>Ga0247611_10002615_pt1 | contig 28491 bp, 23 predicted proteins | sample 177DNAGHGhighgp2_FD_192422 | JGI IMG/M metagenome (GOLD analysis project Ga0247611, IMG submission 192422) | Sheep rumen microbial communities from Palmerston North, Manawatu-Wanganui, New Zealand - 1770 DNA GHGhigh gp2 | ecosystem: Host-associated > Mammals > Digestive system > Stomach > Rumen... | reverse complement strand
AATTATTGAATAATGAGGAAAAGCAGAAATTATTAACAAAAATACAAATTAGAAATAATTAAAAAATAATTGATATATTAAACTTAAAATTTATATTAAAAATGGATATAAAGAAAATTAATATAGTATTAAATTTAGTGTTTTTAATAGGATATGTTTATAGGAGATAGTTATGAAAATCGTAAAAAGTTTTTTAGTAGATAAAGATAAGATATTTGTTCCATTACCAAAAGAGCAACAATTAACAGAAGAATCATTAATTGCTTTAGAAAGACAAATTATAAAAGCATCTCAGAAAAATGATATGACATTAGATAATTCAATGATAATTGCAGAACATTCTATGCCTTGCTTAAATTCATCAATGGTTTATGATGATAAAAAGAATGATGAAATAATTAATATAAATTCACAAGAAGAAAGTAAAGAAAAAGCATTACGAAAAATAAGATAGTATGAACAATCACAGTATTAGAAAATAAAATTAGTTTGAAATAACTAATTTTTTTGTGTTTTAAATTTTTAAATATAATAATTATAAAAGGGTATGGAATTTCCCATCAAGCGAATTTGAGTCAGACAAATTCAGTGCTTGCTATTACAATATTAAAAATAAAATTTATTTAAAACATTAGTCATTTTTACATTTTCTATTCTTTTAATATTTTGATTCTACTACCTATTTTAAATAATATTTCATTTTTTTCTTTTTCCGATAATTCTCTTGGAATTATTTTATTATTTTCTATTTCTACAAACAAACCAAATACAATATCTTTTTTGTCCATTCTACAATTAAAAACATATTTACTATCTAATTTTGGTATAGAGTCATTATAAATAAACAAATTATAGTTTTTATTATCTTTTGATGAAAAAAACATTAAACCATCTGATTGGAACAATTTATAAAATATTTTTGCAATAATATTTGTTATCTTGTAAGTATTATTACTTTGATTTTCTTTAATCAGAAAATCTTTAACAAAGTCATTTATTAAATCTGCTTTTTCTTTATTGTTTTTACTTAATTCTCCATATTTATTAGATATATAAGTTGATATTATAGACAATTCTGATTTTGGTTTAAATATTACAACCGAAAATGTATCACCATCTTTAATATTACATTCCTTGATGGCTGTACCTAAATTTTTGGATAAATATAAACCTTTTTCATTTTCTATATTTAATCTACCTATTTTAGGTTTTGGATTATTTAAAAGCTCATTAATATTAAATTTCTTTGTTAATAGATAATTATTAACATAATCATAATTATTTCTTACTCGACAATAATATACATCATTAGGAATTGTTAAGAAATATGTTGGATTTATTATTTTATTATCAACTGCAAAAATTTTCACTATTTGTTTTTCTAATTCCAATTCTGATATATTTTCCAAATGAGATAATTTATAAAATTCAGCAATTTCTTGTTTTAACTTTTCTAAATCAATTTTATTAAAATATTCTTCTGTAGTCATATTTTTACCTCTTTAAGTAAATTATACAACAAAAAAAGATACTCTCCCAAGTACCTTTACATTTATAGATTTAATATTTGTTATATCCTTAATTTGGGGAACTTATGCCTCTCATGTCCAGCATCTACAACTATTCTATATCCATTATTATTCATTTAATTAATTCACCCATATTATTGTATGTGTTAAAGAAAAAAATAGTTACTTTTGGTTATAACTATTTTAAAACAATTCTTTTATTATTAAATCACTTGAATATAAATTATTATTCTTACCAAGTAATAAATTCTCATAAAACTTTATTAAATAACTATTATCTTCTTTTATATTTAAATAGTTATTAAAATAATTACTTCTAACTAAAGCATTTCTAAAATAAATAGATTTCTCTTTAAATAAACTTTTATCAACATTATAACCTAAACTAATTAAATACTTTTCTATAAATACAGCTGTTGTTCTAGTATTACCTTCTCTAAATGGATGAACTTGCCAAATACTAGATGTAATATTTACCTGATACAGAATAACTTTCATTTTTTTGGCATTAACTTCTAACTTATAATTAACCTATTATTAAATATCCGCTTATGATAATTCCAACAATACTTACCACAATTGAAATAATATTCAATGTAGTTAATGATCCATATTTTTCTTTTAAAACTTGTTTGTGCTTTTTTAAAGATGATAAATTTATAATTGTATAACCTATTGATATTCCATATACCCAAGGCTGAATTACCCTTCTAATTGTGAATAACATTATAAAAGATATTACTATACACGCACAACTTAGTATTAGTGGCCATTTTGCTGACTTTATGATTTTATCAACATTTTCAGTGTATAACTCATTATTTTGAACATTTACGCCATTATTATCTCGTATATTTGATAATCCAAATTTATTGCCTGCAATTACTTCTACATCAGCATATGTATCACCAAAAATGGTTATATTTTGATCCATAGTCTTGTTAAAAGATATCGTATGATTGCCAGAAGTTACATTTAAAACAACAGTTTCTCCATTTTTAATAGTTCCTACCTCATTGTTATCAATAAATATCTTAAATTTAATTAATGAACCTACAAATCCATTTGGTCTAGTTAAAGTCAATCTGTAAGTACCATTATTAATATTTTGTGTATTTACGTTAACTTTTTGTTGATTATAAAAATTATTCATTTGCTGATTATTGTTCATATTTTGTTGCGGTTGATAAAAATTATTTTGTTGTTGAACTTGTTGAGTGTTATTTATTAAACTTGCACCGCATTGCTTACAAAACATATCACCTCGATTATTTTGAAAACCACATTTACTGCAAAACATTATATTACCTCCTATCATATATAATTATATCATAAATATTCTGTATTTTTCATACAATTATTACAAAAAAAAGACGAAAATAATAATCGTCCTATTAAGATATCTAGTCCCTTAATCACTCAACTATATTATAATATAATATTTTATTTGTAATATACTTTGTGCAATCATTTGACTATTATATAAATCAATTTATTTTTCTAAATATTTTTTTTCTTATTAACATATTGTTTAGTTGAATCAAGTGGAACAATATCAATATATATTTCATCACTCTTTTCAACATCAATATTTGAAGCTTTTGTACAACTTAAAATATCTTTGATAGAATCTTTTAATAATTTAATATTATCTAATTTTGTATATATATTAATACTATCTAATGGTTCTTTCATTGATAAATTATTATCGCTTTTATATTTTCTTACTTCAGAAATAATATTTTTAATAAATTCACCAAATTCTAAATATTCTTTACTACATGGTAATTCTTTATAAGTACTACAACTTAATATTTTATCTTTTTCATTTTTATATAACTCTTGATAAATATATTCTGTTATATGGGGAACAAAAGGTGAATACATCTTTAATATTTCTAAGAAAACTATTGATAAAGTTTTTTTAGCTGCTAAACTACTATTACCATAATTATTATTTTCATTATATAATCTTTCTTTAACTATTTCTAAATAGTTATCACAAAAATCTCTCCAAAAGAAATTATCTATTTCTATTCTTGCTAATCCTATTTCATAATTATCCATATGTTTTTTATATTTAAGAAAAGTTTCATGACATTTAGAAATTATCCATTTATCTATTGAAGTTAAGTCTACTTCTCTATCTAAATTAACATTATTAATATGCATTTCAACATAACGAGCTGAATTCCATAATTTATTAAAAAATCTTTTTGAATTAGTTATAGAATTTATATCAAACCAAGTATCAGTTCCAAGTTTATTAGATGCTGACCAATATCTTACTATATCAGCACCATAAGTGTCTAATAATTCTTCTGGCGACATTTCTGAGTTTCCTTTAGATTTGCTAATTTTTTCTCCCTTTTTAGCAAGTACAAATCCTGTAATCATTAAGTCTTTCCATGGTACTATACCTTTATGATATAAAGATTTAACTATTGAATAAAATGTCCATGTTCTAATAATTTCATGCGCATGACTTCTCATACTCATTGGAAATAAATTATCTTGTTCATTACTTTCTTTATATTTCATATTAATAAATGGGGTAATTGAAGATGTTGCCCAAGTATCCATTACTGCTTTCTCTGGTACAAATTCTTTTGAACCACATTTACAAGTTTTTTTAGGTAATGTTTCAAGTGGATTAACTGGTAAATCTTTAGCATCCGCAATCATTATTTCTCCACAATTTTTGCAATACCAAACTGGAAATGGTACACCAAAATATCTTTGACGAGAAATACACCAATCCCATTTTAAATTATTTACCCAATCAAGATATCTACTTTTCATAGAAGGTGGATACCAATTAATATCATCTGCAGCTTTAATCAATTCATCTTTAATACTTAAAAGATCTATATACCATTGAAATGAATTCAATATTTCTGTTTCTGTACCACATCTTTCATGAACACTAACAAAATGATCTACTTTTTCTTGTTTTAATAAATAACCTTTATCCGCAAGTTCACAAGTTATTTTCTTTCTAGCATCTTTTAAATTCATTCCTCCCACAAATAAAACATCTTTATTTATAGTTCCATCATTTTCAATTACTTTTTTTATTGGTAAATTATATTTTTTTTGCCATTCTAAATCTAATTGATCTCCAAAAGTTGCACACATTACAACTCCAGTACCTTTATCAATTTCAACTTTATCATCCGCTAAAATAGGTACTTCAAAATTATATAGTGGAACACTCACATTTTTACCAATTAATTTATTATATCGTTCATCCTTAGGATTTACAAAAATAGCAACACATCCACCTAAAAGTTCAGGTCTTGTTGTAGCAATTTCAAGATTCTTTCCTTCACAAGTAAAATTAATATAATTATAATAACTTTTGCATTTTTTATTTTCAAGTTCTGCTTGAGCGATAGAAGTTTCACAACATGGACAATACATTGTTGGCATTTCTTTTAAATAAGCATGTCCATTCTTTAATAAATCGATAAAAGATTTTTGCGATACCCGTCTTGATAATTCATCAATTGTATCATAACTTAAATTTAAATCCGCACTTATTCCTAATCTCTTAAATAGTTTTTTAAATTCCGAAATATATTTATCTTTAATAAGATTACACTTTTCAATAAATTCACTTCTTGGTAAATCTTTAGCTTTAATTCCCAATTCTTTTTCAACTAATCTTTCAGTAGGAAGTCCATTATCATCAAATCCAAGGGGATAAAAAATATTTTCTCCTTTTAATCTATGATATCTTACTATCATTTCTGCTTGAGTAAAAGAAAAAACATGTCCAATATGTAACTTTCCACTAACAGTTGGTGGTGGAGTATCAACTGAATATAATTTTCTGTTATCAAATCCTTTAAATTTAAAAGCTTCACTTTCATCCCATAATTTCTGAATATTTAATTCCTCTTCAATATTATATCTTTTATCTAACATATATGCCCCCATAAACTAATAAGTGAGTATATTATACTATATAATACAAAAATATAAATTAATCTTGACATTATTATACAAAAGAAAAAAAGTAATAAATTACTTTTTATAAAACTTTATTTAAATAATTATCAAATATTTTATTCATAACAATTGGAATATTTTTTAAAAACAATTCATATTGTTCTTGATGAGATATTTCTTTTGAACTATTATTTTCATTAGTTGGAAAATCACTTATACCTTTTATTATTAATATATCAACATTATTCATTTTACAAACATAAGCAATACCGGCCGCTTCTGTATCAACAACAGTTATATTATTATCTTTTAATATTAAATAATCATTCCACATTACAAGTGGTTTATCTGCAGTTCCAAGTATTCCACTATTATAATCAAATTTAAGATTAGATAAATCAATATCAACATTAAATTTTTCTTTAATAAGAGGTTCTGTTTCTCTAACCGTACAATCATATTGAACAACTTTATTAGGAATTACTATATCATATTGTTTAAATCTTTGATCAACACCAGCACAAGTACCAATAACTATAACTTTTTTTAATTTATATTTATCAATCATATATTGACAACAAGCAGATGATGCAACTTTTCTTACATTACTTCGAAATAAAACTATATTTTTATTATCAATAACTATTTCAAAATATTCACCAAAAGGAGATTTTAAACATTCTTCATGTTTTTTATTAAATCTTTTTAAGGTTTCCTCCCATTCATGAGATTCTGCAACACTAATTCCTATCACTTTATCACATCCTAACAAAATTATTATATCTAATGTTTTTTTTCTAGTCAATTATAAAATTTTTTTTAATATTTTTTCATGTTTATCTTCTAAAATACTATCTTGATATAAAATAAGTTGCTTATTTTGTCTTTCTCTATCCACTCTATTACTATCTCTTGAAACTAATGTTAACCATGAATATACTCTTATTAAATCATAAACATATAATTTCTTTAATAATTCTATATTTATTTTATTACTATAATTTATAGAAAAAATATGCCAATTTTTTAATATTTCATCAATACTTTTTTCACTAATAACTTCATTTTGAAATAGTCTTTGAATATCAAATTCTTTTGGTAATAATCTTACTCCATCAGTATCTATAAATTTATATTTTAAGTTATCTATCATAACATTAGAATTATTTGGATCACTATGACATAATACTAATTCACTATCTATATCTTTATAATCATACTTATTAATTATTTTTAATAAATATTCTTTTATCATATCATTAAGATATGGATACGCTAAACTAAATAATTTTACTGTTTCATCATATAATATTAATTCATAATTTTGAAAATATTTTTTATCAATATTTAGATTATGTATTTTTTCTAAATTATTAGCCCACCATTTTAAACTAAGATCTTCTTGTAATTCTAATATTTTTTTATATATAACAATCTTTTTATCATCTATATTAATACCATATTGATTATTAATAGTTTTTTTAGGAATTAATACATTATCTAATTCTGATAAATAATTATATAATATATCAATAGATTGAGAATATAATTTACTTATTATTTTTATAATATAATTACCATTATTAGTACTTAGTTCTAAAATATGTGGATAATCACTTTTTATTCTTTTTATATTATTTATACTATCAAAATCATAATTATCTCTAATAATTTTTAAAAATTCTTTTTCCATAAATTACCTTTATTTTGATTTATAATAAACTTTACTTCTTTCTAAACATTTAGAAGTATCAATAGATGGGTATTCATCAAGAGAATTAGCCCACTTTTTATATTCTTGAAGATTTCTTCGCATTTCTAACCATTTTTGTTTTTCACTACCACTATATGGTTCATGTTTAATATGATAACTTCCGACTTCTATTGGAATAATTGGTAAATGTTTTGAAACTGCTAAAAAGCCTAAAGATATGTCTTCTGCTCCCCATCCTATAGTCCATTCTGGATAACCACCTATTTCAAAGAATTCTTTTCTTGGAATAGTTAGAGAATGCGAAATAACCATACATGGTAAATCCCAAAAACCAATAGTATTTTCTTTATTTATACCTAATTTTCTAAATTTATTACTTTGCTCATATATCTTTAATATTTTATTCTTATCAGAATGATTATTTGCACTACCACAAGATAAAACAGTTAGATCTAAAAAATCATCACTAACCATGGTATTTATTCTCCAATCTTTATTAATATCAGCATCTTGCCAATTATTAAAAGTTGGTACATCATTATAATCAACATTATCTCTAAAGCCTAAAACCACACCTTGATTATTATTTATTTTCAATAACTCTTTAGCTTTTAAAATATAATTTGGTGATAAAATCATATCCTTATCTAAAAACAATATAATATCTCCTTTAGCATATACACTACCTGTATTTCTTGCGGAAGATGCATTATAATTTCTATCATGATTTATAATAGTAAAATCATAATTATAATCATCAATATATTTATCTAAATCTTTTTCTACATAATCAAATACTGTTATAACTTCATCTACTCCTTCTAATTTTGATAAATGATCTAATACTTCTTTTAAATATTTAGGATAATAAACTGGTATTACAATACTTAATTTTTGATTGGCTTGTAATTTCTCTTTTTTATCAATCCAATTATTACTAAATTCAGAAGCATTTTTTAATAAATTTCCCATATTATCTCCTTAAGTCATTCTCTACTATATTATAAGCTTTTGTTAATATCTTCTGTTTTTCCTTTAAAGATTTTTGATACAATATATGTTCTTTAAGAAGTTGTAAAAATTCTTTTGAATTTTGCCAATTAGTTCTAAGTAATAATTGTTCATTCCATTTATCACCTGGAAAATGTTCTTTATTAATAGCAAATGCCATTATCATTAAACATCTAATAATTCTACCTGAGATTGCTTGATATAAAAAGATATCTTCTCTTTTAACCGCTGAATCTAATTTTCCATCTAATAAATATTTAGCTGTATCAAAATATTCTGTTTTTAATTCTTGAAATAATTGATTTGGAAACGTCTCGGCGATTTTTTTTAAATTATATAAATCATTGTTACACTTCATTAATGGTTTTTCATGACAAACAGATGATGCTAAACCACTTGGCATAAAACCAAGACCTAAATCATGACAATCAGCTTCGGGTGCAACTTTTCCATTTAAATAATCTAATACTCTTTTAGATATTTCATTTATATTTCTATAACCTATTTCAAAATATAAATCATCAATGGTAAAAAAGGAATGTGGTCCCCAAGGCTTTTTATTTTCCCATAAAAAACTATCACTTCTTTTATGTTTAGCATTTAATTTAGTTAAACAATTAGTGATATCTTCAACCGTAGGAATATTATCATAAGTATAAAAATACATTTCAACATCAGAATAATTATCTTCTAAATTATGACATCTTGATCCACCTAAAGTAACACCACAACAATTAGGAATTAAATCTGAAATATTATTTCCTACTAAATTAATTAATTTTTCATTATTCACTATATCATCTCCAATCTTCTATAGGGATATTACCCTTCGGTTTATTATAATAAAAAAATTGATTTAAAAAATCAATTTAGTTTTCATTATTTTACACTAAATACTTATGATATCGTCTCTATCCACTAATTATTACAAAAGAATAATATACTACAAATAATAATAAGAATATTAAACCTTCTCTTCTAGTAATTTTACGATCATTAAATGAGAATATGAATAATAAAATAACACTTAGTATCATCACAAAAATATCAGCATAATGAAAACTTGATTTAGAAATACCTCCAATTAAAGAAACAGGAAGTCCTATAACAATACCAATATTAAAAATATTACTTCCAACAACATTTCCTATTGCTATATCATATTCACCTTTTTTAGTAGCAGTTACTGAAGTTACAAGTTCTGGAAGAGATGTTCCCAAAGCAATTATTGTTAAAGCGATCATTTTTTCACTTATTCCTATAATTTTTGCTAAATTACTTGCATTATCAACTACTAAATTACTTCCTAAAACAATAGATATTATTCCAACTATGGTATATAAAAATGCTTTCCACATTGGTAAATACTTTTCTTCTGTTTCTTCATCTATTTTATTTCTAGCCATACTTATTAAATAATAAATAAAAACTAAGAAAAATAATAAAATTGTTATTCCATCTACTCTTGTTAATCCATTATTTAAAGATTTATCAATTATACCTTTAGATAGTAAAAGAGAAAATAAAATAGTTATTAATAAAGTTATAGGAAGTTCTTTTTTAACCGTATTATTCTTTACATTTAAAGAATGAAATAAAGAACTTATTCCAAGGATTAATAAAATATTTAAGATATTACTTCCAACCACATTACCTAAAACAATATCTCCACTATTATTAAGAAGAGATTTAATACTAACAGCAAGTTCTGGTGCACTTGTACCAAAAGCAACAATAGTTAAACCTATTAACATTTTAGATACTTTAAAATTTCCAGCTATACTTGATGCTCCATCAACAAATAAATCAGCACCCTTAATTAAAACTACAAATCCAACAACTAGTAAAATTATATTTAGCATTAGTTCATCTCCTTATATATTATTAATTTTAGATAAAAAACCTATTAATTTAGGGTTTTTAGGATTATTAAATATTTCATCACTTGTACCACTTTCTAAGATTTTTCCATCTTCCATAAATAAAACTCTTGTACAAAAATTCTTAATAAAATTCATTTCATGTGAAACAATTATCATAGTCATGCCAGTTTTAGCAATTTCACGCATTAAATTAGTAACTTCACTTATCATTTCCGGATCAAGTGCACTTGTTGGTTCATCAAATAATATAATCTCTGGATTCATAAGAAGAGTTCGAATAATAGCTACTCTTTGCTTCTGACCACCAGATAATTCATCAGGATAAAACGACTCTTTATCTTCTAAATTAATTTTTTTTAAATAAAATCTTGCTTTTTTAATAGCTTCTTCTTTAGTCATAACTTTTAACATAGTTGGAGCTAAAATAATATTATTTAATACATTCATATTAGAAAATAAATTAAATTGTTGAAATACCATTCCTATTTTTCTTCTTAAACTAGTTAAATTATCATTATCAACTAAATCATCACCATCAAGTATAATACTACCACTAGATGGTTTTTCAAGTAAATTAATTGAACGAAGTAAAGTTGATTTACCACAACCACTTGGTCCTATAATTCCAACTAATTCACCTTCTTCTATTTTTAAATCAATTCCTTTTAAAACTTTTTTTTCTCCAAAATTCTTTTTTAAATTTTTAATTTCTAACATGATTTAATTTTACCTCCATAATATTTATTAATTTAGATAAAACTAAAGTAATAAATAAATATATAATTGCAATTATTATAAGTGGAAAAAAGTAATCATATGTACGAGATGCAATTATATCTGATGCTTTTGTAAGTTCAACTATTCCAATATATGCACCTACGGCTGTTTCTTTTACTAAAGTTATAAATTCATTACCTAAAGCAGGTAAGATATTTTTTATAGCATTAGGTATAACTATTTTAAACATAACTTGAGAATAATTAAGTCCAAGGGCAAATCCAGCTTCTTTTTCTCCACGAGATACCGAATTAATTCCTGCTCTAATAATTTCAGCAACATAAGCACCACTATTTATACCAAAAGCAAGTATTCCAACTAAGACAATATTAATATTACTTGTTTTAAAAATAACATAATAGATTATCATTAATTGTAAAATAGATGGTGTACCTCTAATTACTGTAACATATAGTTTAGCAATATAATTTAATATTTTTAACTTACCACTATCATCATGTATATTTCTAGTAATTGCAAATAAACTTCCTAAAATAGTTCCTAAAACAACAGCTCCAATTGCAATTATTAAAGTATTTTTAAGTCCTTCAAAAATATATTTATAACGAGAATCATATATTATACTATTATAAAATTTATCATATAAAGACGTATTATTATTTACTTTATCTTCTACTTCCATATGTTTTAGCATTATTTCATCAATTGTTCCGTTACTTTTTAATTCATCTATAACTAAATTAGCTTTTTCAAGTAATTCTTTATTTCCTTTTTGTACAACCATTCCATAATTATCTATTACTAATGGTTCAGATAAAATTATTAAATCATCATTTATTAATTTCTTAGCAGGTATTAGATCCATAACAACAGCATCAACTTTATCATCATTCAAGTCTTCAATAGCTGCTAAGAATTTTTTTTCACGAACAACTGTAACATCATTATAATTTTCAGTTAAATAAGTATCAGCAACACTTCCAAGTTGAACAGCTATTTTTTCATCAGTTATTTCACTAGGACTTTTAATAAAACTATTTTTTTTAACAATCATTACTTGTTTAGATTCAATATAATAATTTGTAAAATCTACTTCCTTACTTCTTTCTTTTGTATAACTTATACCAGCTGCTCCAATATCACTTTTTCCTGTTTTTACTTCATTAATAATAGAATCAAAATAAACATCTTTAATAACTAAATTCATATTTAATTTATCAGCTATTTTTTTTACAATATCTATATCAACACCTACTATTTCTCCATCTTTATAGTATTCATAAGGTGCAAAACCTGCTTCTGTTGCTAAAATAAGATCCCCATTTTTTTTACCACACCCACTTAATAAAATAATTAAAAATAACAATACAAAATATTTTTTCATAACTACCATCCTAAATGTAATTATATTATAAATTTAAAAAAAAGAAAAGCATATTTTGCTTTTCTATAAAATTAACATTGCAATAGTTAAAATAACAATATTTGTAATAGCAATTGTAAATATTACTTTTAATACCCATTTTAACCAAGTTGTATATTCTACTTTAGCAAGAGCAAGTCCACCCATAATAGCACCACAAGTTGGTGTAAATAAGTTAACTAGTCCATTAGCTGCAACCATTTCCATAATTGTAACTTCAACATTATAACCAATTTGATGTGCAAGTGGTGACATAATTGGTGATGATAAAGTTGCAAGTCCACTTGATGATGGAACTAAAATAGATAATCCAACATGTAAAATGTAGTTAAGTGGTGCAAATACTGTTTTTGGAACATATTGTAAAGTATTAGCAGCATTATAAATTATATAGTTATCTAAATATGTTTGTTTCATTAAGATAGATGCACCTCTTGCAACAGCAATTACAAGAATTACTCCTACCATATCATCAGCACCATCTATAAAGATATCAACGATTTCATGTTCAGAATAACGATTAGCTATACCAATTACAATAGTCATAATTAAAAACCACAAAGATGCTTCATTGAAATACCACCAACCAAGTGGAGCACCAGTTAATTTACCAGTATATTTTTCAAAGAAAGCAAATACTCCTGGGGCTAAATCTTCCCATGGAATAAATCCAATTATCATTATAACAAATGTAAATCCAAATAATATTAGTGTTAATTTTTGTTTTCCTGTTAATTTAACATTTTTAGTCTTATCATCTTTATTAGAATATGTTTCCATCATATCCTTTTGTTCTTGAAGTGATAAGAATGTTGAACCTTTTTTCTTAATAACTTTTTTTGCATAACTCATTACAAATAAAATTGAAATAAGTAATGTTGTAAGCCATAAGACAACTCCAAGTCCAATAATCGTTCCTTGATTAATTACATATCCTTCTGGTAATACTTTACTTGCTGCATCAACTGCTGCTCCTACAGCAAATGGGTTTACAGTTGAACCTAATACACCACTTCCTGCACCAAGAAGCACAACAGCACTTGAAACAATTGTATCCATTCCAGCTGCTACCATAGCTACCGCTAAAAGAGCATAAAATCCAACTGTTTCCTCAAGCATACCATAAGTTGTTCCTCCAATTGAGAAGATAAACATTAAAATAGGAATTAATACTAATTCATGACCATGAAGTTTTTTAATTAGTACCTTAATACCATCCTCAATTGCATTGGTTGAATTAACCATTTTCAAAAATGCTCCAAGTATTAATACAAAGAAGCAAATTTGAATTGCACCTTCAATTCCTTCAGTTCCAACAAATCCTGAAACAGGTGCCATAAGTGTTTGCCAAAGTGTTGCACCTACTACTCCACTACCATTAACAATTTCATCTCCAACAAATTCTGCTTTTGGAAGTAAATGTGATATGATAGCAAGTACATAGATTAATAAAATAATAATAGTAAATGCTGATAAAGATAAATTTCTTTTCTTTTTAGCACTACCCTTAGTACTTTCCATTCTACTCTCCTCCTTTTATAATGGTTGTACCCGATTTACTACTAATTGCTTCTTTAGCCTTATCTAAAGAAGTTATAATAGCCTTAGTATCTTTAGAATGATTTAAGAAATATATACACGCTTCAACCTTAGGTAACATAGATCCTTTTGCAAATTCATTATCATTTATATATTTCTTAGCCTCATCAACAGTTATTTTTGATAAGCCTAACTCATTCTCTGTATTAAAGTGAATTTTAACTTGATCAACGGCAGTTAAAATTAATAAGATATCCGCATCAATTTTACTAGCAAGAAGAGCACTTGTTCTATCTTTATCTATTACCGCATCGACGCCCTTGTATCCATTTTCTGTATATACAACCGGAATTCCACCGCCACCACAAGTAATAACAATATTATGTTCATTAATTAATTTTTTTATTGTCCCAAGTTCACATATTTTTCTTGGAATAGGACTAGGAACTACTCTTCTCCATCCTCTTCCAGCATCTTCTTTATAAATTGTTCCACTTTCACGAGCAAGTTTTAAAGCTGTTTTTTCATCATAAAAAGTTCCTATTGGTTTAGTAGGATTATTAAAAGCTGGATCTACTCTATCTACTTCTACTTGTGATACAACTGTAACAACACGTCTACGCATATTTCTACTTTCAAATTCAGCTTCCATAGCTTGTTGCAAATGATATCCTATATATCCTTGAGACATAGCTCCACATTCAGGAAATGGCATATCATCTTTTGTGGTTGTTGGATCAACTGCAGCCATTGCATTATAAATCATACCAACTTGTGGCCCATTTCCATGAGTTATTATAAGTTCATTTCCTGCTTCAACTAAATCAACTAAATTTTTAGCAGTTTCTCTAACTATTTTTAATTGCTCTTCTGGAGTATTACCTAAAGCATTACCTCCAAGAGCTACTACTATTCTACTCATTTCTCATCGTCTCCAATATTACCGCTTTTATTGTATGCATTCTATTCTCGGCTTCTTCAAAAACTCTCGAATGTTCTGACTCAAATACTTCATCCGATACTTCCATTTCTTTAAGTCCAAACTTCTCATATATCTCTTTTCCAATAGATGTACCAGTATTATGAAAAGATGGTAAACAATGTAAAAATATAGCTTTCGGATTAGCATTTTTCATAACTTTCATATTAACTTGATATGGTTTAAGTAACTGAATACGTTTTCTCCATAAATCAGGATCTTCTCCCATTGATACCCAAACATCTGTATATAATACATCTGCATTCTTAGTACCTTTCATTATATCCTCTGTTAAAGTAATAGAACCTCCAGTTTTATCACAAATTTGACTGCATTTATTAACTAAATTCTCTTTTGGAAATAATTCTCTAGGAGCACAACATACAAAATGCATTCCCATTTTTGAACATACTACCATTAAGCTATTTCCAACATTATTTCTTGCATCACCACAAAAAACTAATTTTTTTCCTTTTAAACTACCAAATTCTTCTTTAATCGTCATCATATCAGCAAGCATTTGAGTTGGATGAAATTCATTAGTTAAACCATTCCAAACTGGAACATTTGCATATCTTGCTATTTCATTAACAATAGTTTGTTCAAACCCACGATATTCAATTCCATCATACATTTTGGTTAAAACTCTTGCAGTATCAGCGATAGTTTCCTTTTTTCCCATTTGAGAACCAGTTGGTCCTAAATAAGTTGTTGATATTCCAAGATCATGGGCTGCAACTTCAAAAGCACACCGAGTTCTTGTGGAATCTTTTTCAAATATTAAAGCAATTTGTTTTCCTCTTAAATAATAATGAGGTATTCCTCTTTTCTTCATTTCCTTTAAACGAAAAGAAATATCTAATAGATATTCAATTTCTTCAGGAGTATAATCAAGAAGTTTAAGGAAATCTCTTCCACGTAGATTTACCATTCAACATCCTCCCTAACAAGTGGCATACTCATACATCTAGGTCCACCACGACCACGAGAAAGTTCTGCCCCATGTATTTCTATAACTTTTATTCCTTCTTTTCTTAAAACATCATTAGTAACATTATTTCGATCATATACAACTACTACTCCTGGAGCGATACAAAGAGTATTAGAACCATCATTCCATTGTTCACGTTCTGCCCCTACTTTATCTCCTCCTGCACATGGTATTAATTTAACAGGATGATCTAAATATCTCTCTAATATTTTATTAAGTGGAGCATTAATTTCTTTAACAACCAAATCTTCAAAAGTAGTTGGATCAAATCCCTCTGTTATTTCAAATACTTGTAATGTTCCCATAATTCCAGGATGATAAGTAAATGTATATTTATCTATCTGAGTAAATACTGTATCTAAATGCATAAAAGCACGACTTGATGGTATATTAAAAGCAAGTATTGTATCAATATTACAATCTAAATTTTTAAAATAATTTTTAGCAAGTTGATCAATTGCTTCTGGTTCTGTTCTTTGAGATATACCAATTGCAATAACATGATCATTTATATTTAATAAATCTCCACCTTCAGTATGCCAATCATAACTACGATCATAATACTTCGTAACATTCTTATAATCTGGATGATATTTAAATATATATTCTGCATAAATAGTTTCTCTATTCCTTGTTTCAGAATACATTCTATGTAAATCTATTCCTTCTCCTACTGATGCAAAATTATCTCTAGTAAAATATAAATTAGGCATAGGTTTAGCAATAAATTTATCGGGAGTATTAATTAAATCGACTAAAGTCTTTTCAAAGTCCTTCTTTTCATCATATATCTCTGATACTTGAATACCCTCCATTGTTTTTAAAACTAATTGTTTTGGATCTTTAATTGCATTCAAAAATTTACCAACTAATTGTTTATATTTAATTGTATTAATACCAGCTTCTTCCATAAACTGTTTTATAAATTTAGCTCTAATACTATCACTTGATTTTATAACATCAGCCATTAAATCTTCAAGATAAATTACTTCTACTCCATTATCACTTAAAGCTTTAGCAAACGCATCATGTTCTTTTTGAGCATCAGGTAAATATGGAATATCATCAAATAATAATTCACCTAATGTATCAGGTGTTAAATTTAATAACTCCTTACCAGGTCTATGTAATAATACCTTCTTTAATTTTCCTATTTCACTTGTTACATGTATACTTTTCATACTCCTCCTTATTCTATACTTTAATTATATCAAATTAAAAAATAAAGTAAAGTCTTTTTCACAAAAAAAAGAAGGTTACCAAGAACCTCCTCCTCCACCTCCAGATCCTCCTCCAGATGATCCACCACCTGATGAACCACCACCTGAGCCACCTGAATCGCTAGGACTAGATGACATAGATCTTTCAGCTGAAGACATTGTTGAATCCATAAAACTTCCAAAAGTAACTACATTAAATCCATTTGGACTATCATACCAAGATGGTTCTTCTAAAGATATTGTTTCAAATTTCTTTATCCATTTATCAGAAACATCTAAAACATATGTATATGGTAAAATATCATAAAAATAGCGAGGATTTTCCATTACCAATGCTTCTAATTTTTCTTTTTCAGCAGTTTCTAAGAAATTTTTAAATCCTTTTATTTTTCCTAAAATTTCATTTCCATATTGAGTTCTTTTAGACATATATTTTAAGAATAGAATCATTCCAATTATACAAAATCCCCCTACTATTAAACCAGTTAAATAAGTTGGGTCAGAAAAACTACTAAATAAATTAAATCCTGAGCTCATTATAAAGAAATGAATTGTAATAAAACCTAATATAAATAATTTAGATAATATATTTGTTTTTGAAACTATGGCTGAAATAAAAAACGGACTATAAAATACTATCAATCCAATAGAAAGAATACTTTGTTCTATTCCCATATTATCTGTAACAGGTATACCTATAATAGCAATTAAAGATAGAATTATTAATATAATTACAATAACAGAAAATTTTGTTCTTCCTGTTTCAAATATTTTTTTATTATTTTCTTTTGAATTAATTTTTTTTAAGATTTCTTCCATAGTTTTATAAAAATGATTATATAAATCACTAGATGTTACAGATGTAATGTCAGGAACAGTCTCAAGATATAACTTATATGCATCATTATAACTTATTTTTTCTCCTCTTGCTTTAGCTTCTTTTTTTATTTCCCAAACTTTATTAAAATCTACTGTTTTGGTAACTGAAAATAAACCTTTTAAAAACAATCGTTCATTTTCATCATTACCATCGTATTCTCTTAATTTTGTTATTTCAAAATCTTTATAAGTTGAAAATAAACCTTGATTTTCTGTTTCCTTAATCTTTATATATCCCTTATTAGCTAAATAGATTAGTAAAGATGTAACATCTTTTCGATCGGCTTTTCCTTTATAAAGCATACCAATCTCTAAACTATTACGGCCTTCTGGTGGATAAAATTCTACTGTTTCAATAACTTGATCATCTTTTCCATATTGATACCAAAAACAAAATGAAAGTAATAATCCAACAATAGGAACTATAAAAATCAAATACACTATATTTTCCATAGTATTTACTGCTTCTGAGAAATAACCTTCTTCTAGTTCACATCTTACAGTTAATCCTTCTCCACTTTGTAAAACACCATCATAACTACCTATAATTTGATTATCATCAACAGTATATTTAATATCAGCATTATCAACAGAACCATATATTCCTTTTGAAAATCCCAATTTACTTGTATCAAAGTCTTTAGGCATAGAAATTCTAAAAGATACATTACCAATTACCGTATCCCATTCTGTACCTATTATATTAAAATATAATTCATCATAATTCTTCATCTTATCTTTACCAAGATTATAATTATATTTTATAATATATTTTTTCTCTCCCCTAATAGTATTTAAAGATGAACCTATTTTAATTTTAAGATTGTTACCTTCTCTACTACTAGTAAATTTGTCATTAACTGATACATTAGTTATCTTAGCTCTATTAGAAGTATTTGATCCATCTAATCTAACTATATTATTACGAAGTGGTAAACTTCTATATATTCCATGTCTTGATTCATTAAAATACACTGAAATAGTTTCAGTAATATCAAAAGAATTATCTTTATTAACAACCATATTAACGTCATATTCATCTATTATATATGGATAACTTTTATAATTTGATAATGAACTAATTTTAGGTTTACTATTATCTATTTTTCTAGATTTTTCTTCTATTAGTAATTCATAATATTTTATTTCTGAAACACTGTGACCATTTAATATTCTTAAACTAGACATTACATTAAAGTCACTAGTACCTTTATTAGCTGTAACAGTATGAGTATTTTGACATACATAATTTCTATTAACATCATAATAGTAAACATTTACTGTATACTCTATTATACTATCTGAATTATTAGTTATTTTACCAACTACTCCAAAAGCCATTGTTGAGGTATTAGAGTAATCTTTAAAAGAAAGAGTATTAAAATCAACATCTCCTACTTTAATACTTTTATTTTCAGCAATTCCAATAAGAGGTGACTTTATTGGTTCAGCATTAATTTTTAACGGATTAATTATAAATAATACTAAAAGAATTATTAAGATATTTTTAATTAGTTTCATATTTAAAACTCTACTTTAACATTTTCTCTTTCTTTTGCTTCTACTTCAAACATAGCTTTAGCTTTAAATCCAAAAATTAAAGCAAATAAATTACTTGGAAACATTTCTACTTTATTATTAAAAGTTCTAACAACACCATTATAATATTTTCTAGAATTAGCAATATCTTCTTCTACTTTAGATAATTGATTACTTAAATCTTTAAAATTATCACTAGCTTTTAAATCAGGATAAGCTTCTGCTAAAGCCATTATTTTAGTAATTCCTTTAGATATTTCTTCATTTGCCTTAATTTTATCATCATCAGACATTTTATCATAAGAGCTATTTCTTAATTCAACTATTTCTTCTAAAGTTTCTTTTTCATGTTTAGCATAACCTTTTACTGTTTCTACAATATTAGGAATTAAATCCCATCTTTTCTTTAAATAAACATCCATTGTTGAAAATGCTTCTTTTACTTTATTATTTAATCCTATTAGACTATTATAAGTAGTTAAAGCATAGACAACAATCAAAACTAAAATTACTATTATTACGTAAATCATATTTTCTCCTTTTTTTTAAAAGGGAAAAATTACTTTTTCCCTTTTTCCTTTCCTTTAGGTACTTGTTGAGTTATACAATGTATATTTCCACCACCAAGTAATATTTCACGGGCTTGAATTGTTTCTATTTTTCTTCCTGGATATAATTCACTTAATACTTTAACAGCATTTTTATCATTTTTATCTCCAAAAACTGGCAAAGCAATAAAACCATTTCCCGTATAATAATTAACATATGAAGCTGCTAATCGATCACCTTTTTGTCGTGGTAGTGTTCCATCAACAGAATCTACTCCCTCACTTTCACTCTTCGTTATACGAATTGGTGATGGAGTTAATAATTTATGAATAACTAAACTTCTTCCTTTTGCATCTTTTTCCTTTTTTAAGTAATTATATGCTTCTAAACTTCTTTCATATTGAGGATCTTTTTTATCATTAGTCCAAGCAAGTACTACTTCTCCAGGTTTAACAAAGTTACACATATTATCAACATGTCCATTTGTTTCATCATTATATATTCCACGTGGAATCCATAAGACTTTTGATACATTTAAATATTTGCATAAAGTTTTTTCAATTTCTTCTTTTGTCATATGAGGATTACGTCCTTCAGAAAGTAAACATTCTTCTGTTGTTATACAAGTTCCATCTCCATCAACATGAATTGATCCACCTTCAAGAACAAAGTCATCTAAACGATATCTATCAACACTTTCAAGTTCACACATCTTCTGGGCTACTTTATCATCTTGATCCCATGGAAAATATAATCCATCAACTAAACCTCCCCATGCATTGAAAGACCAGTCTACTGCTCTTTTACTTCCTTTATCATTAACAAGGAAAGTTGCTCCACAATCTCTTAACCATGAATCATTATTACTCATTTCAACTACTTTAACATAGCTAGGTAACATTTCGCGAGCATTAGAGTATTGACTAGCACTAACTAGCATTGTCATTGGTTCATATTTACCAATAACACTAGCTACTTCCGTAAATACTTTTTGAGCTGGCTTAGCACCATTACGCCAATTATCTGGACGTTCTGGCCAAATCATATAAGTACCTGAATGCTTTTCAAATTCTCCAGGCATTCTATATCCATCCTTTTTAGGATATCCATTTAATCTTTTCATTTAAACCATCCCTTTATTTAGCTTTCTTTGTTTTAATTCTTGCAACAAATATTTCTTCTAATATAAATGAAGCTAGAACACCAACATATAAAGGAATATATTCTTTCATATAATCAATTGTAAAGTCACCAAATAAAGTAAATACTATACCTGCAACCAATACAACAAAAGCAAGAATTGCAGCGAATTTAACCATACCGTTACTTCCAGGCATTTTATATGGTCTCTTTGTATTTGGTTCTGTTTTTCTTAACTTAATAAATGCTAAGAACATTGGAGCATATCCAATTAATAGAGTAATCCAACTTAATTTGAAGAATAAACTAAATGATGAACTAAAGTTTTCACTAATTAGACTTGCAATTATACTACCAACACATATTAATGTTGCAACAATACCATTAATAATTGCAGCTTTATAAGGAACACCTTCTTTATTAGTGTCTGCAAATGCTTTTGGAAGACTTCCATCTTCTGCAGCATATTTAGCAACTTCATTAACTCCAAATGACCAAGATGCAATATTAGCAATAAATGTATAAATAAACATGTATCCACATACTATTATTAATAATCTTGATAATGATTCACTCATTCCTACACTTCTAAATAATGATTCAAATACTTCAACAACTATTTCAGCACCTGCACCAATCCAATTTTCATTAGCAGGAAGAGCAATATTAAATCCTGTAGCAGGAAGTATATAGAAAATTGCCATTAATAAACCACCAAAAATTAAAGCCTTTGGTATTTGTTTCTTTGGATTTTCCATATCATCTACCCAAGTTCCTACAACCTCAAATCCCATAAAATTAAAGATTATAATTGATATAAATGATATTGATTCAAAATCTAATGTTGGGAACAAATCTCTTACACTTGTAATTGGATTAGCAGAATGTCCTGTTTTAATAAAAGCATAAATTCCTAAACATCCAATTCCAAGAAGTAAAAACACTTTAAAAGCTGTTCCTAGATTAACTATTGTTTTACTTTCTCCTATTCTTTTTGTTCCTAGAAAAGTAACAAGCCATATATATGCAAGTTGAATTGCAAGTAAAACCCATATATTAAGTTCTATTCCAATCATACCTGCAAAAATATCAGTTACAGCAACTGCAAGTGATGATATCCAAAGTGGAAAATTAACCCAGTAATTCCAAGCAACACGACCAGCCCATTTTGGACCAAATGCTCTTTTTACCCAGTCATACATTCCACCTTCACTAGGATATGCTGTTCCTAGTTCAGCTGTAATCATACCATATGGTAGACAGAATGCTATAAGCAAAAATATCCACCAGAAATATTGAGTATTACCAATAGCAGCTGTAGGCATAACTGATTCGCAGACTAAAGTTAAACATACAGTTCCTAAAATGGCATCTACCAATCTGAATTTTTTCTTTTTCATTTTTTACTCCTCTTCTTTCAAATTTCTCTTACAGATCTCTTCTGTTTCAACCTTTCTTCCCATGAAATAAACAAGAAGTCCACGCATTGCTGTAAGTCTATTCTCCGCTTGATCAAAGCAAATAGAATATTTTTCGGAATCCATTACTTCATCAGTTACCTCTTCACCACGAGTAGCCGGTAAACAATGCATAAATTTTACATGTGGAGAACATTTCTTTAACATTGCAACATCTACTTGATATTTAGGATAGAATATCTTCATACGTTCTTCTTTTGGAAGTTCTGATTCATATAAACCATACCAAACATCAGTATAAATAAAATCGGCATCCTTTAAAGCAACTTTTGGATCATCTGTAACCATAAATGTTCCACCACTTTTTTGGCAATTTCGTTTAGCAATCTTTAAATATTTTCCACGAAGCCAAAAATCTTTAGGTCCATAATGAACAAAATGTCCACCCATTTTCGTAATCATCATCATGAGTGATGCACAAACTTGTGTACAATCTCCGACAAAAACAACTTTTAAATCTTCAACTTTTTTTCCTTCTGGCATATGTTCAAATATTGTAATTATATCGCCCATTTCTTGCGTAGGATGATTAAAATCACTCATTCCATTAATAACTGGAACAGTTGAATATTTAGCAAGTTCAACTACTGTTTTATGATCTATAACTCTAGCCATAATAATATCAGTAAGTCTTGATAAAACAATTGAAGTATCTTTCATACTTTCATGTTTACCTAATTGAATTTGTCCTGGAGCAAGATACTGAGCATGACCACCAAGTTGAGTCATTGCCGTTTCAAATGAACAACGTGTTCTAGTTGATGCCTGTTCAAAAATCATACCAAGAGTTTTGTGATATAAAACATTAAGTGGAAAACCAGCCTTAATATTTCTTTTAATCAAAAGACTTAAGTTAACAATATCTAAAAGTTCTTTTTTAGTAAAATCTTCTGTTGTAATGTAATCCTTAACTCTTACCTTCATTATTCCTCCTTCCATTATATTTTTAGTATATCACATATATTTTTTAAATTCAATTTATTTATAAAATAATTTAAAAAAAATAAAAAAGATATTAAATCTTCTTTATTTAAATAAAATTATTTATCTTAGTAAAATTATTATTTATTTTAATATTTTTATATTCGTTTCCAATATTAAATTTATATTCTTTATTATTTTTTAATTTAGAACTTGATATAATTATTGATTTATAACTTTTACTAGGTATATATTTTATTTTATCTATACTAATTTCTCCTTTATACATATTATTTAATGTTACATATATAATTGGTTGACTTCCTTTTATTTCTCCTTTATCATTTGCTCCTATTCCACTTACAGCAATTAATTCTCCACCATTTATTTCTAATATATCTTTAAAATCTATTGCTGAATCTGGTCCTACACTTGCTCCTTCTATAGTTGTATTTCCTCCATTTATATATATATTTCCATTACTATCTAATCCATCACTTTCTGATTCTATTTTAATATTTCCTCCATTTATTTTTATATATATTTCATTTTCTCCTTTTGCATTTATAGAATCATCACTTGATTTTATATTTATATTTCCTTTATTTATTATTACTTTTTCTCCTTCCATTCCTTCATAACTCTTATTAATATTTATATTTCCATTATATATATTAACTATTTTATCTCCATGTATTCCATCATCTCCACTTTTAATATTATAATTTCCTCCATATATATTAATATTATTATTACTATTAATTGCATCATCACTTGATTCTATTTCTATATTTCCAGATAATATTACTAAATTATTTTCTACTTTAATTCCTTTACTTTTTATATCTCCTAATATATTTCCATTTACATTTATATTTATATTTCCTTTATCTATAATAATATCATCTGACGTAATTCCATCATTAAAAGTTTTTATATTATAATTTCCTTTTACTATTCCTATTTTTTTACCTGATACTCCATTTTTATTTGTTTCTATTTCATAATTTCCATTTTTAAATATAATTTCATTTCCTATTATTCCTTCACTATTTGATTTTATATTTAAACTTCCTTTTCCATTTAATAATATAGTATTATCTGATTTAATTGCTCCATTTTCTTCTTCATTACTTTCTATTTGATTTTTTCCTTTTATATTAATACTAACTAATTTAGAATTAATTATATTTATACCAGGTCCTGTATTACATTTAATTTCTACATCTTTTAAATTAAGTTTAACTTCATCATTTGTATCTATAGTAATACATTCATATTTTCCATTTAATACATAATTACCTTTTTTATCTATTTTAATATCATTTCCATTTTCAAGTTTTATTTTCTTACCATAATTAACAAACATATACTTTTTATATAAATCAAATGCTTTTTCTCCATCATATTTATTATTATATTTTATAAATATTAATCCCCCTATAACCAAGATAATTATTATCAATATAACTATCTTTTTATTCTTATTAATATGCATTACATACCTCCCCATTTGATCCATATATTGTTGTTCCAGCACTATAACTTCCTGTATATGGACTATTATTTGATAACCAAGGATAATAATTAGTACCATCACTTAACAAATTATTTTTTATATCATTACATGATTTATCTATGGTTATACTTGAAAGATTGAGATTAGAAGATGAATATTTATAAAAAGCAGATTTTCCTATTGAAGTTATTCCATTTCCTATTGTTACACTTGTTAATTGATTACTAGAAAAAGCATAATTTCCTATTGTTGTGACACTATTTGGAATACTTACACTTGTTAATTGATTATCAGAAAAAGCATCCGATCCTATTGAAGTAATTCCGTTTCCTATAGTTACACTTGTTAATTGATTATTAGAAAAAGCATAATTTCCTATTGTTGTTACACTATTTGGTATTTCAACACTTGTTAATTGATTACCTTGAAAAGCTCTACTTTCTACTGTTGTTACACTATTTGGTATTTCAACACTTGTTAATTGATTATCATAAAATGCAGAAACTCCTATGGTTGTTACATTATTTCCTATTGTTACACTTGTTAATTGATTTTTTCTAAAAGCATTTGTCCCTATTGTTTCAACATGACTTCCTAAAACTACATTTGTTAATGTAGTGGTTCCAATAAATGAACTTGATATAGTTCCTGCTGGTATATTAGTCATATCCACATATAAAGACGTAATTGGATTATTATAAAAAACAGAATCTCCTATTGTTGTCACACTATTTGGAATACTTACACTTGTTAATTGATTACTAGAAAAAGCACTATCTCCTATTGTTGTTACACTATTTGGAATACTAACACTTGTTAATTGATTCGATCCAAAAGCGTTATTTCCTATTGTTGTTACACTATTACCTATTGTTACACTTGTTAATTGATTATTATAAAAAGCATAATTTTCTATTGTTGTTACACTATTTGGTATCTCAACACTTGTTAATTGATTTTTTCTAAAAGCATTTGTCCCTATTGTTTCAACATGACTTCCTAAAACTACATTTGTTAATGTTGTGGTTCCAATAAATGAACTTGATGTAGTTCCTGCTGGTATATTAGTCATATCTACATACAAAGATGTAATTGGATTATTAGTAAATGCAGTTGTTCCTATTGTTGTGACACTATTTGGAATACTTACACTTGTTAATTGATTACCATAAAAAGCACTATCTCCTATTGAAGTTATTCCATTTCCTATTGTTACACTTGTTAATTGATTGGATCCAAAAGCGTTATTTCCTATTGTTGTTACATTATTGGGTATTTCCACACTTGTTAATTGATTTCCATAAAAAGCAGATCCTCCTATTGTTGTAACACTATTTGGTATCTCAATACTTGCTAATCGATTATTACCAAAAGCAACTTCTCCTATTGTTGATACACTATTTGGTATCGTAACACTTGTTAATTGATTATTTCTAAAAGCATTATTTCCTATTGTTTCAACATGACTTCCTAAAACTACATTTGTTAAGGTTGTTGTTCCAATAAATGAACTTGATGTTGTTCCTGCTGGTATATTAGTCATATCCACATATAAAGACGTAATTTGGTTATTTGTAAATGCATTTGTTCCGAGTGTTGTTAAACTATTTGGAATACTTACACTTGTTAATTGATTGGATCCAAAAGCGTTATTTCCTATTGTTGTTACACTATTTGGTATTTCAACACTTGTTAATTGATTATTTTGAAAAGCACCACCTCCTATTGTTGTTACACTATTTGGTATTTCTACACTTGTTAGTTGATTATTACTAAAAGCACTAGCTCCTATTGTTGTTACACTATTTGGTATTTCAACACTTGTTAATTGATTATTATAAAAAGCACTATCTCCTATTGTTGTTACTCTTTTTCCATTAATGTTAGTTGGAATAACTAAATTAGTTGTTGTACATTCTTCTGGTAATGGATTAGTTAATTTTATATAATTATTAGTTAACATTTCTTCTATTTTCTCTTCTTCATAACTGCTATAATCTAACATTTCTTGAAAAGTTGATTCCCAAATAGTTCCTGTTCCGCGACAAAATGCTTCAGGCGTTTCTCCTTCATTAAGAGGATATTCTGCACTAACATATAAATCAGTCATATAACTTGTGCAACTTGCTATTTCTTCTTCAGTCATATTGGTATTTACTTCATAACTTGGTGTTGCTCTACCTGTAATAGTTACTGTATCATCGCCATTATCTTCTGTTGTAAAACATACAGGATTTGTTGATGCATATTTTTCACTGAAATCTCCTGTTGAATTTACTTTTATACTTGCAAATAAATTATTCCATTCTTCAGTTGTATAATCTCCTGTTGCTTCTCCTCCTGCTATTAATACTGAATGTGATATCCACATATATATTCTATAAGTATGTATTATTTCATTTGTTGTATTTCTTGGTATATTTTCTACATATATTCGTCTATTTGTTAAATCATAAAAACTTTTATCTGTAAATATTTCAGTCTCTTCATTATTTATTACTTCTACTAATCTAAATTTTAAAAATCTATCTAGTATTCTATTTTCTTCTGTTTTACCATTTGGTACATCTCCATGTGTTAATATAATATCATATATAATATCTTTATTAGTTGTTGTATTCTTTCCATCTATTGTAAATTCAAAATACTTTGTTGGATCATATGTAGTTGATGGTAATGCATTTTCTAAAGTTAAACTATTATTTTCTTTATAATGCATATAGATATCTCCAACTATAAATTTTGAATTTACTTCTCCGTTTCTATTATATGTATACATTGCAAATGTTACTCCAATTGATACTATAAATAGTAAAATTAATATACTTAATACTATAAATATACTTTTTTTATTTTTCATATTGACTCCTATCTTATGTATTTATTTTATCATATTTACTCTTTTTTGTAAATTAAAAAAGAGAATAAATTCTCTTATATGAAATTTACATAAATTTATGTAAATTCTTAAATAAATTTTTCTATCTTCGTAAAATTATTATTTATTTTAATATTTTTATAATCTTTTCCTATATATAATTTATAATCTTTATTATTTTTTAATTTAGGACTTGATATTATTATTGATTTATAACTTTTACTAGGTATGTATTTTATTTTATCTATATTAATTTCTCCTTTATACATATTATTTAATGTTACATATATAATTGATTGATTTCCTTTTATTTTTCCTTTATCATTTGCTCCTATTCCACTTATTGCTATTAATTCTCCACCATTTACTTCTAATAAATCTTTAAAATCTATTGCTGAATCTGGTCCTACACTTGCTCCTTCTATAATTGTATTTCCTCCATTTATATATATATTTCCATTACTATCTAATCCATCACTTTCTGATTCTATTTTGATATTTCCTCCATTTATTTTTATATATATTTCACTTTCCCCTTTTGCATTTATAGAATCATCACTTGATTTTATATTTATATTTCCTTTATTTATTATTACTTTTTCTCCTT
>Ga0247611_10002614_pt1 | contig 28492 bp, 21 predicted proteins | sample 177DNAGHGhighgp2_FD_192422 | JGI IMG/M metagenome (GOLD analysis project Ga0247611, IMG submission 192422) | Sheep rumen microbial communities from Palmerston North, Manawatu-Wanganui, New Zealand - 1770 DNA GHGhigh gp2 | ecosystem: Host-associated > Mammals > Digestive system > Stomach > Rumen... | reverse complement strand
TCACTTAAGCATGGAACACAAATATTACGAGGAGAAGGAACAAAAACAAAACCATATATTATAACAGAAGATTAATAAAAAGTAAGGTGTTCCAAGACTTCTTCTTCGGGGTATAAACGCCAAAACCTTTTGGCGTTCTGCCAATATAATAGTGTAATAAAATAATGTAAAATGATGATAGAAAAATATAAAAATAAAAAAAATTGGAATCTTATGTAAACTTGCTTTCACGAACTTATGTATAAATTGTATAATAATATTATTATTATAAAATAGAAAATATTATTATAGGGTTAAATCGTAAAAGGGAACGCCTTCGGCTTTTGTCGCCTTCTAATTTCAACAACAATGCTAATGTGGGCAACGTAAATTCGAGCGGCAATTTGAACAACAATAACGTGAATAATTCTAACGGCGCCCGTCCGGTAGTAACACTCTCTGCTGACGCGGACATTAGTGAAGGAGATGGAAGTTATGATACACCATATGTTATTGGAGAGAAGATAGTTAGAAATCTTGCTAATTATGAATATTAATTAAAATATAGAAAGGAATGATTAGATGTTTAGAAAACTAGATAAGTGTTTAGTAATATGTTCAGTTATATTATTAATACTTGGACTTGTTATGATATTTTCTGCTAGTAATGTTACTAGTTATATGACTTATGCTAAAAGTCCATATAACTTTTTTATCCGTCAATTAATCTTTATGATTGGTAGTCTATTCATTTCTTTATTTATATTAAAAATAGATACTAGAAGTTATCATTATTTTAGTTTTTTATTAATGTTAATTGTTATGGGACTTTTAGTAGTAGTTCTTGTTTATGGTAAAATGACTAATAAAGCTCGTAGTTGGTTTAATGTATTTGGTCTTTTTACTCTTCAACCATCAGAATTTGCTAAAGTAGTAACAATTGTTTGGTTTAGTTGTTATTTTAGTATTAAAAATAATTGTAATAATATAAAGAAAGTATTATTTCCACTTGCGATATCTTTAGGAGTAGCTTTATTAATTGCTATTCAACCTGATTTAGGAACAACAATTCTTTATTCAGGTATAGTTGCTATGATGTTTATGGCTTTACCAATTAAATCTAAAATTAAAAAGAATAGTTTTGTTGGAATTATAATTATTATAGGAATAGCTTTACTATTATTAATGAATAATGGTGTTAAGATATTATTTGATAGACAACTTGATCGATTTAATTTTTTAAGACCATGTGAAAGAATTTATGGAAATGGTAATCAAGTATGTAATGGTTATATTGCAATAAATAATGGAGGATTACTTGGAAAAGGTCTTGGTAATAGTACTCAAAAATATTTATATTTACCAGAAGCTTATACTGACTTTATATTTGCAATAGTTGTTGAAGAACTTGGGGTATTATCATCTCTTGGAATATTATTATTAATGTTTTTAATATTATGGAGAATATTCTTAATTGCTAAAAGAAGTAAAACAACTAGAGGAAGTTTACTATGTTATGGAATATTTTGGTATATTTTACTTCATATTTTAATCAATTTAGGAGGACTTCTTGGACTTATGCCACTTACAGGTGTACCTCTTCCATTCTTATCATATGGTGGTTCATATTTAATGTGTTTAATATCTAGTATTGCAATAGTACTTAGAGTAGATTTAGAAACTAAAAGAGGGTAATATGAATTTATATATTAAATGTCTAAAGAAAGCATTAGAAGATGATATAGTATTAAAAAATATTAGAAATAAGAAATATAAATTATTATCAGAATATCAAAGATATTTATTAAATTGTTATTTAAAGTTTAAAGATATTAAATTTAAAAAAACATTTATAAAATCATTTATTTATAATTTATCAAAGTTTGAACAAGATAGATTAGATTTCTATATTAATCAATTAAGAGATATAATTGAGTTTGATATTAATATTGGTAAAATTAAAAATATAGATTTTTCTATGCCATTAAATACAGTATTAAAGGATAAACCAATTGGTTTTAGTAATGATTTTTATTTTAATCAATTAATTGAAAAAGAAAATTATGATGAATTATATAATTTATATGGATTAGATGAAATATCTAAAAAAAGTAATATATTAAAGAGGTAGTATGATTGGAATAATATTTGCAATGAAAGAAGAATTAGATTCTTTTATTAATGATTTAGAAATAAGGAAAAAAAATAAAATATATGATTTAGAATTTTATGAAGTAGATTATTTAAATTTAAAATTAGTGCTTGTTTTAAGTGGTGTTGGTAAAGTTAATGCTGCTCGTTCAACTCAAATATTAATTGATAATTATGATATTAAATATATTATTAATGCTGGAGTTGCTGGAGGCATTAGCTTGGATTTGAAAGTATTAGATATAGTTGTTGGAAATGCTTTAATTCAACATGATTTTGATATAACAGTTTTTAATCATGAAAAAGGATATATTCCTAATGTTGGGACTTTTATTGAATGTGATAAGAAACTTGTTTCTCTTGCTAAAGAAAGTGGTAATGTTAGAACTGGAGTTATAGCATCAGGAGATATTTTTTTAACAGATCTTAATATGAGTAGAAAAATAAATACAAAATTTCAAGCACTTTGTGTTGAAATGGAAGGAGCCAGTGTTGCTCAAGTAGCGAAATTATGTAATATTCCATTTTTAGTAATTAGATGTATTTCTGATAATGGTGATAATAAAATGGTTTATGAAGAATTTTTAGAAAATAGTTGTCAAGTAATTGGACGTTATTTAAAAGAATTGTTAAATAATTTGTCGAAAAATGAAAATATTTGCTAAAAATTCTTTTAAAATGGAAAATAATATGATAGAATAATTATGTATAAAATCTAGAAGGAGTATATTATGGAAAAAGTAAAAAGTTTATTATTAGATGTTGTCGTGGGGGGATGGTTTATAGTAGCTGTATTTGTTACAGTTTGTTTATTATCATATAATGAATTTAAGGTAACAACGTTTGGTAAATATTCATTCATAATTATGGATAGTGATGAGTTAGAACCAGAATATTTAGAAGGCGATTTATTAATTGTTAAAAGAAATAGCGATAATAAAATAGCAAAAGGTGATGATATATTCTACTATAATGCCCAAATGAATAGTTCTATTATGATATTTAATGATAAGGTTCAAGAAAAAGAAGAGACTAGTAAGACTGATACAACTTATATATTAAATGATAAAAAAGTATCAGGAGAATACGTAATTGGAAAGAAAGATACTGCTAAATCTTATCATAAGTTAGGAGCCGCTCTTGGTCTATTAACATCTAAATGGGGATTTATGTTCTTAGTTATTTTCCCAACATTATTTGCAATTATTTATGAAATAATGATGATTGTTGAGTCGCTAAAGAAAAAAAGATTATATGAAGAATAAATATATATATTTAATAGGAATATTTCTTTTGTTGATAACAGTGCTTACAATTTCTAAAACTTATTCGTTATTTGAAACAGATGCTGTTGGTGATGCTGAATTAACGGTAGGTAAGTGGCAAATTATATTAAATGATGTTGATGTAACATATGCTGAAACTTTAACACTTACTAATTTTACTTATAGTAGTTCATCACATATTGAAGATGGTTTTTTTGCACCAGGAAGAACAGCGGAATTCATTTTGGAAATAGATGCTTCTAACACTGATGTTGCAGTTGTTTCGAATATAGAAATTGATGATTCTGCAATAGAAGATTATCCTAATATTCACTTTGTAATAATAGATATGGATACTTCACAAACAATTAATAATAATAGTTATGAAAGTGTTATTCCTTTAGATGCTGCATCTCGAGTTAAACAAATAAAAATTCAATTAGTATGGGATAACCAATTAGCATATGATGAAAGTGATACTAGTTTGATAGGGGAAGAATTAGAATTTGTATTAAATGCTAACTTTAAACAATATTTGGGGGATATTTAAAAAAGAAGAAAGAATAAAAAGGAGTGAGGTCTATGGACCACTTAAAAAAAGTCGTTAAAATAGTAGTTAATATTTTAACGGTGATATTATTAATTATATTATCTATAGTTATATATGGTAAATGTTCAGTAAGCTTTTTTGATAAATCATATCCTAATTATTTTGGATATACCATATTTGAAGTAGCTAGTGGTTCTATGAAACCTACTTTAAATGTTAATGATGTAATAATTGTAAAAATAGGAAATGATAGATTACAAAAAGATGATATTATAGCATTTAAAAGTGATAAATCAATAGTTACTCATAGAATAATCTTTATAGATTCGGAAAATGATGTTTTAACAGTTAAAGGTGATAATAATAATACGATTGATAAACCAATTAATAAAGGTCAAGTAATAGGTCATGTTGTTAAAGTATTACCTAAACTTGGAGTATGGAAAAAAGTAGTTGCTGAGCCTAAAATTTTAGCAGTAATATTTGTAACACTTTTAGCTTTTGATTTTGCTTTATCTTACGAAAATACAACAGGAGATCTTAAATTTAATGATGAAGATGATGAGGTAAAAAAAGAGGTTAAAACAAGAAATGAAATTAAAAAAGAAGAAAAAGTGGTAGAAAAATCTAAAGTAGAAAAGAAAGAAGAGAAACCAAAGAAAGATATAATTAAAAAGGAGAAATTATTAGAATTAACAAGAAAAATAGATTTATCAGAAATTAATGCATTACTAGAAGATGAAAAATTAAAACTTAGTGATACTGAGATGAGAGATTTAAAGAAAGAAATAAATAAAATTAGTTTCAGTGATGATTATGTTCCAGAACTTCGTAAAAAACAAAAGAAGTTTGTTGAATATACATTAAGATTAGATTTAAATGGTATTCAAAAGAAAATAAAACAAAAAGTTAAATAAGAAGGTGAATTATGGAAAAACTAAAAAAAATGTTAACAAAATTTAATAAAAAAGATTTAAAAAAGTATTTAGTTTTTTCAATTCTTTTTATGATAACAATTGTTGCTTTAGGTACTTATCGTTTTACTGAAGCTAGATATGAAACGAATACTAGAGTTAGGGTTACGCCAACACTTGCTTTCTTTGTTGTTGGAGTTGAGAGTGAAACGGGTCAGATTAAATTAGAAAGTATGATTCCTAGAACTAATGCTTATTTATATAAATTTGAAGTATCTAATTTCAGTGAAAATAAGAAGGCAAATGTTGATTTAAGATATTCAATTGAAATAATTACTACAACCAATATGCCATTAGAATTTAAAATTTTTAAAGGGGAAGATTCCGAAATAGATGAAGTTGATTCTGATACGTTTACTACTGATGAAAATGGAGTTCATTACCGACATTTAGTAATAAATGATGTTTCAACTATGTCTTACCAATCTCTTGTTACAGATAGTTATATTTTGTGGGTTGAATTTCCTTTAAGATTTAAAGATTCACCAAATTATTATGCTGGTATTATAGATTTAGTAGATATTAAAATAAATGCTGAACAAGTTGTATAGAGAGTAGGTATTTAAGATGAAGAAAAAGAAAAAACAAAAATTGCATTTAAAAATAATTATTATGATAATGCTGATACCTATATTAAGTGTAGGTGTGTTTACATTTTCTAAATATATAATTGAGGAATTTCATAGTTATTTCTTAAATAGTCAGCATTTCTATTTTACAAGTAATAGATTAAAAGAAGATAATCCTACTTATCAGGTTAATAACTGGTCAGGAGTTGGATCATTTACAATTAAATTTAATTTATTATCTTCAAAGAATAGTTATGTTTATTCAGATTTTGATATACCTTATACAGTTACGGTTACTAAACCAAATGATGTACAAATATCAATTGATAAACCAACTGGTATTATTAGAAAAAATAGTGCTGAACATTCAGATACTGTTGAAATAACTGTTTATCCATCAAGAAGTTATATAGAAAACGAAACATTAACAATTAGTGTTAAAGCTAAAAGTACTTCTCCATATGAAAAAGAAATAAGTGCAGATTTCGTATATGTTGTTGGTAAACAGGGTGTTACCTTTGCAATCGAAGATGTTGTCAATCAACCATATTTATTTTATAAAGTAACTAATGCTATTAGTTATTGTAAAGTAGTACAGGCGTTTGATATATATACTTTAAATTATGAAATGGATAATAGCATCTTTATGACTTTAAATGAAACAGATAAACCTAAATGTGTTGGTAGATATATTTCAATAGATTTTGATCCAACAAAGATATTATTAGATACAACTACTGATTTACTTGATAGAGCAACATATACTAATACAACAATTAATGGTGAACAATATATAAATCATCTAGAATTTATTATAAATCCTCTTAGTACTGTCGCAATAAAGTTCTATAAAGTTAGAACAGATTTAAATTATACATATCCAGGACCAAATTCTACAAGTGTTGTAGCAACAACAATAACTAGTCCTTAGAAAGGAGTAATCATGGAATATAATATTATTAATACTTATATAGGTTTTTTAAAAAGAGAATATTTAGAATTCTTTAAAATATTACTAAAAGAAAAATATCAAAAGAAATTGTGTGAATCTTTCTTAAATAGATATTTAGATGTTAGATATTTTCATGAAACTAATTATCCTAAAGAAAAAGATATAATTAACAGATTAAATAAAGAATTAATAGATGTTTATGATAGTTTAAAAAACGAAAATAAGGAAGATTTAAAGAATATAGTTGCTTTATTTGGATATATTACTTATTTTGATGATATTAATGATGTTATTGAAGATATGTTTTTAATTGATACTTTAGTTGATGATGATAGTATTAAAATTAATCATAGTAATGAAACTAAAGAAGAATTAAAGAGTTGGTATTATAATTTAAAAAATGGTAAAGAAAAATTTCAACATGCAGTTGATTCTAAACAATTTTTCTTAATGGATAAAAGTGTATATCGTAAGACTTATTTATTAACTTTAAATCATAATGTTAAAATATCAAGTCTCTATAGTGAATATGCTGTTGAAAAAGCTTTTAATTCAGGACTTATTAATGAAGATAAATTAATAATTGCTTTTATAATGGGTTCTAAAAGAGTATTAGATAATGCTATAAAACTTGATTTTTCAAGATATTATTTATTTGATTTACCAAGATCTATATATTTAAAAAGTAAAAAATTTAATAAATTATTTCAAATAATTAATAATCCATTAGCAAAAAAGCAAATAGTTATTAGAATAACATATAGTGATTATTTAGAATATAAAAAGATTATTGATGAAAAAATAAATGAAGGTTATTTATTTGGATTAATAATTGATTCTAAATTTGAGGGTAATATAGATGAATTTATATTATTTCCATATGTATTTATTCATAATGAAAATGAATATTTTGATATGATTATGAATGAAAAGAATAATATAAGTTCTAAAGTAGTAAGAATATAGGAGGTAATTATGAATACTTTTTTAAGATTTCTTTATGAATTTTTATCACAGTTTTTTAATGGGGTAGTATTTATATTTCAAGGAATATATAAGGGATTTATAACGATGTTTAATATTCCCGAATATATTAAAGTAATTAATGATTATAAAAAGGATTTTACTATACCTGAGTGGTTATTAGTAGGAGTTGCTGTGCTAGTTACCCTAATTGTTCTTGGATTGATTATTTTTGCAGTATATTTCTTAATTAGAAAATATATAAGAATAAGAAAGAGTTTAGTAGAACAAGAATCTTTACTTGAAGAGGTTGCAACATTAAATAATGAAGTAGCTAAACTTGTAAAGGAAAAAGAACAAATTCTTGCTATGAAAGTATCAAAACTTGGATTAAAACCTGATGAATCAGATACTGAGGAGGGAACTCCTGAAGGTGATGAAGGAACAGTTAACCCCGATACAGAAATTCGTTTTCCTAAATTATATGAAGTTGATGAGAAATTTAAAAATTATAAAATTCAAGATTATGGAAATTCTTATGAACTTCCTGAACTTGTTGAATTATTTAGAAATTTTGCAGCTAGTAAATTAAAGTTATATTATACAACTGGAATGATTAGATTATTTATTTCTTCACTTGCATCTACTAAATTAGTTATCTTACAAGGTATATCTGGAACAGGTAAAACTTCTCTTGCTTATGCTTGGGGAAAATTTTTGAAACATGATTCATGTATTGCATCTGTTCAACCATCTTGGCGTGATCGTACCGAGTTATTTGGATATTTTAATGAGTTTACTAAAAAGTTTAACGAAACTGAAGTATTAAAAGAGATGTATGTTGCTGGATATACAGATGATGTTTATACAGTAATACTAGATGAAATGAATATCTCTCGTGTTGAGTACTATTTCGCTGAAATGTTATCAATTCTAGAGATGCCTAATAAAGATGAGTGGATTGTTGAAATAGTTCCAAGTGCTTGGAAAAATGACCCTAAGAATTTAATTGAAGGTAAACTTAAAATACCACCTAACGTATGGTATATTGGAACAATCAATAACGATGACTCTACATTCATGGTAACTGATAAAGTTTACGACCGTGCTATGCCAATTGATATTAATGATAAAGGACAAGTATTTGATCCAATTGATACTGAAGCTCAAGATATTAATTATTCTTATCTTGATAAAAAATTCCAAGAAGCTATCAAAAATAATCCAATACATGATGAGAATCTAGAAAAAATAGAAGAAATGGATAATTATGTTATTCAACATTTCCGTATAGCATTTGGTAACCGTATTGTTTCACATATGAAAAAATTTGTGCCAGTATTTGTTGGATGTGGTGGAGATGAAGTTGATGGAATAGATTACTTTATTGCTCGTAAGATCTTAAGAAAATTTGAACAGTTAAATATTGCATATATTCGTGATGAAATAGATGGATTTGTTGATTTCTTAAATCAAAAATTTGGTGAAAATAAAATGCATGAATGTATAGAATATTTATTAAGACTTAAGAAGATGTCATAGGTGATTTATGGAAAGACTTAAAGTAATAGATTTATATGGAAATGCTAATCCAAGAAAAGCAGATAAATTTATAACCAATACCAGATCAACTCTTGAGATAAGTTTAGATCAAAAAAGAGTTGAAACGGACTTTGAATGGTTAGATTTAATGGAAGATACTATAAGATATTTAGATAATATTCTTAGAAATCCTAATCGTTTTATAGTAAATGAAGAAGAAATAGTGAAAGTAGAACTTGCAAGAAGAATAACCGTTGAAAGTATAAGACATCTTTCTAAACATACTAGTTTTATTCAAAAAATAGAAGATAATGGAGACGTTAAGCCTTCAAAGATATTAAATATTAATAAAGATGAAAGTTATGATACATATGAAAATAGACTTATCTATACTTTAATTGATAATATGAGAAACTTTGTTGAAATTAAAAAGAAATCATTAGTTGATGCATCAAGTATGAAAGATTTTAAGAAAGCTCATTATGTTGGAAAAAGTAGAGTAGGATCTGAACAAGTATTTATTGAGTTTAATTATACATCAAGTTTAAATGAAGATGATTCGCCTCAAGGTGAAATGACAATAGGTCAAAGAATTGAAAAATTAGATTCAAATATTACAATGTTACAAAATACAGATGTTTATAAATTGTTAAAAAGAGCACATGCTGCTAGAGTAATTCCTCCTATAAAAAAGACAAATGTTATATTAAAAAATACTAATTTTCAGTATGCAATGAAATTATGGGATTACTTGCAATCACATGTTGCCAACGATACAAAGGTTATAAAAAAGAATAAAAAGTATGAAGAAGATGGTATTCTTAAAGAATATATTAATAATACTTTTTTACTTGATTACATAGCAATGAATACATTAAGCGAAGTAGAAAGTAAAGATAAAAAAAATGAAGTTGTTGAAGAATTAACTGATAGATTAATTCAAAGAATTGTAGAATTAAATGTTGATTTGCCTCTTAGTACTTTAACAGAAAAGATAGGTGATAAAATCGCTATTACTAAGTATAGAAGAGAAGCAAGTTTAGCAGAAATTAATAATTCTTTTCAAAAAAATATTAAAAATTATTTAGAAAAAATAGAAAATTTAGATATATAAAGGATGATTTTAGTGGATAAAGTTTTAAAAGTTATAAAGGGAGTAATTACTGGATTTTTAGTATTAGTTTTAGTTATGGTTGTATTTCAGAAAATAACAAATAGTAAACTAGCTATAGGTAATTTCTATATTTTTCAAATTGTTTCAGAAAGTATGATGCCTGAATATAAAGTAGGGGATGTAATTGTTGTTAAGAAGGTTCCCGCTAATGAATTAAAAGTAGGAGATGATGTTTCCTATTTAGCGAGTGCTTCTTATATGAAAGGATTACGTATTACTCATAAAATTAAAGATATTAGAAAAGAGAATGGAAGTTACTATTTTACAACTAAGGGTGATGCTAATAATATTGAAGATCCAGAAATTAAGTATGAAAATATTTATGGTAAAGTTATATATCATACTATACTATTTAGTTTTGTAGGTAGATTAATGACAAATATTATAATTTATTATTTATTATTTGTTGTTGTCGGCGTGAGCTTTTCATATGATATAATTACTTCGTTTTTTATGAAGAAGGATGATGATTAATCATGGAAAATACGGAAATTTTAGAAAAAAAAGAAAAAAAGTCAAAGAAGAAATTTGTAATATCAAGAATAATCTTCTTAATTGTTCTTTTGTCAGCTAATACTTTTGCTTGGTTTATTTATGTAACAAGAATTGACAATTCTGTTAGTGTTCATGTAAAAGCATGGGATGTACTTTTTCAAGATGGAGATGAAGAAATATCCACTAACGTAGAATTAACAGTTGAAGATTTATACCCTGGAATGGTAGATTATTTATATGAAATAACGGCTTATAATAATAGTGAGGTTTCTGCTTATTTAACTTATACTATAATTGAAGCTAACGTTTTAGGAACAACATATGTTACAACAGAGGGAAGAGCTGAAAGAGGACAAAGTGTTCAACAGGGTGATTTAACAAGTGCACAACTTGCTAATAAATTAAATAATGACTATCCATTTTCCATATCATTTAGTATTTCTAATTCAGTAATTGGTTCTGAAGATGGAGAAGAAACATATTCTTTATCTGCTAATTGGCCATATGAAAGTAATGATGATGAGGAAGATACAAGATGGGGTGTTTTAGCTTCAACTTATAAAAAAAGTCATCCTAGTTCACCTAGCATAACTTTATTAATTAAATTATCAATTACTCAGAGCAATAGTTAATTGCTCTTTTTTTTAACTTGCTCTTTGAATAAAGTTGACGTTAACACTTACAACAGTTGATCCTTCACCAGCTGCTTCAGTATCATCTGCATTATCCATTGTTTCACCTGTTCCATCTAACCATTCTATATAAAAGGTATAGGTATTTGTCGTTTGAACTTCATTTAATGAATGAGAAGTTGTTATTGTTGGACTAGCAGATGAAAGTTGAACTACAGTACCATTATTTAATTTATAACCAGTAAATCTAATATCTTGAACAGGACTATCTTGTGGTATTGATAAAGTTATTTCTTCATCAAAAGCAACTCCTACATCACTTGAATCAATTTCTACTTCAAAGTGACCTGTACTAGTTGGAGCAATAACATCATCAGCTATATATTGATTAGTATCAAATTCTGGAACAATAGTAGCACTAAAATCATTATTAGTAATTATATCTTGATCATTTATTTTAAAACTCCATTCTGCGATAGCAAATTGTCCAGTTGCTTCAGCACTTGAAGTGTATTTTGCATATGATTCTTGAATTAAATCTATTAGTAAAAGGAATAAAAAGAAAGCAATCAAAAAACGAACTTTTCTATCTTGAAAAAACTTATTCATATAATCCTCCTTTACTATATTATTATTTTATCAAAAAAAATTAAAATATTTAAGATATTTATTAAAATATTTTATATATTTACATTTAATTTACATATATAACTCTGTTATTAATTGTATTAGAATTATAGTTTTGGTATACTTATTATTGAAAGTAGATGATTTAATGGAAAATAAAAAAAGGTTTTCTATAGTAGGATTAATAATTTCCATATTATTATTTATTATAGGAGTTGGAATGACATTTGCAGCATATAGTTATCAAAGAAGTGGAACATCAAACTCAAAACAAATAGTAGGAGATATTTATATGCATTATAATGAATCAACAGAGTTAAGTCTATCTAATGCTATGCCAAGAGAAGATTACATGGAAAATAAATATTTTCAGTTTACAATAGATGGAAAAAATACTAATACAAAAAATGATATCTTTTATGATATTATTCTTTCACATGGAGATGTACCAAATGGTAAAACAGAAAGTAATAGAATAGATGATAAATTTTTAAGATTTAGGCTTGTTGAAGTAGTAAGTGGAAATGAAGAAGAAATATTTCCAGATCGAGTATATAGTGATTTAACAAATAAGAGAATACATGTTGAAACAATACCTAAAAATACAAATAGTGAAGTAACTCATACTTATAGATTATATATGTGGATAGGATATAATGTAATAATAGGAAATACAGATAATGCAAATTATAGTGATACAGAGTGGTCTAATTTATTTGCATCAATAAAAGTAAATGTAACTGGAGACTTTAATGAAAAAACAATTGATACCCCAAGTGAATGTTTTACAACTAAATTAACTGAAACAGATCCATATGTAAATCCAGAATTAACAAATAATGAATTACAAACATGTATATCATATTTTAATAATGATTTAGGATATACTTGGGATAGTGGAGAAGACGCAACAAGTTTTTGTAATGGTACTGGAACTCATAATGGAAATACATTTCAAGATGAACTAGATGACAACACAATTTCATATGAACAACGAGAGTATTTATTAGAACAAAATATTATAAGGAAAGACCCCGCTTTAATGATAACAGGCTATGATGCAAGTTGTGGAAGTGATGTAGTTATACCAAGTAGAATGAATTATACAACCTATTCAAATGCAAATTTAAACACATCAATGACAAATGAAGAAATACAAACATGTGTAAACTATTTAACAAGTGAATGGGGAGAGGAAGTAGAAGGAGATACTGTTGATGTAGGAGAAACCTATCAAGCTTTTTGTAATGGAACTGGCACAATTTGGGGAGAAACTTTTCAAAGCGGATTAGATAATAATTGGTTTAATTCAAATCAAATAGATTATTTTTTAGATAATAATATTATTACTGCATTGATAACAAATACAAAATATCCAGTTGTGTCTCTTGGATATAATTCTGAGGATATAATTGGATCTTTTCAAGGCAAAAATCTTACTAGTGTAATAATTCCCAATACAATTTCTGTAATTCCTTCTAATGCTTTTCAACATAATGAACTAACAAGTATAGAAATACCAAGTAGTGTAATATCAATTGGAATTAGTTCTTTTTATTATAATAAATTAAGAAGAGTAGAAATACCAAATAATGTTAAATATTTGGGTAAGCATTCTTTTTCAAATAATCCTGTTGATACTTTAATAATTGATACTAATGATACTGGATTAGTGTCTGATCTATATAATGGAGGATTTTCAAGTTATATAGGTATAACATCTTTATCACACCTTATAATTGGTAACCATGTTGAAGAAATTGAGAAGTATTCATTTCAAAATTTGAACCTTAAAACAGTTGTTATGGGGAATAATCTCAGAATAATAGCATTAAATTCTTTTTCAAATAATCAACTAACAAGTGTAACACTTCCAAATAGTGTAACAACAATAGGAGATCTTGCTTTTGCTAATAATCAATTAACAAGTGTAACTATTCCAAATAGCGTAACAACAATAGGTAATGGTGCTTTTTCAGGTAATCAATTAACAAGTGTAACAATAGGTAATGGAATTACATTTATACAATTAGGTGCTTTTAATAAATCTGATACATCAAATCCCGATCTTCAAAGTATAAGAATTGATAAAACATGTTCTTACGTAAAGCATATGACTAGTTATCCCTGGTTATCACGTTACGGTTCATATACAGCGAGCGGAGTTACAATATATGGATCTAATAATGAAGTATGTGATGTGTTTTAAAATAATTGTGTAAAAATGTGTAAAGTTTTAAAGCCTTGAAATTTGAGGTTTTAAAACTTTTTTTAATTAAATAAATAATTTATCTAGAGCAAATACTGTTTTTGAAGAGATGATTTTATGATTTGATTAAGATTTATTTTAAAAATAGATATTTGCTTTTTTATAATATATTGCTTATAGTGAATTTGTTTTCTTTTTGAGAGGGGGATTTTATGGTAAAAGGGAAAAATGAATATCACTTGATGAGTGATGTAGTAGCTAGAAAAATATTTAAAAATAGTCCAGTTGCTTTAGAATTAACTGCTAGAATAGTAAGTGAAGTATTACATATAGATTATGAATATGTAATAAAAAATATAAAAATAACTTCAGAAGATGTGGCTTTTAATGCTTTAAATGTTGATAATAGAGTTGATGTAAATTTAGAAAGTGATACTTTTTATGTAGATATAGAAATATGCTATACTAAAGGAATAACCAGAGAAAGACAAACAGATTCATATTTATATCAACTATATTTAGGACAATTATTTAAAAGCAAAGATTATAGTAAAATGAAAAAGATAATTCCAATAATGATAGAAAATTATGATTTTTTTGGTAAAAATCAATTTGTATATGAAGTTGTATTTATGGAAAGAAATTTACATATGGTAGAAAGTGAATTTATAAGAAAAATACATATAAATGTTGCATATTTGAGGAATTTGAATTATAATAAGATAAAGAAAGAAAAAAATATATTAAAAAAGTTATTATATTTCTTAGTATGTGAAGATGAGAATAGGCTCGAGGAGGCTTATGAAGGAGATGAATTTATGGGAGAAGTAGTTAGATATGCAAGACAAATAGCAGGATTTGAAAATATGAAATTATTTTTACCAGAAGAAGAGATTCAGAGAAGAGATAGAGCGGAAGCTATAGAGATTGGACTTGAAGAAGGCAGAAAAAAAGGTAGAAAAGAAGGTAGAAAAGAGGGTAGAAAAGAGGGACGTGAACAATTAATTAAAGAAATGGTTATTAACATGAATAATAAAAATTATTCAATAGAAGATATTTCTAATATTTTAGGAATAGAAAAATCTATAGTAAAAAACATTATAAGTACTAAATGAAATAAAAAATTAATTTGTAAAATAATTAATTTTTTTCTTTACATAATTTACAGTTGTAAAAAATTATAATTCGGGGAAAATTTACATTTTTTTTAAAAAGATTACAATAAGATATTGTAATTTTTAAATTAATATGATAAAGTATTCTTATGATATAGGAATATATCATATGCATAATGGTGGTGATGTATGGCAAAGGAAGTTATTGTCAAGGCAGACAAAGTTAAAAAAAGGAAGGTAGCATCACGAGTTATTAAAATTTCTTTGCTATTATTGCTTCTCTTCTTAGTTATTTTATATATAATTCTTGAAGTTATATATAATGGAGGAAAGTTTACTGTATCACTAGATTCTAATAAAGATTTAGAAAGTGGACTTGCGATATTTGATAGTTTAAACAATTCTCATGGGAAAAGAAGATTAGAAGCAACAGCAATTAGATTTATGGATAACATATCTTATAAGTGGTTGCCAGAAAATATTGATACTGAAGCCTCTGGATCTCATAATGGTGAAAATTATATTGCTTATACTTTTTATATTGAGAATCAAGGGAAGGAAGTTTTACATTATTGGTATGAAGTGATTTGTGATGATGTAATCAAAAATGTTGATGAAGCAATTAGAATCAGAATATATCGTAATGGAGTAGCAACGACTTATGCCAAACGAAACTATTTAGATCATGAACCTGAGAAAGATACAGTTCCATTTAAAGATATTGAGGATGCAAAGGGGACAATTATTCTTGAAGAAGTTAAGGATTTTACACCTGGAACAATGGATAGAATAACTATTGTTGTTTGGATTGAAGGAGATGATCCGGATTGCAATGACCCACTAATTGGTGGAGAAATGAAAATGCATATGATAATTACTGAAAATCATGTAGAACAAAGTAAGGAGTGAAAATAATGAGTAAAAGAAGAACTCAAAAAAAGAAAAACAGAACCAGAAAGTTTATACTTTTATTATTCTTAACAATTATTATGTTAGGAACATCAACTTATGCATGGTTTACAGCTAACCAAGTAGTAACGATTAATTCAATTGATGTACAAGTTGAAGCAAGTAATGGATTACAAATTTCAACTGATGCATCTACTTGGAAATCTGTAATAACTAATGCTGATATTACAACTAATGCTTATTCAACTAATGTTAACCAATTACCAGCTTCTGTTACAGCAGTTTCAACTGATGGAACAGTAAATAGTACATCTGGAAGATTAAACATGTATTATGGTACAGTTGGTACTGATGCTAGCACTGGTAATTATAACATTACAGCTGCACTTGAAACAGATGCAAAAGGAACAACTGGTAACTATGTTGCATTTGACGTATTTTTACGTGTTGATCAAACTCGTACAATTTATTTAACTAATGAATCTAGAGTTGTTGCATCAACTAGTAGTGAAGATAAAGGATTAAAGAACGCAGCTCGTATTGCTTTTGTTAAACAAGGTACAGGAGCATCAACAGCTACTCAAGCTACTTTAATTGGATTAAATAATGCAATTCCAGCAAGTGCAATTATTTGGGAACCTAATATTGAAACACATTCAACATTAGTTACAAGTCAAGTTGCACCAGAATATGGAGTTACCTTAGTAAATGGATCTAATACACCATATCGTGGAGTTAATGGTCCAATTACAACTGCAGTTGATTTAAAGAGTTTAGTAAATGGTACTAATACTACAAATACAACAGCAGTTACACCAGATATATTAACTACATCAACAAATACTCAATATAAACAAGCATTCCAATTAACAGCTGGAGTTACAAAAATGCGTATTTATATGTGGATAGAAGGACAAGATATTGATTGTGAAAACAACGCTACTGGTTCTAATATATCTTTTAATTTACAATTGAGTACTCAATCAGCACCAGCTGGAGGATAGGAAGGTTAAAAAAACCTTCTTTTTTTTTGAAAAAATTATCAAAAAAATAATGCTATTATTTAAAAAGTGTGGTACAATATAAATTAGGAAAGTAGGATATAGATATGCAGTTATTTAAAAGAGTTCGGAAAATCAATCAATCAGTCTTAATGGTAGCTATATTTGTAGCTATGCTTTTGTCATGCTTTTTTATAATAACTTATAGTGTTCCTAGATCTTCAACCGCTTGGGATGGTGTTGTTGCAACTTCTTTTACTAGTGGAACTGGGACGGATGATAATCCTTATGTGATTTCATCTGCCGGTGAGTTTGCTTATTTAAAATCTCTTCTTGAAGGTGGTAACTCAGCTTTATATTTAAATAAAAAATATTTAATTGCAAATGATTTTAATTATGGAAATCATGAAATGTCAATTAACACGACAAGTAACTTTACAGGTGAAATTGATGGTGGTGGCCATACTATTGAAAATGCTAAAATTACTAATTATTTATTTTATCGATTAAATGGTGCTACAATAAAAAATATTGCTCTTAAAAATATAAACTATACATTAAATTCTGGAAATAGTGGTGTTGTAGCACAACAAATAACTAATTCAAACTTTGAAATGATTATCTTAGAAGGTAATGCAACAGTTACAAATAGTAGTTCACGTTTTGGTGGTTTTACTTATTCTGATAATCAATCTAATTTTTCTAAGATTGTTATTAATTATAATATTACTTCAAGTAGTAATTATAAATCTCAATTTATGGATACATCTTCTAATTCTCGTATTAATTATCTATTAACAAAACAAGAATCATTTAATGAAATAAGAACAAATGGAGCTTTGAGCTTTAATAATGTTAAAAAATTTCAAATAGTTGGTGGAAAAATAAATTTAATAGATTTAGAAAATCTAGATGATTATCAAAATGATGATTATGCAATATCATTAACAAGAAATAAATTTATTCTTGGAGAAGAACAGATAGTTGATGAAGAAAGTAATGCTAATGATAATAATTTAGTCTTTTCTGAACAAGCAAGTGGTAAAACAACTAATACTGTTTATGTTAATGATTTGACTGCGGATTGGAATTATTACTATGGTTACAATTATGCAAGTAGTTCAAATGGAACTTTACCTAGTGGAAATAATAGAGATGTTTATAATTCATCTAATTTAGTAAAAGTAATGATTTCCTATTCGGGAGTTGAAGTTAATAATGGTGAAACATTTACAGGAACTATTTCTAAAGTAGCAGGAGAAGCTCAAAATAAAATAGTTTATTATAAGTGGATACCTGTTAGTAATAATAAAATAACTATTGAATTAATTGATAATCCATTTACTAATCGTCCTAATGGGAAAGGTTTTAATAATTGGATTAGTGATACTAATGATGTAACTTTATCATTTGATTATAATAAGTATAAAAGATATGCAACTGTATCAGTTACACCAAGTGAAGGTGGTGGATATACACCAATTGCTTTAAGTTTTCATGCAAGTTGGATAGATGCTCAAATTAGTAATATGACTGGAACTTGGTCTACAGTATTTGATAATTTTTATGCTAAAGGATTACGTAAAATAGATACAACTGATTTTGTATGTGATGATTATAATATGACTGGTTATTATCTTAGAAGAGTTGCTCCTAACGGATCTAGATATACTGGATATCTTTCTAATGGTCAATCTGTTAATAATCGTAATTGTAGAACTAGTGGTGGTTGTGAATATTTTATCTTAATTAATAATCAAAATTTTGATCCTAATACAGATTATTATTATTTAGCGGGATCGGGGAATAATCGTTATATGACTCTTTTAGATTATACAACTTTAGGTATTACTTGTGATGATGTTGTTTTATATGATAATTTAAATGTTGAAGGATTATTTGAAAAAAGAGAATTTAGTTATAATACATCTTATACTGGATATTATGATATTAATGGAAATCAAGTTTCAGGTACTTGTAATCAATCTAGTTGTACTTATTATGAATTTATACAAAGTTTTGATGAGTTAGGATTAAAACCTGAATTTGATATATATGGTGAATATTATTATTTAGTAACAAGAGATACTAATATAGCTTATTTAGCTGCAAATGTTTCTGGTGCTTGGAGTAGTTCTGAAAATAAACCATTTACCTTTACTGGCTTAAATAATGGAACAACATCACCATATAGATGGAATGTTAATAACACTAATGTTTATTGTTATAATGATACTGCAATTGAAAATATGACTATTTATTCTGAAAATGAATTTTGGGAAAGAGATCCATCCTTATCTTATGAAGTAGAACGTGTTGGTTCGGGATGGAATTCAAGGTATGAATACTTTTATTATGCTAATTTAATTGCTAATTATCATAATTTAAAAGTTGGAAGAGGATTAAAACAATATAATAATTATACGAATTTCGATAATATTATTGGTGGTACTTCTAGTACTGGGTCAAACTCTTCTGATTCTATATATAATATGACTATTGAATCAGGATTTTATGATGTTATTGTAGAATCAGAACCTCCTGAAAGAAATACAAGTGATACGTTATATATTCAATTAACTGGTATTTTTGGAAATGATTATGACCGTGTTACTAATAATAACAATAATTTATTAGTAAGTAATAACTTAAATGCCTCTCTTGCAGGAAATACATATTCTAGTCAAGAGATTGCTTACGATACTTATATTAAAAGTGGTAAATTTGGTTCAGAAAAATTTGATATGTATTCTGGAATATATGTTGGAGGGCGTACTCGTGGTAATCATTATGCTGCTAAAAGAATAAAGATTGAAGGTGGTTGGGTATATAATGTAATTGGAGGACCTACATCTTCCACTAGTATGCAAACTAAAAATGATACTTATATATATCAAACTGGTGGAGAAGTTGATATGATTATTGCTGGTGCTGGACGTAGCCCAACTTATGGTAATCGTATAATATCTTTAACAGGTGGAAAAGTTAATTATAGTGTTTTTGGTGGATCTAATGGATCCGGAAATGATACTGTTGATGGTGATGGTACTCTAGTTGGAACAACATTTATTTATGTAGGAGGAAATTCAGTTGTTGGAGATCCTACATTAGTTGCAGATGAAACAGCATCACTTTGGGGTGCAGAACCTGGTAGTGTTTTTGGAATTGGAAATGGAAAATCAGGATCTAATTATACTCAGATAGGATCATGTGATAATTCTAATATTATAATAGATGGACAAGCTCAAATTAATAAAAATGTTTATGGTGGTGGAAATTTTGGTGCAACTGGAGTTAGTTCATCAAATACAACTACTTATACTAATATTAAAATATTAGGTGGAACAATTGCAGGTAGTGTTTATGGCGGTGGAAACCGTAATGGTTCTGGTGATAGTAGTACAAATGCAACGATAAATATAACTATGACAGGTGGAGAAGTAAAAGGTAGCATTTATGGCGGTTCTAATAAAGAAGGAACTATTTATGGTAATACTAATGTAAATGTTTTATCTGGAACTGTAAGAAATAATGTTTATGGTGGCGGAGAAGGATCTCCAACATATGTTAAAGCTAATTCTAATGTTGTTATTGGAGCAACTACTGCTAATCAACCAGCAATTAATGGAAATGTTTATGGTGGAAGTGCATTTGGAACAGTAAATGCTACAACCACTAATGGTACTGCAACCGGTAATACAACAGTTACCGTAAATAATGGTGTAATAACAGGAAGTGTTTTTGGTGGAGGAGAAGGTGATAGAGAGGATTCTATTACTCCACATGTTCAAGGAAATATAACTGTTACTATAAATGGTGGCGATATAACAAATGTTTTTGGTGGACATGATCAAATGGGAACATTCTCTAATACTAATCATGTATATTTAAATGGAGGAACTATTGATAGTGTCTTTGGTGGAGGAAATAAATCAAGTGTTACAACAACCAATGTTCACCAACAAGGGTCAACTGTTACAACAATTTATGGTGGTTCAAATACATTAGGAGATGTTACAACAACTAATGTTTCTGTTACTGCTGGTACAAGTGGAAATGTTTTTGGTGGAAACAATGAAGGTGGAACTTGTGGTACAACCAATGTTACTGTTCAAGGAACAGGTATTATTACAGTTGCGGTTTATGGTGGTGGAAATGAAGTTAATACAACTACTACTAATGTAAATGTAGTAAGTGCCGGTGATGATATTCCGAATGTCTTTGGTGGTGGAAATTCTGCTAGTGTAACCACTGCTAACGTAACTCAAAATGGAGCAGATGTTACTAATATATTTGGTGGATCTAATTCAAGTGGATCAGTTAATGCAAGTTATATTACTCATAATTCTGGAAATACTGATAATATTTATGGTGGAAATAACGAAGGTGGAAATACAGTTACATCAAATATTACTTATGTATCTGGTACTACAACTAATATATATGGCGGAGGAAATGAAGCCAATGGTGGAACTTCTAATGTTACTATTCAAAATGGTACAATTAATAATATCTTTGGTGGTGGAAACTCTGCTGGACTTACTACTTCCAATGTAACTGTTACAAACGGGAATATTGATTATATTTATGGAGGATCTAATACAACTGGATTAGTAAGTACTACAAATGTAACATTCAATAATGGTTCCAAAAAAGTATTAGCAATTTATGGTGGAGGAAATGAAGCTGAAGTTGGTAGTACAAATGTAACTATAAATAATGGTATAATTGAAGAAGTCTATGGTGGCGGAAATCTTGCTACTGCTCATGGTAATACAAGATTAGATATAAATGGTGGAATAATAAATAGTAGTGTTTACGGTGGTGGTAACTACGGAGTTGTTGAAGGAAATTCTAATGTAACTATTACGAATGCAACAATTCTTGGTAGTGCCTATGCTGGTGGTAATGGAGAAAGAGCTGTTTTAAAGGGAAATACCAATATTACAATAGATGGTAATACAACCATTGGTTCTAGTACTTCGACACCTCCATCATCAGGATGCGTATTTGGTGGTGGTAATAAAGCAGCAACAGGACAAGTTTCAACTAATAATTCAGTAAGTACAGTAAATATTGTAAGTGGTACAATAAATGGAAATGTTTATGGTGGTGCAAATACTTCCGTAATTTATGGAAATACAATTGTTAATATTGGTACAGATGCTGTAAATCAAAATGGTCTTGTTCAAGGTAATTTATATGTAAAAGGACATGTCTTTGGTGGTGGTGAAGCTAATGCTAGTGGTTCACCAAATTATGACTGGTTCTTTATAAGTGTAACTCAAGGAACTCATATAAATGTTGATGCAAATGGTTATAATAACTTTACAATAGATGGATCATTCTACGGTGGAGGTAATGCATCAAGTGCTAGTGGAGATAGTTACTTATCAATTAAAAATTATGGTTCAAGAAGTAATCCAAAACATAATATTTCTATACAAAGAGTTACTTATGCTACATTAGATAATTCTAGTATGTTATTATCTGGTGCAATCGATAGAGCTAATGATTATGATACAGAATTATTCTCAATAAGCCGTGTTGATAAATTAGTATTAAAAAATAATTCCGAATTATTCTTAGAAACAGGAGCTAATCTATTAAAAAGATTTGAAAGTTTAGATGAAGATGATGAACCAGCTGAAGTTGAAATATTAGCTGAAACTAAAGAAGTTAATAAAAGTGTTGATAATAGATTATATATGTATGAAGGTAGAAACTTAAATATTGCTTTAGACCAACAAGTAACTGAATACGGTACAGTAATTGGAATGACTTTCTTAGGACAATTTAATTATGCTAATAATACAGTTAATATAGGAAACTATAATCCAATTTATGATTACGATGATTTATTATCAAGTGAAGGAGAATTCTCTAAAGGTAGTTATGTACTTGGAGCTCATGTAACTGATCATGATATTGAAGTAGATGGCTTCTATAGTAATTTTATGGATGCGAAAACTAAGAAAAATGAAGTTAAATACATTGATCCAACTCCAGCTGATGCACTTTTCTATATGTGGTATATTGGAGAAAATGTATTAGAGATTAATGTTAACTTAGTTGCATCTAAGTATTCTACTTTAGGTTCCCTAGAAGTTTCATTCTTAGAATTTTCACGAGCTAATACATCATTTGAAATTGATAGATTTGATAGTTCAGATATTGAACCTGGAATAAGTTTAGTAGATAGAAATAGTATTCCAAGAATTGCAGCTAATTCAACAGATGCAAATAGTATTTTTGGATTATCACTTGAAGCATCAAATACTGGATGGTTAACAACTGGTAAAACTTCATTCTATACTAATGCAACTCCAAATATGGTAGGAACTAAGTATTATGAAGGTGAAAATTCAACTGTTGTGCCTACAATGTTATTCTATTTATATCACTCAAAGAATATAAGTGAAGTTAAAGAATTAGGTACAGCAAGAATTCAAATAACAGCAACAACTAAAATTAGTGCTTTACAAAGTGAGATAAGTAAATTGGTTATAAATGTTCATATGTCAACAGCCTTATTCCAAACAACTGAATATGAAGGAGCGATGACTCCTGGAGATAAGTATGAACTCTTTGCATCAACTTCAAATAATATAACAACAAGAAGTAAATTAAGTGCTTATTATTCGTTATATGATAGTGGTAATAATATATATAGACCTGGATATCATCGTGTATTAGCATCATCGTTTGTATTCCCAGAAAATACTAAAATAACAATGTTAAACTTTATAAATGGAGTTCCAGAATATTATTATTATGTTATAACAGCAGCAGATGTTACAAGAGCAGAAGCAGAAATTCAAAATGAAGGTGATTGTTCTTATCCATTATCATCATTTACTAAAATGGGTAGTAAGTCAACCAATTTAAATTATGATGATGCCGCGAATAACGCCATTTATTATAATGGCGCGGATAGTAACGAAGAATTCATTTTTATAGTTGATTTTATAGATGCTGGTATAGATAGTGATCAACTGAATAATACGCTCTTAATTGAAATGAGAGATTCTGATGAAGAGTCTATAATAACTGTTTTAGGTATTGAACATGCTCAATTAACTTATAATTTATATAGTGGTTTAGATTCTGTAATAGATATAAATGTTAACGAAAGTCTTAATCCATTATATATAGGATATAATGATATCTTTAATGCAGTTATTAATTATCAAAATTCTGCTATAAGTGGAATGGGTGTAATTGATACTCAATATTTTGAGCAAAAATTAGGCCTTCAAATAGCAATTTATAACAATGAAAATAAGCGATTATCTGGAACAGACTTAACTGGTACATATTTCGAAATGGATGAAAAAATATATTATCCAGATATAACTGGAATTACTCATATTAAATTAGCAGATAAAGTAGGTAATACCCAAAAGTGGATAATTTTCCATACTGAAAACTCAACCATTGGTACTGGAAGTTATCGATTTAGTTTTGAAGCTTTTGCATCGCCTGATGGTATTTATTATAGTAGTGGTTTACCAGATTATTACAATATTAATATGAATATTATAAATAGTAAATACGGACTTAATCCTGAACTTGATGATAATAGTGTAGTATTTAGTAGTATAAATGATAAATCTTTAAAATTCAGTATTGCTTACACATCTCTTTTAGACAATCCTAATATAAGAATTGCCTTATATCGTAGAGAATATGATACGCCATATGATACAGATTATGAATTAGTAGATTTAGCAGATTATGTATCACAAACTCTATTTGCAACAGAAAATGAAAATGAGTATCTTTTAATAAGTAATCCATCGCCGACGAATAATTTTACACTGCCGATGGAAGAAGAGTTAATAACAGGAACCTATCGGATATCATTTAGGTTATATGATGGTAATACGATGATTGGTGAAATAATAAGATATATTATAATAAAGTGAGGTCTTTATGGAAGAAGAAATTATTAAAAAGAAAAAAAATAATAAAACAGAAGAAAAACAAAATGAAAAGATAATAGAAGAAGTAAATACTACAGAAACAAATGCTAAAAAACAGGAAGAAATAAAGAAAGAATCTAAAGAAAAAACTGAAACGGAGAATAAAGACTCCGTTTCAGAACAACCTCAAGAAGAACCACCTAAAATGGCGGAAATTAATGAAGTTTCAGAAGAAGAAATAAATAGTAAAAAGAAAGAATTAGAAAACCGAAAGAAAAAAGAATATGATTTAAAAAGTGTATCTAATCAAGAACTTTTATCTCTATATAGTTTATTACTTGAACATAAAGATTATTTAGAAGTAGAAAAAAAGAAAGTTGAAGAGGAAGAACAATGAAAGAAGATTTTGAAAGTAAAATAGAAGAATTTAAAAAGATTTTAGAAATTCTTCCTACTAATAATAAAGAAAATAGAAAGAAAAAAATAGATTATATTGCTTCTGAAGAATTAAGTAATAATAATATGATAGAGAAAATTCGAAAAGAAATGGATTTTCGAGCTAGTAAACTAGATAAAATACCAGAAAATCCTGATATTAAAAAGATAGAAGAAGAAATAGAAAAATGTAGTATTGCTAATGAATGGAATATTTATAATACTTCTTATGAAAAAATGCATCTTGATTATTATTTATATCAAATACATAGATATTATAAGGATGATTTAGATAGTTTAAATGATTGTATTAGAAAAATATTAGAATCATTTAATAAAGTAGGTATATCTTTAAAAAAAGAAGACTTTGATTATAATTATTATGTATCTCTTTATTTAGATAGAATTATTAATAATGCATCAGAAGAAGATCTTGCTAAAACTTTTGAAGAATTATATTGGAAATTTCCAGAAATAATTAAAACTATAGAAGTTAGTTTTAAAAATATTTATTTAAAATATGAAAAAAAGATAGATAAATATTATGAATCAAGACATAATGAATATTTAAAACAACATAAAGATTCAGACTTAGATGATTTAAAATTAATACTTAGTTTAAAATTAAAAAATTTAAAAGATAAAGATCCATATTTATTATTTCATAAAATATTAAATAAAGAGTACTTAATAGCAGATTTTAATCCTGCTGATATAGAAAAGAAAAAACAAGCTTACTTTAAAGAAAATTGTTATAGTAAAAATAACTTATCTAAATTAAATCAAATATTATTTGAATATAATATTATTTTAAGATACAATTATTTACTTCAAGATATGAAAGAATTATTAACAAATAAAGATACATTAAAGAATTCTAAAGCTAATGCTTTAAAAGAAATAGATAAGATTGAAAAAGAAGTAGAAAAATTAAATAAAGTTCAAACTCCAAAACATAGTTTATTTAAAAAGAAGAAAAAAGTAGATGAAAAATGGCTATTTAATTATAAAGAGAATCTTACTAAATTAATAGATTTATATAATGAATTTGATAAACAAAGTTTTAATGATTTAGTATATAATAGATTATCTCAAGATTCTAAAATATTAGATGTTTTAAAGTTTATTAGTTTTAATTATTTATATTTTATTAATAAAACTAAAGAACATGAAGATGGATTAACTATTGAAATAATATCTGATCGTTATGAAGAATTTAAAAGAAATGTTAATTCTAGTGAATTTACTTTATTAAATAATGTTGCTTTACTTGATGATAAACCTATGAAAGAGATTATTGTTAATAAATGTAGTTTAGATAATATAACATTAACAACAGAACAAGTTGATATTGATAATATTGAAAAAACTATGAAAGAAATAGATATATTAGTTCAAAATGAAAATATTATAGATTCAGGATTACTAGTAGATGATATTAAATTCTATTTAGAAGTGAAAAAAGATCAAGGATAATTATGGATTTACAAAGAACAATAAATATAAATAAGAAATTTATAGTGATAATGATATTACTATCATTAATATCAGTAATGTCATATTATTCATATGCCTTATTTCAAGTAAATGTAGTAAAGAATGGAGTAATAATAATAAGAACTGGAAGTATTGATTTAACAGCAACAGTAGAGAATGAAACAAATAATACTTTTACAGTAACAGGAAATAGTTCTAAAACAGTAACAATTTATTTAACATCAACTAACTCTTCAGAAATAGCATATAAAATGTATTATGAAAATCTAACTGGAGATTTAACTGTTACATCAAACGAAACATTTACTAATAATATAGTAGAAGGAAAGATGACTACATCTAAAACAATTACTTTAACGTTTACTAATTCAGGAACTGAAGATGTCTCAATTACACTTGGAGGACTCGGAGGACTAGCTCAATATCCAATACCAATAGAAGATGGTAATAAACATGAGCTTATTATTGGAACAATAAGACCGGATTTAAGTGCAGTAATTAAGATGAGTTTAACCGATACAAGTGGAACACCAGATAATTATGTTTTAGAAGATGGAGTATATTATATATCTGGGTGTAAAGAAGGTGGGGACTCATCAGTTTGTAATGAGAAAAACACAATAGATTTTAATTATGTTTGGTATTCAGGAAAATTATGGCGAATAACAGCAATATATCCAGATGGAAGAATGAAGATGATAACAGAAGATCCAATTACTACAATCTATTGGGGAAGTAATACAACTTATAATGGTTCATGGATGTATCAGTTTCTAAACGAAGATTTTAAAGATACTTTATATAATTATCAAAATATAATAGATACAAATAGTACTTGGAATGCAACGATGACTTCTGCTACAACAAAGCCAGCGGAAACAACCATGGTAACTGCTCCAGTTGGCTCACTTAATACTTATGAATATGTAAAAAGTTATGCGAAGTTAGGAAGTTATAATACAGCAAGTGCTTTTGGTAATGGATATTTAAATATAGGATATTTTTGGCGGTTAATAACACCGTATAGTTCTTCGAACGTTTGTAGCGTGAGAAATACCGGCAGTCTGGAAAACTATATCAGTCCGACGTCGTACGCGATGGGCGTGCGTCCATCCATTAATCTAAAATCTGGAATCGTTTTATCAAGTGGAGAAGGAACAAAAGGTAATCCATATAAAATAAGTGGTGATAAAGAAGAAGCAACTGCAAATACTACACTTTTAAATACAAGAATTAGTGGAGAGTATGTAGCATTTAAGGATGAATTATATCGAATAGTAGGTGTAGAAGAGGGTACTATAAAAATAGTCAAAGTAGATTATATAAGAGATGGAAGTAACAATGTATTAAAAAAGTATTTTGCAAGTAGTGTAACATTTGGAAAAAGTACTAATACTGCGTCTGATAATTATTGGGACTATTACTTAAATAATACTTGGTTAAAAGATAAGTTTGAAATAGATTCTAGTGATGAACATCCTGAGAATACTTATGATACAATGATATCTCAAGGAATATATTATCTTGG
>Ga0247611_10002613_pt1 | contig 28495 bp, 34 predicted proteins | sample 177DNAGHGhighgp2_FD_192422 | JGI IMG/M metagenome (GOLD analysis project Ga0247611, IMG submission 192422) | Sheep rumen microbial communities from Palmerston North, Manawatu-Wanganui, New Zealand - 1770 DNA GHGhigh gp2 | ecosystem: Host-associated > Mammals > Digestive system > Stomach > Rumen... | reverse complement strand
TCTCCAAATTTGAATACACATTGTCGACATAGTCTGCCATGTCGGCATACATACCTACGACATTAGTCTCCACCAGTGCAGCGAATTCGACTGCACGAATCATGTTTGAATGCGCCGCGATGTTGTAGCTTGTGAATTCGAGTCTATTTGATTCGAATGCATCGTCTATCAATCCACTTATGATGTCGAAGTCGGTAGGCTTGTTTATCAGATCGTTATAGTCTCCAGTAAGAGCTACCTCTGCCACTGTGTTCGACACCGTATAAGCAGCGACATCTTCGACCGCGTTAGTATTAAGACCAACATCGACGTCTATGGTCTCTCCGTGCATAAGAGCAACTACCTGCTCTGATTTCAAGAATCCAGAGTCGTCCAACGCATTCTGGATCTTCCTGTCCATAGCCTCGGAATCTATGATACCTGCTGCCGCGGCACTTACTGTGTTACTAAGCTGCTCCTCATCTATGGTCGCATTGACAACCATGGTGTTGACGATGTTGCTTACAGCGCCAGGATCCATGTACTGATCGCTGAATCCGGCCTTATCCAAAGACACGGAAAAAGCACTGGCGGCAACAAGAGATATCGCCGCGGTCGCTAGGATGTTTTTGAGGTTACTCATTGCTTGCAGCCCCGCTTACTTCATTCGTTGATCCCGTCTTTATGTAAAGAGCGAGTGACTTTATCATCTTGAAAAGATCTTCGGCATCAAGCTCTTCCATCTTGCTATCAAGTATGTAATCAAGATCTGGCATACCACTTCCAAACGCACCGGCAGTCTTCTCTACAGACACAACTCTAGACGTAAGATTCGAGACATTCTCTTCCAACTGTCTATACGATGGTTCCGGCTGTACATTCGACAAAGCTACAACGCAATTACTGACGTAATACACAAGACTTGTAATGTTTGTCGGTGGCCTGTTTGTAAAATCTATGTAAAACTGTGGTGTGCTGTGCGGCTTCAACGCCTCGACACCTTCAAGAACAGACTTGTTTACAAACCACTCAGTAGCAAACCTATCAATAGTTACATTGCCGTTAAGATAATCCTCGTAAGCCACTGGGTAGTTTGTCGGAATCAGTATACTGACCATGCTATTGTTGGTAGAAGTATAATTATACGAATACCCATCAAACACAGCTGAATCTGGCACACCAAATGTATATTCTTTGGATCCAACCGTAGATGCAGTTACGCCATTTGTAGCAACCAGACTTCCAAATCTAACATCCTGAACATTAGATGCTTTGTTTGTATCTACCGACAAAATCCTAAACTCGTCGGCTTTGCAAGCCAAGGCTGCAGCCGCGAGTATACAAAGTGTTCTTATGAATTTGATCATGACAGCAACCCCGCTACTGTTTCGAGTGCATCCTTAGACACGTCCACCATGCCGGAAAAGTCCTCGAGATCCTGCTCGGCCTTTCTCTTGTTCTTCTTCTTGATCTTCCTGGTCTCTTCTTCCAAGTCTTCTGGTTTTGTTATTTTATCAGCAATTCTGGTGGCCCTCAACATGCGATTTTGCTTGTTGTACGGATCTATTATGAAGAACTGTGCATCCTTCTCTGCGGGATATGTAATGACAAAGCCGTTGATAAGGTTCTCACGGTTAGAAAGCATGTCAGCGACCTCGTCCTCGGTTAACGTACCGATAGATGCGAGGTACGCGCAAGCAGAATCAATAGAATCGAAATCATACGACACATGCCGATTCTGGATGTGAACTGGTGTCTTGGACCAAGCCGCCTTCTCCACCTCGCCTGTCTCTCCATCTACAAAATCTATGCTGACAGGAGACTGCACCTTCTTCTTTTTCTTGACAGGTTTTTCTGCAGCAGCTTCCTGCTCCTCGCGCTTTTCCCTCCTTTTCTTTATAAGGTAAGAGATGGCCAATGTAAGAGGAATGATCTGACCATTCTTCTCGACAGACGATGCAAAATGAGAAATGTCCTCGTCAGACATGCTATTTGCGGCACGTATCACTGCACCGGATGGATTTTTTATCTTACCCTTCTTGTACAGCTCTACTACACGAAAGAAATTCTGTTGTTTCTTTGTCTTGCTAGGCATTTGCTTCTCCTTTATACCCTGCCTGTATGTTCATGCGTGGCATTGCAACCGTGCCACTACCTACATTTGTAGCCTTCATACCCGGCATTGACCACTTCTTCTTAAGATTATTGACGGTTGTACTTGTCTTCTGTTCTGCTGCAGGATCGCCATGATACGGAGGAGAAACCTGCTTGTCTCCGATCTTGGTCTTGCCAACACCATAACCAAATGGCTCTGGATCCTTGATTCCAAGAACCGTCTTAGTTGCTTCCTCCAGTGTCTGTCTCCATGTTTTTGGCTTTTCCTCTTTCTTTGGAGCGGTATAGCTCAACGTTGGAAGAGCACGAAAAGCCCTCTTCTCGAGGAAGTCAATGTATCCTAACTCGAACGGTGTCATTTTGCTGGTGGTTTTGGTAGTGAATCGACCTTACTCTTGTCGTTCAAAAACTGTCTGAAGGCTTCTTCTTTCTGCTCTGGAGTGTAGAAGAAATCGTCTGGATAGTCTACATCTGTCACCATCCTGTCAACAGTATCCCAGTCTATGTCATTGTTTCCCATAGCAGTATTGATACGATTGAGCCAGTTTGTACCTGCTGGTGTAATTCCGTTTGGTGATCCAAACATCCTCACCCACTCGTACTCTGGCGCGTTAGGTGCCTGATCTATACCGTACTCGTTGCCAGCGTCCCATCTGCCCTCATTAGATTCGATAAACTGCATCGGAACCTCTTCGCCAGTATCTGGGTCTGTGTATGTCGTAGGATAAGGTGTCCAGTCGTCTCTGAGACCACGATTCTCGCGCTGTGCAGTAAGAAAGTCTGCTATGCTGCTGTGCAGTCTTGTCGGCATAGCCTGGAGTCCACTGTAAATCTCTGGATATCCTGGAAGACTTGCCAACGACGGATCCTTCAAGTACTGGTATACCGACCTGTTGAACGAGTTTTTACTGTTAGGCATATACACAGGTGCGTCGTCTTTCGTAGGAGTCTTAGGTGCCAATCTGCCAGACCAGTCCTTGTTCTCATTTGCGGCCTGTATTGCACCGGTGATCATCTCGTCCGTGATCTCGTCCGGCACAGGTCCTTGGTTCTCAAACTCTATTATTGCGCGCATCAAGGCTGGCATGTTCTCATCAGTGACAGCCATGTTATCGGTCGTCTTTATGCCAAGCGCATTAGCAATACTGTTCGTGTAGTTAATATACGACTGGTCGGTTGGCTTGAGCGCAGTATATCTGGACACAAACGAATTCGGTGTGAATGTGTCCCTGTTGAGCTTGTTCCTTATGTCGCGAGCGCCAGCACGCAATCCATTCTCCATCGTATTGAACGCAGCCTCTCCAAGCTCAGCGTCACCAAGATCGGCTATATTTGGGTCATGCACCTGACCATACCACGGATCGCTGAACTTAGATACATGAACATTCATAGGATTGTTTCTTGACAGTCCAATAGACGTATATGTAGTCCCTTTCGGAATGGCTGTCTTATTCAGTTCGACGTCATCCTTGAGGCTGTCCATTGTAGGGAGTCTGTCATTGAAATTGGTATAGTCCTGCCTGGTGGCAGCTCTTTTCTCAAAGCCAGCCACTTTAGCTATGTAGTCCATGTATCCCTGTCTGAATGCTTTGGTATTCATCTTACTTCTCGTCGAATATTGCACTTCCTAGATTGTCAGAGGCACCAGCAGTAGCTTTATCCAAAATTTCCTTAACCTGGTCTAAACGTCCAGAGTAGTCTCCTATGTTGTCTTGATACGCAGATAGTGCATCAGACAGCAGTCCACCTGGATTGGCGAAGATCATCTGTGGACCAGATACTGTATCTTTCTGGAATATATACGGTCCAAGCTCGTCAAACAGCTCGAACATCTCCTGTGCTGTGCGTTTCTTTGCTTCCTCGGTGTACTCGTCGTCCATGAGAGCCCTGGTTACGTCATCGTCTGTTATTAACCTGTCGTACATAGGTTGGCCGTCCGGAGACTTAAAGTAATCCATGCCAGGCAACGAGGCGGTACTCATGTTATAAGGATCATCTCCGTCTGGATCAAATCCTGCAGCACGCAGTTTATCATTTCTTCTCTGCCAGAACGGATATAACGGGCTGCTTTCATCATTCCTATAGTGGGAAATCTTACTCTGTGCCTCGTCTATGTGTTCCTGCGCCCAAGCTATCCTGGCCTGCAACCCCTCTACTGTGTCGTCTTTGAACTTTGGTGGAGCGCCTGACTCCAGACCTTGCAGTCGTGTCTTCCAGTCTAATTCTACTTTCTTCCAGTGATTAAGAGCCAATTCTGCCTCTAGATAATCTTTGTATGCTTCCCTGTCAGCAGGATCAACATTCTCGTTAACCGTTCCGAATGCCTCCTCTATATCATCGTAGAAGCTGCCTGTAGCATCCTGTGCGCGCATCGCCTTGGCCCCAGCCAACGCGCCGACCGGAACACGCGGTGTGTTTACAGCACTGGCTGCCTCAAGTACATAGTTTGTTCCCATTGGATTAAACGCATTCGCATCATAATCCCACAGGCCGCCTCTGTATACCTCTTCCATTGGAGACTTCTCGTAACCACGAGATCCCTCCATTAGAATTTTATTTCCATCCGTTTTGTAATGTTGCGGAACCTTCTGGAGGTCGTCCCACTTTCCAAAACCGCCATTGACTACTGCAGATGCGAGATTTCTAACACTGGGGTATCTCGACGGCAATGACGCTAGTGTTCCTTTTACCAGAGCTTTCCTGTCATCGAGATCGTATATCTTGTTGGGATCCTCATCAGTCCATCTTGATGCATACTCACCCACCAGTGCAGGCATCCTGTAACCTATGTTTGCGATATTTGGCCAAAACTTCGCCATAGGATCATCGCCGTACATATTTGCAGAATCAGCTATCAAAAACGGACTTGCAGATCCATTATCATCATATGCCGGACTACCAAGGAAAAACGGAGAACCAGACAACGTAGTGTCGTAGTAAGGAACACCATATGGACTTGCCAACGCGGCAGCTATTCCTCTGAAAACGGACTTGCGTGGATCGTATACACTGTCGCCTTTGCCTGTTTTAGCTGGATTGCTTGGATCGTATATAACAGCATTTACAGGCATATTCTTGCGCAACGGCTTCGCAAGTTCTCCTCCTGGCGCGGCTGAAAAACGATCAAATGTCTGCGCTGCACCAGCTACTGCGTTAGGCCTGTCGGACTTCTGTATATGTTTAAACGTCCAATCTACAGTATCCTTCCATAGCTGTGGCATCTCACTGTTCAGCTTAAGCTGTTTCTCCGGTGTATCCGCCTCGGATATCCCCTTGAACAGTCTTCCAGGCCCAATGCTGTAGAAGTATGAAGGAGCAAAATCCCTCACAGCGCTCGCAGGCGCCTTGATCCAAGCACCGCTAGAATCTTCTGCCTTCTTTACGCTGCGTTTGTTCTTCTTGTGCTTCTTATATTGTCTGTATGCCAGATATGCCAATAACGCAAGACCGGCTCCTCCAAGACCATACTTCGCTGTTGTCCTAAACTGATTCCTGCGCCTTGTATTCTTCTCTTCCACGTTCTGTTCGTGGATCTTGTTGAGCTTTTCCTGTTCGGCAGGACGATCACCCTTGATATCGACTTCCTCTATAACAGGCTTTGACTTCGTACCTTTTTCCTCTGGAGGCGGAGGTTCTTCCTCCTTTAACTCTGCCGGAATGCTCGATTCCTGCACAACGCCGTCTATCTTCTTTACTTTTACTTTTCTGGTGCCTTCTTCCTTCTTGATTCGATTAGGCTTGAATCCAAACGCGGCCGGTGATGGCTCTTTTCTTACACGAAGCGCCTTGCTGGCCTCTTCTGGAGTGATCGATCTGGGTGTCTTGTCGTGATTTACGCCAAGCACCCTGTTCGTACTCTCCACTACAACAGGTTTAATTGCGTTCTCGAAGAAACCTTTTCTGCCTCCGCCGACATAGTCGTGCGTAGGTACAAAAGCCTCTATCAACTCTGGGTTTGTGCTTTCGTAGTCGAAGTTTCCTCTGCTTAACGTGTCTACAAGTGGAATGATGCTAACTGGCGCACGCTGTCTTGGAGAGCGAGTCAACCTAGGTATCTTGGTATATTTAACGTACGGTACCTCTATCTCTTCCTCTGTAACCACGCCAGTAGGACTTTCAGAAACAGCATTAGCACCTGCTGGAATTTCTTCGACTATATCCTGTACTTCCTCGTTAGGTAATATAACAGGAGAAGTCGCCTCTTCCTCGACAGGAACAAGCGACTCATCCTTCAAAGAACTGATAGTAGATCGGCCTTCGTCTATACGCTGGCTGCGCTTTCTTGCTTCAATTCTTTTCCGAAGTGCTATATCTGAATCTGAAGACCTTGGCATCCTTACTGTGGCGCTCCGCCGCCCTGCATCATTTGCTGCTCGATCTGTGCTCTGCCCTCTCTAGACATGTCCTGTCTCATCTCGGTCAATCTCTGCTTTACCATTGCGTGCAGAGCCGGATTGCTCATGCGCACCTGATTAAGCAGATGTCTTCTGTTGACCTCTGGGGCAGAAATAATCTGCTGAGCAATCTGATCTGCCTGCTGAACAAGATCCGTCGGCGTGCTCGGCATTCCAGACATCGGATTGGCTTCCTCGCCCATAGCCTCGGACTGCTGTTGAGACTGCGTCTCCTCCTGAGCCTCTTCCTGCAGCTTCTGGATCTCCTTCTGCTCCTCAAGGATGCGCTTCTGCTCTTCCATGTAGTCCAGGCCGTATGGCTGGTAGGCGGTCTGCTTGGACACATCCATGCCTGCGGCAGCCTGAAGCTGCAGACCCTTACGCTCGAGATCGTCGGCCAGCGTGATGGAGCGCAGAGACGCTTCAACCTTCTCCCAACGGAAATAGTGGCATACCTTATCCGCCACTTCCTGAAGGAATGTGTTGAAGCCGTCAACCATCGCGTTTTCCTGCTTCTCCATGAGACGAAGGGCAACCGGAGCCGCCTGCAATTGAAGCGTACCGGCATACAGATCCTGAGGATAGCCGGAGGCGTTCATAAGTTCCTGCATCGCCTGCGCTTCGTTGTCCTTCGGAGACAGCGTTTTTGCCTCTCCACCAAGCATCTGATACTGGATTGGCATAGGAGCAACGGATATTACGGTAGGATCCTGCCTATGCTTGTTCACCATGTCCTGAATGTAGGACTTGAACGTCTGCATGTTGACAAGCGTCAGCGCATCTTGACCGTCGGCATTGCCCGGTGAAGCAGGCGAAATAACCCTGAACGGCATGATGAAGTCATAAGCAAGCGCTTCATCATATCTACGTAGTGTCTGGATGTAGTAAGCAAGCTTAAATTGCGTAAGAAGCGGTGGAATTCCCCAGCCCTTAATGTCGAGTCCGGCAAGAGAGCCACTCTTCATATGAAAGATGGCGTCCTTGTTGAACTTGAAGTAAACGTGCTTACCTTTCTCCGCGGAAAGACACAGTTTCACAAGCGACCACGGCATCGTATCAAGATAGAAACGATCGCCATCTAGCACCTTGTCGATGTACTTCTGGTCTAGCCTGTAGTAGTACTCTGTTTCTCCTGAAATAGGATGAACTCTCAAAGAAATCGACTTTGGGTTCCAGTGAATAATCTGGACTCTGTCAAGATCGGTGATGTTTCTACGGTCATCCCTTACGAATGCTCCTTCGTACTTGCACTTGGGACACGTACAAATAAACTCACCTGTCTTCTTGTTGAACTTATAATTGAGAGTCTTGTTGTGGTACTCGGTCTTGCACTGTGGACAGATCAAGAATCGATCGAACGGGAAGTAGATAGACGCAAAAGCATTGCCATAAACCTTGTAGTTGTCGCCTAGCTGTGCCAACTGCTGGATCATGTGCAAGTTCTTATTGAACAGATTCTCGTACTTCTCGCGCTCGTCGTCTGATGCACCATTTATGACAATGTCCGTAAGAAAGTAACGCACGAGACGCTCTGATACCGCCTTGAATGGTGGCATCGTAAGGTACATCAACTCGACTAGTTCGAAAATCTCGTCAAGATCCTGCGGAATGTACTGCGACGCCATGTCGCAAAACGGATTGGCGGTCTTCGCGTTGAAGACTCCGCCATTTCCGTTTCCGAAAAATCCACTTGGTGCGTTCTGTGTCATTTACAGAAATCTCTATCTACAGTTTCTTTATTCTATTTAAATCCGGCGATGCACTGGATGTCTTTTGCCGAGAGCTATCTCTGCTCTTGCTTTCTTGTTTTCCTTCCTTCTAGCAAAATACAAAGCAAGTAGACTTCCTAGTGCGCCGATCCCAGCTCCAGCGGCTGCGCCTGAACCCTCTCTTGTCAGAGCTCCACCTATCATAGCGCCTGTTCCTGCATTTAAACCTGTAACGAGTGCGCCAAGCCCATACTTTACTTTCTTCCTTCTTTTCAAGGCCGTCTCATCATATTTTTTAGGCAGTCCCCATATACGTCTAAGCTTCAGAAATTCCTCATCTGTCAATTCTCTGCCTGATTTACCACGAGCAACCTCATCATGCACTAAACCAGTAGAATCCGCCCACCTGGCTATATCTTTGGCTTCCTGCTTTGCTTTCTGTTTTACAATGTCATCAACAAGCAGGTTGGCAATCGCTTCTTCATCTGCAAAGTCTGAATCAGCCGCCATCTTTCTCATGGCATCCATGAAACCCTGTCTAAATGAAGAACTAATCATTTCTTTGTCTTTCTCTGCTCTGGAAGAAGCCCTTCCATTATACTGTCAAACAGATATTCTGCCAAGTATGCTAAAGCTTCGTGGTTGCCAGCATCAACGACATCGTGGTACTCAAGTATCATATTTGCAGCATGAGTGCACTCATGTACGATAGTTCCAGGATATGTCTCACCTGGAAACCAGATAATAACGTTTCCGTTATTGCAATCCATGGTAAGTGCCTGATACTTTGAAGCCTCGGTCCTTGTTGGAGCCATCTTCTGTGGCAGCTCAAGCTCCTTCAGCTTCTTCAGAAGATCGTCGTATGTGCCTGCTAGAAAGTACACGTCGCACCTGTAGATGTCCACAGGAATAGTGAAGCATGCTTTCTGTGGTACTTTACTCATTTCACGCAACTACTTTCTAATAAAGCTTAGCAAGCTTGGACGTGTATCCAAGCTTGTAAGCTGTATTCGATTTGCTCTTTTTACTGGCCAACGTTGACCTTTATCTAGCGAACAGGCTCTCTTCCTGCGGAAGTAACACTGATAGGAACCGCCGAAGTTGCTGTATTCCAGGCTCTTCTCGCAAACTCATCCTGAAGTTTTGGATCAGCGTGAAGCAAGCTCATTCCAGCAGCTGGACCCAGCTCGTCGGAGTCGAGTAAATCAGAGATAGCGTCGTCTTTGTCTTCTATAGTTTCAGCTCTTGAATAGCCAGGAATCAAACTAAGCAGAGGATTGAACGATTCCCTCAACGCCTCTGTAGTCGGGTATGTATAGTAGGTCGTTTCCTTATCTGGCATTTTTTCCGACCAAGCTTCCTCGACCAGGTTGCCATCTTCGTCAAACTTAGGTTCGTGATACTCGGTACCACCTGGCTCAGGTGTACCAGGTGTAGCTACCTCATCCTCTTTGCTGTAACGATCGGCAAGCGTACGTGCATATTCAGCAAGCTCGTACGGAGTAGGTTGTCTGACGCCAGGTCCTGGATCTGGGAGTGCGTCTATTCCTCTCTGAAGAAGCAGGTCTCCGACAAACTTCGGATAAGGCTGTGCGGCCATCGTAGGCTCAGCCGCGAGGAAGTTTCTAGCTATCTCGGATGCCTGTACTGGAGTGTGTATCCCAGCTCCTGATCCAAGATACGTATTCACGCCGCGATTAAACAGTCCAATACCTTTTGGCATATCCTCGTCCTGGTATATAGACAAAGTACCGTCCGGCAGTCTTGGCGCTGATTTGTGCGGAGTGCCTATAGTCGACTCTATAGGACCAGCACCGGCACTCTGGTTAGCTTTAGAGACTGGAGCTGGCGAAGGCTTTATTTTTTGAACTGGCTGTGTAAGCCCAGCGTCAATTGCTTGCTGCTCAAACAGATCAGAACGGGTTGGAGCGGCTATTTTGCGCATCATGTCCATGAAGCCCTGCTTGAACGCGGCGCTCTTCTCTGACCCACCATACTGCTTGTTGTATTTTGCGATCTCATCCTTAGATAAAAACCCCTTTGACTTCAAGAACTTGAACAGTTCCTTCTTGTCTTTGTCTGTAAACTTACCTGGTGTCATTAATTACTCCTTCTGTTCGTTCTCGAACGTTTTTTCATCTTCCTGGGATGCTTTGAGAGAGAGCACGGATGGCTCTTTCATCATTTTATCCATAAAATCATCAAAAGCCTCGGCGCTCTTCTTCAAGATGTTTGTCTCATTCTTGAGATTAGGCGTTGTGTACTTGGTCACTACTGCTCTTTTTTCCATGTTTTTAGCCTTTGTCGTTTCTGGTAGCGGGTGTTGGACTCGAACCAACGGCGGTAGGATTATGAATCCTATGTTCTACCCCTGAACTAACCCGCAATTTCGACGTGCTACGTTAAAATAGCATATACGCCAAATAAGTACAAGACAAACACTTACAACAACCACTGTACTGTGTGCAAAAACAAACGGGTCGGCCCATCCAACCGACCCGTTCGCATTATACGCCCAGCCCCGGCCAACCACTCCGGTGCTCTCATTCTGACAATACAACAACCAACCATCAAATATAAACCACTGTTAAATTAACATTTATAAATATAACTTGTCAACTTTATATTACGACGGAGGATTTACCTCTGAAGGTTTTGCGGTTGATACGTTGTTTACTGGTTTTACAGAAGTACCAGCGGCTACGCTTGTCGTAGTTCCAGAAGTTCGCACTGCTGGTCTCGCCCACGCAAATTCATCTCTTGCAGGAGTTCTTTCTCTGGTGTACGAACCAATCCTCGAGCCAACATCAGACCACCACGGCGCTTTTCCTATAACGTTTACGTCTCCTGTCCTTCCTGCACCCAGTCCTCTAACATATTTAAAAGACAGATCCGGGTTTTTCGCAATAAAATCTTCTCCGAGTGCCCTTATATTTACACCAGATGCAGCGGCTTCGGCCGACCTATCGCCTTCAGTACCCTTGTAACCATTTATCAGCAATTTTCCGACATCATACGGCTGTACAGCTCTTGTAGTGTCATTGAAAAATCTTCTGTGACCTCTGCTACGTCTTACTGGCGTACCAGCTGCAATCTTATGCATCATATCCATGAATCCCTGTTTAAATGCTCTAGTCATTTATTTTCTCCTTGTCAAAGGTTTTAATCACAGCATACCTGCCTCGTTGTTTTTATGCAAGCAGTCAATAAGGCTATACGGTGAACCTGTATTTATTTACTGGTAGATCCGGCAATTCTCGCAGAGGCTACTCCGTTTGCGTTCGTATGGTGCACAGTGTCAGTTAGATTAAAGTCTACCTTAGGCTCTACTGGCTTTTCTTGTAGAGATTTCAGCGTATTGTTAATCGCGCTGTTCATGGCTGTCCTGGTATTCTGCTCACTCTCCTGCCAAGCCTTATACCTTCGTATATCCTCGTCCATGACAGCCTTTTCGAACTCTTTTTCTTTCTCGGACCATGATCTAATCGGCGGTCTGAAGAAATAGCTACGCCACCTGTCGATCTCGGCAGGCGTCAGCCTGTAATCGTCGAACGACGTGTCTGCCATCTTTATTAGATTGTACAGTGCTTCTGTCTTCATCTACGCCTCCGATGCCTTCACGATGCTATATCAAACCCTGTACTGCTCGTTCTCTTCGCCAAAAACAGGACATTCTCCCGGCTCATAAGGCGCTATCATATTTTTGGCTACAACCCACTGCGTCGATGAGATCCATTCATCATAAAGAGCGACCGGAACATGTATCTTGACGTTGGAAATCCATGCGTATCCAACGTTGTCTTGGTTGAACAATCTCTGGAAGTATGTGTTACCGTTGATTGTCGGAACCACCGGAACCTTGAACCAGATGTCCTGCAAATCCACGCATGAATCGAAAAGGTTGGCGTTGAGCGTCAATGTGGTCACATTTGTGAATTCGATGAAGATGTGCTTCATCTTGCGACACCACTGGAAGAAGGAAGCGTCCATCGTGTAGGAGGTGGACGTATTGTTGTAGACCCAGCCGATGTACTTGCTCCAGCTGTTCTCGGCTCTAGACCATCCTCTCCATCGCCAGTCCCTGTTTTGTGCATTTGTGATGTTGCAATCAACGCACTTCGGAATGTCTATTCTTTCAAGCGCACATGTGGAGTTTACCACATCGTAGAATTTCAACTGCGTCGTGCGTGGGTTGATGACTACTCTCTTCAGTGAAGCTGTGTTATGCATCCAGTAGTCCTTGTAGGCGTATATTGTTGCTGGAAAACACGGGTTGATGAGAGCCGACGACGTGTCGAACGCATATGAGTTTACTACGGACGTTCCTCTCGGTATTGCTACGATCTTGAACTTGATGCCGTTTCTGAATTCAGGAGTTTCGGACGTAGAGAATCCGCCGGAATTCGACGGGAACGTGCAGACATCCTTGTGCAGAACAATGTAGTCGGCACAACGGAACTGTCCGAAGGTGGATTGGTTTGACCCTGTCCTGTTCCTCAATCTTGAACCTGTGTAGACAGCCTTGATAGACGCCATGTTTCGGAACTTCACCGTATTGTCCTTGGAGTCTCCGAACATTCCGAAGTCACCGTTGTTCTGGTAATCGTGAAGTGCAAACGGACATGTAGCGTCAAGCGTCATGTCATAGTCGCCGTCAGCCGCATAGGTGTGGCTCACGGCGGAAGCTGAACTTCTCGTGGTCTGCGGGAATGTCTCCACCGTGCCGTCTCCCCAGTCAACGGTGAACGACCAGTCGCTTTGATTGTTGGTACTGCAGCACATCAGCCTGCTCAAGACAAGTGTGTTTGTATTGATGTTGCTGTCGATTCGAACCTTGAAGTGTGTTTTGTCGTCGTTGGTGACATAGTGCGGGGCTATGCAAGCCCAGGGTGCCATTTCATTGAGGCCCTGGATGTCGTCGATAGTCCAGTTCCAGCACTGGAAGGTGCAGCCTGGGATCTCCTTTGGCGTAGGCATTGCCGACAGCCTCTGTGCCTCCTTGTAGGTGCCATGCCAGCACACAGTGCCATCAAGGTTGTAGAACACTACGTCATCCATCTCTGGATCAGCGCAGCTTGTGTTCAGCGAAGCCGTCTGCCAGTCGATGAACTTTTCAGGCATTTCCTTTACTGGCGGAGAAGCTGCAAATTGTCCGAAACAACCTGAAGCCTTCCCGTAGTAGAGACCTGTCACCAAGTCTTTCACCATCGCAGTCCCGTCGTGTACCACAGGTACAAGATGATGTGCCAGGTTGCTGTTGGCGTCCCAGAGTTTCATGTAATAAAGCTTGGCGTTGATGATCGCGGGGTTGTTTGGGTCGTACTGCCTGAAAAGGTACATGCACTTGAATGACGCCGTGGTAAATGTAGATGTCACGGTCGTTCCATCGTCGGTAATTGTCGCCACGGAGCCAAGCGACGTTCCGTTCACCTTTGCCGTACCTACACCATGAATGGTAAAGTTGACTGGAGTACCTCCTGAATAAACGCCGACTCTCTTCGTGATTCTAGCATCGCCGAACATCCACTTGTCGTTCATGGCGCTGTTTGGAGCCCATTTGATCTCACCGCTGTAGGAGGTGCCGTTGGTCGTGTCCACAAAGGAGTTGAGGTCTATGTAGACGGAATAGCAACTGTTGCTCTGGATGTACTCAGGATATCTGTCTCCTTCAACCGGCTTCTCTGGTCCTGCAAAGAGCCTGCCAGTGCCGTAGTTGTAGACGAATGTGTTGGAGACCTTCTCCCACAGGCAGATGACGCCGTCCTTCCTGAACGGCACGAAATGCTTGGTCAACACTCCGCTCTCCCAGAACTTGGCGTAGTAGAGCCTGGCTGATCTGGTGTAGAGTGGGGCAGTCGGTGAGATTGCTACAGTGCTTGTCGGTCTTCCAAACAGCATGAACTCCTTGGTGAAGGTTCCGATGGTCGTCTGGTCTGGCAGAACGGTAGAAGTCCTTGCACCAAAGCCGGCAGCCTGTGTGTAGACGGTCTTGGTCGTGGCGTCGTAACCGTACACAACGGGGTTTGCTGACTTGTACTCAAAGTTGGCATAATTTCCGTTGCCAGTGCTGGCAGCGTAGAATACGGTGGCACTTGACCAGCCACCAATGTTGGTGTTAATGCCGAAGTTTGTCCTGACTCCGTTTAGGTTCTGGTCAACGCCCCAGCGACATCCATCGTTAGCGGTCAACGCTCCTTCCACATGATAGGAGTCCGTCATCGTCTGGCTCAGAGCCTGTGCCTTTATCTCAAAGGAGGTGTTGGGTCCGGGGAACACTCCAGTCAGGAAGGCGCTGGCACCTGTTGTCGGCGTCGTCCCGGTTGGAATGGTGTCAAGAAATTCCAGTTCCACGTTGTCAGTGACACCGCCTCCACTCGCAAGAATCGATACACCTACAGCGGCCTTACTGTTTACAACCGCCTGCAGCTTTTGCGCAGTCGTACCCATTAGACCACCTCGCCATTTATGCCATCGAGGACGGAATCTATATCTCCTACAACCGTGTCTACGTATGTCTCAGTAGCGATTGTCTTCGTTGTAACTCCTCCAGCCTGTCTCGCGTCCTCAAGCTGGGAATTGTCGTTTAATCCAAGAGCTGTTTCCGCGTCTCCAAGTGTTGCCGTATCACTTAGTCCAAGGCTCGCCTGCAGATCTGCAAAAGTCGCGTTCTCAGGCAAAGCTCCTCCAGATACCAGAGTAGCCGTCCCGTCGTTGTTTGCAACTACTTTCGTCTTTCCGTCAGGCGATGTAATAGGATCGCCGGGCTGCATAACCCGGTCCGTGTCGTAGTTGAGTTCCTTGAAAAGCTTGCTCATGGCTACAGGTTCTTCAGAATGGTTATCAGGTTGGTCAGGGCTACGCGTGCGTCCTCGGCTGTCTGTATGTCTGTGTTTACCCCTGAAACCGCATCATGGATGATCTGCTTCGCAATGTTTGTCGCAACCTGTCCAGACGTGTAGTTTGCATCGTTGTTAAAAGCGGACACATTAGCTGGAACAGTTGGAAGTTGATCGATTGTCGCAATGGTCTTTGTTGAACCTTCGGTCTCATGCGACACACGAACGGAAGACGACCAATCTAGCGGGCCAGCCAGCTCGAAATACACAAACGAGCCCTCCGCGTATATCAAATATGTCATATCCGTACCGACCATCATGGTCGAAAAATCGCTCTCGATAGGTATACCGTCAATGGTGTAGCCGTTGCTCGCATACCTATCCGGTGAAAAACCCTTAACAACACCGTTTCCTTGAAATTTCATTACGGACTCGAGGTCAACGGCCAAAAACTGCACCGGCGACTTCCACAGCAAGTTTGTAACGCCGGAATCCTCTCGTCTGAGAAATTCCACGTCTGCTACAGTCGTGTCGCCATGAGAAAACCCTGTTATGTCCTCATAAAACGTGATCCTGTAAAGAAGTGCATCGGAATTGGCCCCGGAATAGTAACCGATGCCAGACTGACTTCTTCTATCCATCGATCCGGAAGTCGGTGTAAAAACCCACTTTTCGGTGCCTTGCACCACGATAGACGCAGTACCGTCGGTATTCGCTGTTACCTCAGTGGTTCCGTTAACGAGCTTCGTGTGGTCTACCGCTGTTACGAACTGAGTCGCCTTTATGGAATCGCCTAGCGAGGCAACAGTATCCGCAGCTTGGGACAAACTGCACACTAACGACAGAACTACGAGCGGTTTTATTCTCATGACTTCCTGTTAATCGATGGGCACGGGCATGTTTTAGCATGACCGTGCCCAGAAGTCCACGATAATCAGCTATATTACGGGGTTACTGTTTCGTTTTTCAGCACTTTTATGATCTGATTTACCCTTGCGTACAGTGTATCAATATCATCGTTGTCAGTAAGTGCCGTAAGTGTCTGCTTCTGTACTGCGTTGTCTGCCTTGCCAAGAGAAGTCTGCACAGCCTGAGCCAAATCTGCCTTCGGAATACCCCCGTCCGGAAGGTCATACTTGGCATCCCAATCGGCGCGCTCCTCGTTGGTGATGTGAATTTCATCATCCGCAGCATGCTCTTCAAAATTAGAAGCCGCGGTATTCCACTTATTTTGGTCGACCTCGGTTACGTGAATGGTACTATCCTCGGCGTGATCACGAAAGCTGCTTTGAGTAACATAATCATCCAAGCTCTGGTGGGCAACCAATACCTCCTGCGACAGACCGTTCTTCAATGTGATCTTTTTCTTGGTTGTGTCGCCTGTTACTGCCTCTACCTTCATCTCATCCTTCTTGGCATAGGCGGTAAGGGATGCGGTCGTCAGAAGATCGTCAACTTTCAGATTCGAGTCGGCAACCTCGCCATTGGACGCAAACTTAACAACGTTGCCTGAGGTTGCATTCGTGACTTTGGTTACCTTCGAGCTAGCAGCATGATTGGCGGCATTTGTAGCCGTTGTTGCCGCCCAAGTCTTTGTCGCATACGTAGCAAGGGCAGCATTAAGCTCCGTCTCGTCGATCAGGTCGTCAACGGCAATAACGACTGTATCATTCTTTTTCAGTTTTCCGACTGTCTGCGATTGTACCGCGTTTGCTGAAATTGTAGAGGCCAAAACGGCCAAAGCAATGTACTTGAAGAATTTCATGTCATTTCCCTCCTGCTCGTTTAGAGCAATGTAATATTACACCTTGTACAACCGTCAGTCAACAACAGAAGATTGCACGATTTCCTCAATAACTTCGTCAGTAAGACCAAACGAAGTCTTCAATGCATCCTTTGCTCCCTTAACAAGATCGTTATCCTCGTCAAGTGTTGTCGAGTACTCCCACTCCTCCCAGACGCCTTCCTGCGACTGCATCCATGCCTTTACCTGCTCCCAGATGCCCATTGACTTGAACTTTCTATATAGCTTAACCCTTGACAGCTCTCTGAATCCCGGCTCTGGGCCTGGTGGCTGATCTACTGGGATAGTTGTCTCAATGTACTCTCTGTGTGCGTCTTCTGGGTCGTAGGCCACGTCGTAGTCTGCCTCTGGCATTCCGCCGTGGACCTTGAAACCTGCATTGCTGTATGTACGGATGATTCCGTTTCCTAGATTTTCCTGAATTATCATTTCAGTCTCCTTATTTCTTCCTCGGCATCAGCCAACATGTTGTTCCACTGTATCAGTGCAGATCCGGCATCGTCGCAATTTATCCTAACAGGCTTTGGACCATTATAGAAATGCCACATTCTTGCCTTGTTCATCTCTGGGTCTCTCTTACCTGGAGTTGGAGGAAATATCCAGTCCGAGTCTATCTGCTGTATCTTTCCATAGAAGAACCTGTTCATAGCGGTCTGGTCTGGAAGTAAGAACTTGTACGCCTCTTTCCTGGCATACGCAAAGAACTTGTCCCATGACTTGTCGCCGCTTCTCATGCCCTTGAGATCCAGGACAATCGTACCGCTATAGAAGCCATACTCCGGCACTACCCCAAGAGGAGCTGCGATCAGGTTTCCGTCCTTAAGCTCTACGTTCCACAGCTCTCTGAGCGACGACCTGCACAGTGTGTCGGCATCGATGTATATGACCCTCTCTATGGACTCTGGCAGCATCTTCGGAAGAAGATACCTGGCGAACGTTATACCCGAGAACCTACGCCTTGCCTCGCTTGGGTTCCTTCTGGAGCACTCCTGGCACAGAGCGGAAGCTGCCGGATCTATGTGCCTGAACCTGATCTCGAATCCTGCATCGGAGAATGTGGTAAGCTTCTCCATCATCTCGCTTGGCAGATTGTCATAAAAGACATACACCAGCAGGCTGTCGTTCTCAGCACGTGACTTTTTCAGCGAATACAGCGATACGACGAGCTGGTCGCAGAACTGAACAGCCCCTTGGCCAGCAACGTCTACCGTGTATGCTACTACGATTCTGTCGTCCATCTTGTAGCGTGTTTACCTGCTCACGAGTTTTAGAAACCCCTCTCCATCGACTGAGATGCACATGTTTGAAGGTATGCTAAAGATCGAGTATCCGCAGGAATCCTGGATCCTAAAGTCGCCGCAGCTGTCATCGATTCCATAATTATGAAGCGTTATGAAACCAGGGCTACTCAGATATAGTCTGCTTCTTCCGCAGCTATCGTATAATGAAATGTCCCCGCAGTTATCGGATACTGATCCTCCGTTGCCTAGCACGATCCCGTATCCTTTGTCGATCGTAAATGCGCGACTGCCGCAATTATCGTAGAAAACGATCGAAGAAGATCCGTACGGAGCGTAGCATCCGATCTGTATGGATGACCCCTGTCCATACAGTGCCAGCGTTGGTATAGAATCAAAGTTGTATTCCAGCCCGTAGCTTAGCAGCGAGTTACCACAATTGTCGTCCACATTAAAATGGCCACATTTTTCTCCTATGGAGATCTGTTTCTCTCCATACTCGTATAATGAGATCTTTGCGCCATCGGCGCCGTCGATGTCTACAACAGTTTGTCCACAGCTATCCAGCAGCTTAAGCGACGGCTCGTTTCCTGCAAAGTGCAGGATGGCACCGCAGTCGTCCGCTATGTAGAATCCGCCTACCTGTATGTTTGGTCTGTTAAACGTAGTCTCTCCAACAACGTACGAGTCATTCACCTGCAGGACGTTGTCATTGAACTTTAAAGTCTTTATTTGAGCCATTTTCTTTTCCTCCTGTATTAAACCGGGATCAAAAATCCTTGCTGAAGAGTCCAGTTGTTTGTATTCCAGCTACCGCTTCCTGCCGTCTTTCTGGCGTAGTACGCACTCCAGTACTTGCAAAGCTCTCCCTGTGCATACGATTTTGACGCACTGAAGTCCTCTACGTTGGCAAGATCAGGCAAGTATAGCATAGAACTCCAGTTTGATGCAGCCTTCCATGTGCTAGCCAGCGAAGCCGGTATATAGATCCTCTTGTCATACGGCGTATTAGAGAAAGTAGAAGCAGATATGACAGGAACTGCCTCGCACTGCGTAAAGTCATACTCGACAATGCTTGAATACGCAAAGACCAAATCTCCAAATGTAATCTGCGACCCGTTGTCCTTGAATTCTACTCTCTTGAGCGATTTGCAGTAATAGAATGCATTCTTTGGCACGTTTGTTGCAGTTATCGTGCCTGCTTCCTCCAAAGAAACGCATCCGCTGAAAAATCCTATTGTCGATCCACCAAGCGACGACATCTCGTCAAGGCCCGTGCTCTTCAGCGCTGTACAGTCGAGAAAGCTTCCTCCGCCCATTACAGCTCCGTTACAGATCTGAACGGTTTGCAGCCTTCCGCACTCGGCAAACAAGCTTACTCCGTATGTTCCGTTTGCAGGAAGTCCTCCATACACAGCCTTCAGCGACCCACACGACTTGAACGCGTTGTCCCCTATGTTTGTTATCGTCGAAACTAGTCCAAGATGTTCAATGCCAGGACACTGTAAAAATGCCTTTTGGCCTACTGTTGTAACTGTTCTGGGAATAGAAATCCTGGTCAGCGAAGAACAATACGCCACGGCTTCCTGGTTGACAGAAGTGGCACCACTTGGAAATACAACTGCCTTTAGTTTAGGACATCCTGCAAAAACACCGGTTCCAACTCCTATTCCAGTTGGTATGGCTATTGACTCCAGGTTTATGCACTGACTAAAAACCCAGTTGGACAGCTCGCTGATCTTGCCGAGCTTGATCGACTTTATGCAAGAGGTACCTCTGACTATGTTTGGAGTTCCAGAACTCTGTAGGCCGCAAATTGGTCCTGACAGTTTTAGCTTCGGATCTCCAGATGCCAACTGCGTTACTTTAATCGTGTATGTACCCGGCGCGGCATATGTGTGCTCTCTGACTGTATACGCGTTGGATCCTACTGGGTTGTTGACGGAGCCGTCTCCCCACTCGAGCTTCACAGAGGATCCTGATACCTGTGCAAACGCAAAACAGAACGTGTTGTCTGAATCGGCGCCCACTTCAACGGTCAAATACGTAACCTCGTCATCGGTTATGTAGTTGCAACCAACAGTCGTCTTAACTACAAAAACTCCTGGGACAGCATCCAGTATGCCGGAGAGCAAGGTTTCATCTGTTAGACCAAGCTCCTGCTTCAGCTGATCAAGAGTGGAGTCGTCAGAGAGCCCTAAATACTTCTTTACGTCGTCGATATTGACCTCGTTCTTGTATGCGTCAAGATTGTCTTTTATCTCCTGGAGCGTATAGTTCCACCCCTGTGCTCTAAGAGCCGGTGTCTCCGTCAAATGCTTCGTAGGAAGCGGAGGCAGCTCTGTCAATGCCATTGCCTGTGCATATGTGTACCTGTGAAGGACTGTTCCGTCATAGTCGATGAATTCAAGATCAGCCGGTTCCTGTTCCTCACCTGACGGCAACGCACGTATGGCGTTGCCGTACTCGGACAGCTTCTGAGGTACGATTCCGCCCTTCTCCTCGATCGCGGCGGCAATATCTGCCTTCGAGGCAAGTATCGCCTGGATCTTGTCTGATATCGTTCCAGCCATTAGAGCGCCTCCCCGTTGATCGCGTCGAGTATCCTACGAAGGTTGCCAAGTATTTCTGTAACAGATGTCTGCTTCCAGTCAGCAGGCGCCCATACACCAGACGTAGCGTTCGTGCACTCGTACAGGTGTCTATTTCGTATCACAAAGTCCCCGTTTGTGTATACATTGTTTGTACTGAACATTGGCGCTATGGAGTCGAACGTAAGAACAGACTCAGGAAGATAGATATTGTATGTAGCTATCTCGATATCTCCATCTACACTAGCTCCTACTCCACCAGGATAAACATCCAACGACCCGTTGTCAAAAGCATGCTCTATAGTTCCAAGAAGTATGTCCGTCTGACCTACTGCGTTCGAATATGTGAAGAACTCGGTCGGATTGGTGTACTTAATCGTGAACTCTGTATTAGTGATGTTGTTTATAACAATATCTGAATTTTCAATTACGCCAGCCAAATCCTCCACAGTTGCTACAGTACCCGCCTTTAGAACACCGTTGGTTGTCAACCACAGGAATCTGTTCGAGTTATCCAAGAAATATGTTGGCAAAAATGCAGCAGTATCAACACGTATCTGATTACCATAGATGTCCTCTAAGGCGTCGTCCTTACTCTCGAAAAATACCGGATATATGTACCTTGCGGGTTGGCCGTTGCATGCGGATATGTATGGATCTCCTTTATTGTCAACCATGAACAGACCTACCGTGGAATTCGTACCATCGTAATAGAATGTCCTGGTTCCGTTGTATTCGTATCTTAGCGTGGATGCTGTATAATAAGGTGTCAGCTGTATTGATTCATTGGCTAATCCGGCAAGATCATGTGCCTCGTCACCCAGGTACAACGTCGATTCTGAATAGGTTGGAAAGTCACTTAGATCATACTCCTCTGATCCAAGGTACAATATCGTGTCTCCGTAAGTTGGAAAGTCACTTAGATCATAATCTTGGCCAATGTGCAACGTCGTATCTTCGTAGGTTGGAAAGATGCTTAGATTATACTCATCGGATCCAAGGTACAACATCGCATCTGAGTAGGTTGGAAATGCTGGGGCATTCGTAATCTGGGTCGACCAGTCCCACTTGTGACCGTCAACATACTGTACCGTTGCAGAATTAGTTGTAGCTAACCAGTTAGTAAACGCAGGATCAACCTCCACTGTAACCGGCGGGATTGGCACAAGAGCCCAGCTCGGAACAACATTGGATACGAATGTTCCAACGTTGTCGTCTATGACTACGTTGGTCGTTGCAAGCCAGTTTGTAAATGCCGGATCCACCTCAGCTGTGACAGGAGGAACTGGAACAAGTGCCCACGCAGGAACAATATTCGATACAGAGCTTCCAAGTTCCTCCTCCGACACAAGATCGTCAATTAGCAGTGCCAGGTTGTTGGACGTGGTGTTCACATACTCGACGGTCGAGAAAGTCGAGGAATCAGGAATCGCATTGGATACGGCATCTACATACGATTTAGTGGCAAAACTAGACACGTCAGGAATAGCGTTCGACACTGCATCCACATATGCCTTGGTGGCCAGTCCAGATACATCTGGGATAGAGTTGGATACAGCATCCACATACGACTTGGTGGCAAATCCAGATACGTCTGGGATCTTGTCCTCAACCTCTCCGACTGCATCGTCCACATACGGTACAGTCGCAAAATCGTTCGTCAGGATCTGCAGACGCTCATCGACCCAGTCCTCTGTCGCAAAAGGCCCGATAGACACCGCCTGCGCGGCGCATATCGAAACGCTTGCAAGCCAAACCAACAGTTTCTTCATTCGTCTACTCCGTATCTCTTTAGCCAGTCACCAAAATCGGCATCCGCGTTGGTAGTCATGCCCCACACGAAATCGCTGAGCATGAAATGCAGTATCTTGGCCTTTCCTCTCCTATCCCTTATTACAATGCATTTGGCGGGCCCCTTGTACAGAGGCTCGTCGAATAGTCCGCCTTTCAGCACCTCGATTGTATCCGTTTCAGTCTCAGACTGAGTCGTAGGCATGCGTGTCTTCCTCGAAAACGACCGGAGTCACTTCCTCCGATATCGTCATGTTCATCTTGGCCTTGACTGCATTTCCCAAGGCTTTGATCGTCTCTCCGTCGTAATCCTGTACCAAGAAGGCGTAATAGCCGATGACCGGCACTCCTCGCTTCTTGTTGTTCTGCACGAACTGTGTCACCTTGACTGGATTGCCATGTGCTACCAAGGCCCCGCCAATGTTCATCTCCCTGATGATAAGTCCATGGTCGGATATAACGAACGCACTGGAGGGGTTGATGGCGGACACCTTTGACGGGTGAACAGCATAGAAGTTCATGCCGTTGGTGCTGGAAGGATGGCCGCCAGCTCCATTGTTGCACGTGAGGAAACCGGCCTTTGCAAGCTGCGTTTTCGCATAATCCTCGAACTTCCTGCCGCCTGCCGTCTGTGTCTCGGCAACCGGCTGTACGACTACATTGTCCTTGCCGTCCTTGATGATACCTTCCAGCAGCTTTACGCACTTGTCATAGCACACTCCGACGTTGAACTGCTTCTTGTCGCCATACTTGCCAGAGCCCATATTGTCGTTGACTATGGAAACGAACAGCCAAAGACCCCTGTCCTTGGCATCCTTGTGAATCTGTCTGTACAGCTCAAGCTGGTTCTTAACCCATGAATCTGTCCACCACTTGGACTCCTGGCCTACGGCAGATCTCCAGCCTGCAAGCTCGATCATATATCCTGAGCCTCCGTGCTGGACCAATGCGTCCATCTCCTTCTTCCACAGATCCCTGGACTTCCACCACCAATTAACCCTGCCGTACCACACCTGAGGTACGCCTACCTGAATTGGAGAAAGCTTCTTTTTCTTGACAACGATATCATCCAATCCAAGCAATTCGAGTATTTTCTGCCAAATCTTCTTCATGCTCCTCTTTTCCTTATGCACAACAACACCGGCAATCCAATTATAGGTAACGGCGGCAGTGGCCGCCGTACCTACTGTCTTCATAACTGTCGATGCTGGTACCATTTTCAGCAGTATAGTATAACTACTTCTTCCTGACAAATCCAGTTAAGGTTATGTCAGTGTTGAACAGGGCGTACTTGCGATCAAGCCTAATGTCGACAAGCTCATCGTCTGGCTGCAACATCTTTTTTAGCTCTGTTACAAGGTCGTTTATAAACTTGTTGTCGGTCATTGTGTCCAGCTCGGCCGTGTCCATCGTGTATGTCTTGGTCTTTATGATCTTATCATAGTCGTCGACCTTTGACTTTGGCAGACCTTCCAGGTCCTTAATTAGCTTGAATCCCTTTTCAGTGTTGTCCATTTTGTTTCCTCACTAATCTTTCTTCACTTCGAAGTTGACCTCAATCCAGTCCTCCTTCGGCATCCGCTTCAGGCAGTCCTCGATGATTTCCTTCAGCTTCTCCGCGAACTTCTTGTTCTCGTGCGCCTCATCCACCGCCTTGACCTCGACCTTCCCGGTTCTGGGGTCAATGACCGCGGTGTAGTCCCCGATGGGAGGGTTGTCCCACCCGTATTCCTTTGCGATGTGTTCGATGATTGAAGTGTGCAGGTCGTTGACCTTCTCCTGGGACATGTATGTGACCCCGGTGTAGGTTTCAGTGTTATCCATTTTATTCCTCCTACACAATCGCGATTACAGTCTCTTCAGGCAGTTCCTCTGCCATGTTTATCCCATAGAAGTCCTTCAGGGCCTCCTCCTTCGAATAGTAAGTCATCTCAGGGAAGCCGCCGTCAGCAGGAAACTGGTTCTTCCAGCCAAACAGCCCCTTTACCTGGATCTCCCAGTAGGGCTTTCCGTTCATAAAGTGTTTCTCGACTACTCTTCTCTTTATTGACATGTTTCCTCCTATGCTACGTCCCATCTGACAAGCAGTCTGGATATCCCGCAGTCGAGGTTATCGTACGAACACTTGAACCCGCGATCCTCCAGCAATTTGACGTATGTGTCCATCGTTCTGAATACGTTCCCATTTTCGCACTGGATGTCCTTTGTATATACATATGCGCCCCTATCGGCTGCCTTCTTTATCTCGTCCAGTATGTTGTCGAGCCTTATCTTCTTTGAGTTAACGGCGTTGGCCTTCTCTCTCATTTCGCTTGCCATGCTCATTTTGTTTTCTCCTTTAAACCTTTACCAGTCCGAACTCGTCTTCCATGAACCCTGATTCAGGGTTGTACTTGTACTCTGTTTGTTTGGCTGGTGTGGTTCTTTCTCTTACCACTGGTTTCTCTTCTCTCTGTATCTCAGGCTTTGCCTCTTCCTTCTCTGAAAGGTCGCACATGAACACCATGCCCATGATCTTGAGCTCTGGAATCTCGAATTGCGAACCTGGGAAGTAGCATTTCTTTGGATTGCAACCATCCCAAGACAGCAAAACGTCAGAGCCTGGATCCGGTGTAAACATGAATCCGTCGTCGCTAATAGGTAAAATAAGGGTTATGCTGTAAGTATCTGGAATTACAGCAATTACGGACATATTGACAGAGCCGTTTTCCAGCTTCATGCGCACGCGTTTCCTCCTGGATACATACGCGGAAAGCATGTCAGGCTCCTTCTCCTTGTACGGATTCTCCATGAATACGACTTCCTCCTGCTGCTTTGGCTGATCCAGCTTGTCGAGTTTGCCAACCAGAGTCTCCACTATGTTCCTCAGGGCATCCTCTTCCAATATTCCAGGCGCCTTCTTCCTGCGTTTTGGCTTCTCTGCAGCTTCTTTTTTAGCTACTGGAGCTGGATCTTCCGTAGTAAAAGGGTCCAGATCACCAGGCCTGTTCTCGCCAATCTGCACATCCTTGGCGTCGACAGGATACGGAACCTCACCCAGAGATCTCTTCTCGATGTACTTCCTGATAGCCTCATCGCCTGAAAGCTGCTTTGCACCCTTGCGAGACTTTGGATATTTGACAGCCCAAGGCGGCATAACGCCATCCTGTGCTCCAGAAGCCGACGTAGCGTGAGGAATGCATATGCGCTTCATGATCTCCTGGGCGCGTGGATCGTCTGGATCTAGGTCCATAAGCGCCTTCATGTTGGCCCTGTCACTGGCCGATTCTTTAGGTTTTGTAGCCATTACTTCAATCCTTTCGAGCTAAAACTGTCTGTCCAGTTCTTGAGTTTGTACGGTTTTCTGTACGAAGCGAGAGCCGAATCCAGCCGTCTGAAGTGGTATCCGTTTGTCTTGCAGTATTCGCGGCACTCGTACTCGTCGTCGAACCCCATTACGTACATCCCTGACTTCGATTTTACTGCATAGTAGTTGAACTTCCAGTTCTCGCAGTCCTCGACGTCGCTGTAGTCCTGCTTCTCCAGCTCCAACCAGCTGAGATCCGTGTTATCCGCGTCCTTTATTCCCTTTTTCATTTCTTTTTCTCTTCCAGTTTCTTCACAATGTCGATCTTGGCGTTCAACGCCATCGCTTCCCTCAAATTCTTTGGTTTCTGTCCAACTGTGACCTGCATAGCTGCAATGTCGAAACGTCCGGCATTCCTGACTTCCTCTCGTCTTTCGTCGGCTGTTTCAGCGTTTACCATTCTCTCAAACGCCTTGTTCTCCGAGACAACACGATGATATTCCTTCAGCTTCTCCGATCGTTCGGCTGCTTCCTTCAACGCCTTTGCCTTGGAATGATCTGGATCATCTATGGCTTCTTTTATTTCGGCTGGATCAAAGTGCAACGCCTTAATGTGACGATCAACCAGCTGCTGGATCAAGTCAATGTCCGTTTCCGACAAGTACATTGCCAAGCCTGAATCCTTGGACAGTATGTCGCGGATCACCATGCTGAAAACCGGCAAATCGGCAGTACTTGCCCCTGGTTGCAGGGTTTTCTTAGCATGGTAGCTGTACTTTGGCAGGGCTGTAGTGTTCCTGAATTTCATCTGACTGGCTTTGTTAAATGTTGATTTTGCAAGTCTATACGACCGTTTCTGTAACACCGGGTTCGGTAAGGGGCTTGTACCTGGGAGAGAAGAACCGTCCGTGAGGCTGTACTTTTAACGGTCTTGGAACGTACTTCTTCCTAGAGAATATGCATTCCTTTTCGTCCTTTAGACGTTGCAGGGTATCGTCGTAATAAACTGATTTGATGTAGCGACCCTTGAAACGTTTTAGGCTTTCCTGTCCCTTGGGAAGGATTATGAACAGGGAGTACGGTCTTCCCTTGCCCTTGAGCTTCCTTCCGTACTGGAGCTTGCGGATGTACTTGTAGGCTATAAGCTTCCTTAACGGGCCTGCATAGCAGATGGATGCGTGTGTACGGTGTGAATTGAGATCAGGACTGGGAGGAATGCCTGTGTCCAGCTGATCTAGGTCATATACAGTTACTGCCCTGCCAGAGTCCTGCATCAAGGCCAGGAAGTTGAGATACCTTGATGCAGGCTTCTTGTTGGCAGCTCCGAAGCATGCGAACGTCGTCCTTGTATCGGATGTACGGGTAGACGTCTTCTCTGGGACGTGTCTGGGCTTCTTCTTCCCTGGCCTTCCCTTGCCTTCCAGGCATGCTAGGAGCTTCTTTTTCATTTTGTCTGAACTTCCGTCTTCATGTACTTCATCAAGAACGTTTCGTCAGAAGGAAACTTGTTCCACGATTCGCAGATCTGCTTTTCCTTCCTGCGCTTGTGTCTGCTGTCATGAATCCAGACTCCTTCATCGATTCCAAATCGTCCTACCTTCTTCCAGATGTGGAATCGCTCGTTGAAGTTGCCTTTCCTGTCCAGGTCTTCGAAATATACGACCAGGCCGTCTTTGGACGCCTTCATGAAGTCCTCGCGAGCATCTTTCCAATTCATAGTTATAAATTTCTTTGAATCGGTGTGCATCCAGTCTTCTACGCTGTACAGTACTCTCATTCCTTGTATGTCTCCGTGTCCGGTGGTGCAACGTCTTGTTCTTCAGAACCACTGCTGAATTCAATGCTCAGAAATCCGACGAAGTCGTCGAGCTTTCTAGAAGACCCATAGTATTGATGGTACCACTTTCCGTCTTCGTCCTTCTCGATGATTCCGCCCTCGTAGCTTGAATACTTGAACGTTCCGTCGTCATGTATGAAGAACAGATCGTCATTGACCATTTCCTCTACTTTAAACTTTCCATTCTTCTTTCTTTGAACGAACTTGATCGACAGGATATCGTCAGCCTCGTCTTTGAACTCTGAGAGCTTGGAAAGAGGATAGAACATTCCGTGCTCCAGACGATATTTCTCGAGTTTGTCCTCTAGTTTGAAAAGCTTCTTCTGTTCCTTGTCGCACTGTTCCCTGATCGGATCGTATACGGCTTTCTGCTTCTCAATGCTGTCCTTGATCTTTTGAAATTCAAGATCCGTCTGTTCTTTCTTTTTCATGTTTAACTGTTCAGTTGTTCGAGGTATTAGTTGCCTCCCTTCATCAGTTTCTGGGCCGTACGAGCTGAACGCATCAGCTTGTTGGTGTCTACAGAGCCAGGCAGGATGATGTCTCCGTCTGATTCGAACGACACCTCGTTCGGATGCGCCTTCTTCATGTCCGACATGTAGCCGTTCGCCATCTGCAGGGAGGCGTTGCCAAGGGCCATGATGTCGGCCGGAGTCTCCTCTGATGCGTCGGTGGTATATGTAAAGCCAGAAGGACGAGCTCCATCGAACACCATGGTAATCATGACGTTCTTCAGCTGTGAATGCTGCCCTAGGAGTGCACACATCTTCTGGAACTCCTGGACTGCCTGGTGCGGATAGAAATACTGCGAAGACAGGAACTTCATAAGTTCGATCTTGCCCATGTCCGGCTTCGGCTGGTACAGCCTGCGGATACGCTCCTCTCCCTGACCGGGAAGATCGGACTTTTACTCGT
>Ga0247611_10002612_pt1 | contig 28502 bp, 23 predicted proteins | sample 177DNAGHGhighgp2_FD_192422 | JGI IMG/M metagenome (GOLD analysis project Ga0247611, IMG submission 192422) | Sheep rumen microbial communities from Palmerston North, Manawatu-Wanganui, New Zealand - 1770 DNA GHGhigh gp2 | ecosystem: Host-associated > Mammals > Digestive system > Stomach > Rumen... | reverse complement strand
TTTGTCAAGCCCTTTATCAGGTGGCTATGGCGGCGGTGTTCCACCTCTTCCCATTCCGAACAGAGAAGTTAAGCCCGCTTGCGCCGATGGTACTGCAATGCAATGCGGGAGAGTAGGTAGCTGCCTTTTTTTACTTCGGGAGTCCTTTCATCACGGGATGAGAGGACTCCCTTTTTTTATGCTTGATGCGTAATGCTTCATGTAATTCACGGGTCAGCGGATTAAGGAGACAGCATTTTATAATATTTTCCTCATGCGTGCGTTATTATAATTAGGTATGCAATGGACTGACCGCATCAGACAGGTAAAGATTCTGCTGGTTGTCATGGCCGTGGTGATTGCCGTGGCCTCGCTGGTTGCCTCCCATGTCCTGACTCGTGACCTCTATGAGGAGGAACACAAGAAGATGGAGATATGGGCAGAGGCTATGCGTGCACTTAATGATGACAATGAAGACGGTGGCATGGGACTTGTACTGAAGGTTATTGAAGACAATACCACTATTCCTGTCGTCGTCTTTGATTCAAAAGGTGACGTGCAGGTGTTCCGAAATATGACACTTAAGGCGGAGTCGTCTGCTGACAGCCTAAAGGAGCTCTCGGTTCGTGGCAACAGCATGAAGAATGCCGGTCATGTCATCAGAATTCGTTTCGATGAGTCTTCAAAGAGTAATTTTATTGATGTCTGTTATGATGACTCGCTAATGTTGAAACGACTGGCTGTGTATCCGTATATACAACTGGGCGTTGTCTTGTTGTTTGTCGTCATCGCCATCTTTGCACTCCTCACTTCGAAGAAGGCCGAACAGAACAAGGTGTGGGTGGGACTGTCTAAGGAAACGGCTCATCAGCTCGGCACACCTATTTCCAGTCTGATGGCCTGGACGGAGATTCTGAAGGAAAACTATCCTGATGACGAACTGATTCCTGAGATGGACAAAGACGTGAAGCGTCTTCAGCTCATTGCTGACAGGTTCTCCAAGATTGGTTCGCTGCCAGCCCCCATTCCTTCAAGCGTGAATGAGGTGCTGAGTCACGTCATTGACTATATGGACCGTCGCACCTCTCATAAGGTGAAGATGATAAAGGATTTCCCCGACCATGATGTCATCGTGCCGATGAATGCCTCTCTCTTTGAATGGGTTATAGAGAACCTTTCAAAGAATGCTGTTGACGCTATGGGGGGCGAGGGAATGATTACACTACATGTGGAGGAACAAGACGGAAAGGCTGTCATCGAGGTGACCGATACAGGCAAGGGCATCAGGAAGAAAGACCTCAGCAGTGTCTTCACGCCAGGATTCACTACCAAGAAGAGAGGGTGGGGACTGGGACTGTCGCTCGCCAAACGCATCGTGGAGGAATATCACCGTGGGCGTATCTTTGTTAAAAACTCAGAACTTGGCAAAGGAACAACATTCCGCATAGAATTGAATAAGTGAAAAATTAATGCATCATGCAATAAACATTAACCTGTCGTACCTAAAAAAACAAGATTTATTTTGTCATATCTCGGAAAAAAGTTGTAACTTTGCAGCCCGATGTGTAGTATGGATACCTTTAAGATTGATTTGAAAGGACTGAAAGAAGACTCCACTACGCTGGAATACAGTCTGGACAAAGGTTTCTTCGAGGCCATCGATGCTCCCGACGTGAGGAGCGGAGAGCTTCGGACGCAGGTTGTTGTCAACCGGTCGTCCGGCTTCTTCAAGCTTCGCTTCCACACGGTAGGAATCCTGCATGTCCCCTGTGATTTGTGTCTTGACGACATGGATCTGCCGATCGACACTACGGATGAAATCCTGGTGAAGTTCGGTGAAGACTACAGAGAGGAGGATGATGTCATCATCATTGCCGAGGACGAAGGAATACTCGACGTGGCATGGCTCATCTACGAGTTCATAGCGCTCGCCATTCCCATCAAGCATGTGCATGCACCTGGAAAATGCAACCCTGCGATGAGTAAGTTGCTCGAAGAGCACAGCGCTGCCCGAAGCGGCGAACAGGAAGGTGAGAAGGCCATTGACCCTCGCTGGGAAAAACTGAGAGACTTGAAAATGAAGAGCGAAGAGTGAGAAATACTCCTCGCCCAGAAAACGTAAAATGTAAATTATTAAAATAGTTAAGAATTATGGCACATCCTAAAAGAAGACAGTCAAAGACTCGTACACTCAAAAGAAGAACTCACGACAAGGCCGTAGCCCCTACATTGGCAGTATGTCCTAACTGTGGTGCATACTATGTATATCATACGGTATGCCCGACATGTGGTTACTACAGAGGCAAGGTAGCCATCGTCAAGGAAGTTGCAGAGTAATCATTAGTCAATGGGAAAAATCAATGCGATAATCACCGGCGTGGGTGGCTATGTGCCCGACTATATTCTTGATAATGAGGAGTTGGCGCGCATGGTGGACACCAGTGACGAGTGGATTATGACGCGTGTCGGTATCAAGGAGCGTCACATCCTCACAGAGGAGGGGCTCGGTACCAGCTATATGGCTCGCAAGGCTGCCAAACAGCTTATCGAGAAGACAGGCGTTGATCCCGATACCATTGATGCACTGATTGTCACCACCACAACGCCTGATTATAAGTTTCCGTCAACGGCGTCCATCGTGTTGGGTAAGCTGGGATTGAAGAATGCTTTTGCCTTCGACTTCTCAGCAGCCTGCTGTGGATTTATGTACACGCTCGACGTGGCTTCGTCCATGATACAAAGCGGACGCTATAAGAAGATCATTGTCATCGGAGCTGACAAGATGTCCTCGATGGTCGATTACACAGACCGTCAGACCTGCGTACTCTTCGGTGACGGTGCGGGCGCCGTTCTCGTGGAAGCCACTGATGAAGAAGGCTACGGATTGCAGAATTCGTTCTTCCGTACAGACGGTAAAGGCTTGCCTTTCCTTCACATGAAGGCCGGTGGTTCTGTTTGTCCGCCGTCACACTTTACGGTGGATCATCGCCTGCACTACCTCTATCAGGAGGGGCGCACGGTGTTTCGCTATGCGGTTACCAATATGGGAGATGACGTGCTGAAGGTTATGAAGGATAATAACCTGACTGCTGATGACGTGGACTGGGTGATACCTCACGAGGCCAACCAGCGTATCATCGAAGCCGTTGCCAAACGCGTGGACATCCCTATGGAGAAGGTCGTTGTCAATATTGAACGCTACGGTAACACCAGTGCTGCCACGATTCCACTGGCTATCTGGGATCATGAAGCCAACCTGAAGAAGGGCGACAACGTGATCTTCACGGCATTTGGTGCAGGTTTTGTTCATGGAGCCACTTACTACAAGTGGGCATACGATGGCCGTAAACGATGAATCTGAAATGACAAATTACTAATGACGAATAATCATAAAGCTGGATTTGTCAACATCGTTGGCAACCCCAACGTAGGTAAAAGTACGCTCATGAACCAGTTGGTTGGTGAGCGTATTTCTATTGCTACTTTCAAGTCGCAGACAACACGCCACCGCATCATGGGTATTGTCAACACCCCTGATATGCAGATTGTGTTTTCTGACACTCCTGGCGTATTGAAACCCAACTACAAACTCCAGGAGTCAATGTTGGCTTTCTCGGAGTCGGCCTTGAAAGACGCAGATATCCTACTCTATGTGACAGATGTCATAGAGAGTCCGGAGAAAAACATGGACTTCTTGGAGAAAGTGCAGAAAATGCAGATACCGGTGTTGCTGCTCATCAACAAAATAGATGAACTTCAGAATTCTCCTAATAGCCAGAAGACTCAGAACGTCCAGGAAGTGCTCGGCGACATTGTCACCAAATGGCATTCGTTGTTGCCTCAGGCAGAGATTCTTCCCATCTCGGCGAAGAATAAGTTTGGCATTGACATACTGCTCAAGCGCATTCGGGAAATGCTGCCGGAGAGTCCGGCCTACTTCGACAAGGAACAGCTTACCGACAAGCCTGCCCGCTTCTTTGTCTCAGAGATTATCCGCGAGAAGATTCTCCTCTATTACGACAAGGAGATTCCTTACAGCGTGGAGGTGGTGGTAGAGAGTTTTAAAGAGACAGACCGGCGCATTGATATCAGTGCCATCATCTATGTGGAACGAGAATCCCAGAAGGGAATTATCATTGGTCATCAGGGGGTGGCCCTGAAGAAGGTTGGCATGGAGAGCCGGAAGGCCTTGGAGAAGTTCTTTGACAAGAAGATACACCTTTCCACCTTTGTCAAAGTGGATAAAGACTGGCGGTCATCCAAAAAGGAACTCGACAACTTCGGCTATAACCCTGAATAGCAATAGTCCCCCAATTAGTTAACTTTGTAGGCAAAATAAAAGAATATGGCAAATTTAGTAGCGATAGTAGGACGCCCGAACGTGGGCAAGTCAACCTTGTTCAATCGTCTGACCAAGAGTCGTCAGGCTATTGTCAGCGATGAAGCCGGAACAACCCGCGATCGTCAGTATGGAAAATGTGACTGGAACGGACGTGAGTTCTCCGTGGTTGACACCGGTGGCTGGGTGGTAAACTCCGATGATGTCTTTGAGGAGGAGATTCGCAAACAGGTGATGGTGGCTACCGAAGAGGCCGACCTGGTGTTGTTTCTGGTAGATATCAAGAACGGTGTCACTGACCTCGACATGGACGTAGCCCTCATCCTGCGCCGTACGAAACTCCCCGTTATCCTCGTTGCCAATAAAGCTGATGACGGAAAAGACCTTTACTATCAGTATGACTTCTATAAGCTGGGACTGGGTGACCCCATGTGTGTCAGTGCTGCAACGGGCAGTGGCACCGGTGACTTGCTCGACCTGGTGCTGGAGAAGATGCCTGGCAGAGAGGAGGAAGACACCGAGAGCGGCATACCGCGCTTTGCTGTGGTGGGACGTCCGAATGCAGGGAAGTCGAGCCTCATCAATGCCTTCATCGGTGAGGACCGCCATATCGTGACCGACATTGCCGGAACAACCCGTGACAGCATCTATACGAAATATGACAAGTTCGGCTTCGACTTCTATCTGGTTGATACCGCAGGCATCCGTCGTAAGAACAAGGTGTCGGAAGATTTGGAATTCTATAGCGTGATGCGCTCCATCAGAGCTATTGAAAACTCCGATGTCTGCATACTGATGATTGATGCCACCCGGGGCATAGAGGCGCAGGACATGAACATCTTCCAGATTATCCAGAAGAACAACAAGTCGCTCGTTGTCGTGGTGAACAAGTGGGACCTTGTAGAGGATAAGTCGCAGATTGTCATCAAGACTTTCGAGAATGCCATTCGCCAACGAATGGCTCCGTTTGTTGATTTCCCCATTATCTTCGCCTCGGCTCTGACCAAGCAGCGCATCTTCAAGGTCCTGGAGACTGCCAAGCAGGTGTATCTCAACCGCAAGGCCCGTGTCGGCACCACCAAGCTCAACGAGGTGATGCTTCCCCTCATCGAGTCATTCCCGCCACCCAGTATCAAGGGCAAATATATCAAAATCAAGTATTGCACCCAGATTCCTGACACCCAGATTCCTACTTTTGTGTTCTATGCCAATCTGCCGCAGTATGTCAAGGAACCATATCGCCGATTTCTTGAGAACAAGATTCGTGAGAATTGGCCGATGACGGGATGTCCCATCAATGTCTTTGTGCGCCAAAAGTAGGAGTTGAATGAAGATCGTGAAAGATATGAAATGTTCATGCGATAAGATTGCCTTTGGCTTGGTGATAGTTTTTTTTGTCTTCATGGGCTGTTCCTCGAAACCCGATGCCGACACTTTGGCTGGAGAGACTGCAAAACAGTATTATGACTATCTGTTGGAAGGCAAGTATGAGGAATGGGTGGATGGACACTATCAGCCAGAGCGTATTCCCGAAGGCTATCGCGCACAACTGGTGACCAACGCCCGCATGTTCATGCGGCAGCAGCAGCGCGAGCACGGTGGCATCCGCGAGGTGCGTGTCGTGAATGCCAAAGCCGACACCGCCAGCCATCGGGCCGATGTCTTCATGGTCTTTATCTATGGCGACTCCACCAACGAAGAGACCCTTGTCCCCATGGTGGAAGACAAGGGCCTGTGGTATCTGCGTTAGCATGCCAACAGTCTGTTGGTGGCGTCAGCTCTTTTTTTCTTGCTGCTGATGTTGGATGACCGTCTCGCGCATCTCCTTCAGCAGGTCAGAGGCAAAGATGAAGTCTGTCAGCCGCTTGTTGGTCGATAGCATGATGTCGCCGCTCACCCCCTGCCAGTTGATTTCCCCTTTATAAATGAAGTTGATGCTTTCTCCGATGCCCATGACGGAGTTCATGTCGTGGGTGTTGATGATGGTCGTTATGTTAAGGTCGTGGGTGATACTTGACAGCAGGTTGTCGATGACCAGTGACGTCTTTGGGTCCAGTCCGCTGTTCGGCTCGTCGCAGAACAGGTACTTGGGGTTTAATACGATGGCGCGGGCGATGGCTACACGCTTCTGCATGCCGCCGGAAATCTCGGCCGGATATTTGTTCTCTGTATCTCGCAGATTGACTCGTTCGAGGCATTCCATGGCCCGTTGTTTCCTTTCGCGCAGTGTCATGGGTGAGAAAATGTCGAGGGGAAACATCACGTTCTCCAGGACAGAGAGAGAGTCGAAAAGAGCAGCACTCTGGAAAATCATGCCCATCTCACGTCGCATGTGCACTTTCTCCTTCTTGCTCATCTTTACAAAGTCGCGCCCATCATAGAGCACCTCACCGCTGGTGGGCGAGAGCAGTCCCACCAGATTCTTCATCAGTACCGTCTTGCCTGAGCCCGATTGTCCGATAATGAGGTTGGTCTTGCCGTCCTCAAAGACACAGTTGATGTTATGAAGCACCTCCTTGTCATCAAAACTTTTATATAGGTTCTTGACTTCTATCATGACAGCAGTTCGGTTAGGAAGACATTGGAGAACAAGGTGACGATGGAGCTGTTGACCACGGCATCGGTCGATGCCTTGCCCACTTCCACGGCACCACCCTTGACGGTGTAGCCATAAAACGATGATACACTTGCGATGATGAATGCGAAGGCCAGACTCTTGATGATACTCATCCACACGAACCAGGGATTGAAGTCGTGCAGCAATCCTGCAGTAAGGTCTTCAGGGGTGATGATATGTCCGATGTAGGCAGTGGAGTAGGCCCCCACGATGCCCATGGCAGTGGAGAAAACCACCAGGATGGGCATGATGGTGACAAACCCTAAAACCTTTGGCAGGATGACGTAGGAGGCGGAGTTGATGCCCATGATCTCCAGAGCATCCAACTGTTGTGAGATACGCATGAAGCCAATCTCCGATGCAATGTTTGACCCCACCTTGCCGGCCAGAATCAGACACATGATGGATGAGGAGAACTCCAACAACATGATTTCACGCGTGGTGTAGCCCGACACCCAGCGGGGCATCCAGGGACTCTGAATGTTCAGTTTCATCTGGATGCAGATGATGGCACCGAAGCCGAAGGAAATCAGCAGCACGATGGGGATGGAATCAATGCCCAGCTGCATCATCTCCCTGACATATTGTTTCCAGAACATGCGGAAGCGTTCAGGCCGTGCAAACGTGCGGCCCATGAGAACCAGATAGCTTCCGAAGGTCTTTAGAAAATGGATAATCAGCATGTTTCTTCAGTTCTTTAGCGATGCAAAAGTAACCAAATTCTGTTTAAAAACTGCAATATTAGACATAGTTTTTCGTGTGATGTGCTATAATTTGGCAGTTTTTTAGTAATTTTGTCGGCAAATACGAATCGAAAGATGAAGATTACTGCTTTTTTCAAGAAAGACAAGAAGGACCAGGGCGAGGCGCAGCAGGCTGTTGAGGAGCAAAAGCCCCTTGACCCCATGCTTCAAGGTTCGCCCGACAGTCTGGTGTTGCGCACAGAAGGACTGGTGAAGATTTATGGCAAGCGTACTGTAGCCAACGGTGTCTCGTTCCATGTCCGCCAGGGTGAGATTGTCGGTCTGCTCGGACCTAATGGCGCCGGCAAGACAACCTCGTTCTATATGACCACCGGTCTGGTGGTACCCAATGCCGGTCATGTCTATCTGAACGACGGTCATGATCTGGAAGTTACCGACTATCCTGTCTATATGCATGCCAAGGCGGGCATCGGCTATCTGGCTCAGGAAGCCTCAGTCTTTCGCAAACTGTCGGTAGAGGATAACATCCTCTCTGTCTTGGAGATGACAGGTAAACCCCGTCAGCAGCAACTGGAAGACTTGGAACGCCTGCTCGTGGAGTTTCACCTGAACCATGTGCGCAAAAATCTGGGTGACCGACTCTCTGGAGGGGAGCGCCGCCGCTGCGAGATAGCCCGCTGTCTGGCCATAGAACCGAAGTTTATCATGCTCGATGAGCCCTTCGCCGGCGTTGACCCTATTGCGGTGGAAGATATCCAGCATGTTGTGTGGAGGCTGAAGGACCGCAACATCGGAATCCTCATCACTGACCACAATGTTCAGGAAACTCTCTCCATCACCGACCGCGCCTATCTGCTCTTCGAGGGTCGCATCCTCTTCCACGGCAAACCCGAGGAATTGGCAGAGAACAAGATAGTTCGAGAAAAATACCTCTCCAACTCATTCGTACTCCGTAAGAAGAACTTCCAAATCGTCGATGAGGACAAGCGCAGGCGTGAGGCCGCCATGCAGAGTTGAATTATTGAATTTTTCCAAGGGAAAGTTAGGTTGTTCAATGGATTTTTAGTAATTTTGCACCCCAAAACTCACTCAAGCGTAAATTATAAAATCGTAAATACATAAGATGAACATTTCATTTGAAGCACAAGACAAAGTGAATGGTCTGATGACCATCGTTGTGGAGGAGGCCGATTTCCAGGCCGATGTCGAGAAGACATTGAAAGACTATCGTAAGCGCGCCAACATCCCCGGCTTCCGTCCGGGCATGGCTCCCATGGGAATGATCAAGCGCCAGTTTGGCGCATCTGTCAAGATGGATGCTATCAACAAGCTGGTGGGACAGGAGATGTATAAGTACATCCAGGAGAACAAGATCCAGATGCTGGGTGAGCCGCTGCCCTCAGAGCAGCAGGAACCTGTGGATATAGAGGGAGCAGCCCCTTACACGTTTAAGTTTGATGTGGCTGTAGCTCCTGAGATGAAGGTTGAACTCACAGGCAAGGATAAGATAGACTACTACACCATCGATGTCGATGACAAACTCATCGACCAGCAGGTGGATATGTATGCTTCTCGCTCGGGCAGCTATGAGAAAGTCGAGAACTTCGAGGGCAACGACATGCTGAAAGGTGACCTGCGGGAGTTGGATGCTGAGGGCAATACCCTTGAAGGAGGCATCACAGTAGAGGCTGCCATTATGATGCCCCAGTATATCAAGGTGGATGATCAGAAGAAGCTCTTCGATGGTGCCAAGCTTGGCGACATCATCACCTTCAATCCCAAGAAAGCATATCCCGATAACCTCGGCGAACTCACCTCACTTCTGAAAATCAGTCGTGAGCAGGCTGAGACCCTTACCGCCGACTTCAGCTACCAGATTACTGAGATTAGCCGCTTCAAGAAGGCAGAGGTGAATCAGGAACTTTTCGACCAGGCCTTTGGTAAGGACGCCGTGAAGAGCGAGGAGGAGTTCCGTGCCCGCATTGCAGAGGATCTGAAGAAACAGCTTGTGCTCAACAGCGACTACAAGTTCCTGCAGGATGTGCGTAAGCATATGGAGAAGAAGGTTGGCAACCTGACCTATCCCGATGCTATCCTCAAGCGCGTCATGCTGCTGAATAATAAAGATAAGGATGCCGACTATGTGGAGAAGAACTACGAGGGAAGCATCAAGGAGCTGACCTGGCATCTCATCAAGGAGCAGCTGGTGGCCGCCAACGAGATTAAGATTGACGATGCAGAGGTGAAGAAGGCTGCCATCGAACAGGCCCGCGCTCAGTTCGCTCAGTATGGTATGACCAACATTCCCGACGAGTATCTGGAAAACTATGCTCAGGAGATGCTTAAGAAACAGGAGACATCTCAGGGACTTGTTGACCGTGCTATCGACGTGAAACTTACTGAAGTATTGAAGAATGTCGTTAAGCTTAACGAGAAGACGGTCTCCCTCGATGAATTCAACAAACTGATGCAAGGATAGTTTCAGACATCGTGCAGGAACATTTCCCATGTGGAATTTTGAAAAACAAAACCACATTTCGGGACCTTGCAGATGAAACGAACAGGACTTTTGTACCGCTGTTGTATCTCGGACGTCATAAACGTCTGGGATTCAATGGCGGTTATTCGTTCAGGCTTGGGACACTTTGAACAGGCCATCCGGACAGAGTGAACGGGGCATCCGGACAGAGTGTCGACATGTCGTCAGGTTTGTCACAAGAATAGTCAGAATAATACCAAATGGGCAAAGTAATCGTTGCCTATGGGAACCCTGTACTTAGATAAGGTGAGTGGAATGAGTAAGAGAGTATGCTAAGCTGTGAATAAGTTGAAAAAAACATGCAGGAAGTTTTTGTGATTATCTTTTTTTTCGTATCTTTGTATCACTAATCAAATATTTATGAACGATTTTAGGAAATATGCCACCCAGCATATGGGTATCAATGGAATGGTTGTCGATGACGTGATGAACGCCCAGGCACAGTATATGAATCCGTATATTTTGGAGGAACGTCAGCTGAACGTCACCCAGATGGATGTTTTCTCCCGGTTGATGATGGACCGAGTAATCTTCCTTGGAACGGAAATCAACGACTACACTGCTAACGTTTTGCAGGCTCAGCTGCTGTATCTGGATGCCAGTGACCCGGGCAAGGATATCAATGTCTATATCAACTCACCTGGCGGTAGCGTGTATGCCGGTCTGGGTATCTACGATACCATGCAGTTTATTTCCAGTAAGGTTGCTACCATCTGCACTGGCATGGCAGCCTCGATGGCCGCTGTGTTGCTTGTGGCCGGTGAGGAAGGCATGCGCTCGGCACTGCCCCACAGTCGTGTGATGATTCACCAGCCGCTTGGCGGAGCGCAGGGACAGGCCAGCGATATCGAGATTACAGCTCGCGAAATACAGAAGTTGAAGAAAGAACTCTATACTATTATTGCCAACCACTCACACACCGACTATGACAAAGTGTGGGCCGACAGCGACCGTGACTATTGGATGACAGCCGAAGAGGCCAAAGAGTACGGCATGATAGACAATATTCTGCAAAAAAAGATCTGATGTGCTATGCCGAAGAAAGTATGTAATTTTTGCGGAAGGAGTGAAAACGAAGTAAAACTGCTTATTACAGGACTCAACGGCAATATCTGTGAGGACTGTGCTATGCAGGCTTATCAGATCGTACAGTCGGCGGGGCTGGCCGGCGAGCAGCAGAGAGAAAGCAAGGCCGGCGGCAAGGCGTTCACCTTGAAAAAGGTGCCAAAGCCTCAGGAAATCAAAGCCTATCTTGACCAATATGTCATCGGTCAGGATGAGGCTAAGCGTTTCCTTGCTGTTTCTGTCTATAACCACTACAAACGACTGCTTCAGCCTAAGGACGACAAGGATGGTGTAGAGATAGAGAAAAGTAATATTATTATGGTGGGTTCTACCGGAACGGGTAAAACTCTTCTGGCACGCACCATTGCCAAGATGCTCGATGTTCCTTTTACCATTGTTGATGCCACGGTGTTTACTGAGGCCGGCTATGTGGGAGAGGATGTGGAAAGTATTCTGAGCCGCCTGCTGCAGGTGGCCGACTACGACTTGGAGGCTGCACAGCGCGGAATAGTATTTATTGACGAGATTGACAAGATTGCCCGTAAGAGCGACAACCCCAGTATCACGCGTGACGTCAGTGGCGAAGGCGTGCAACAGGGCTTGCTGAAATTGTTGGAAGGAACCATGGTTAACGTACCGCCCAAGGGAGGTCGTAAGCACCCTGATCAAGACTATATCCATGTGGACACGCGAAACATTCTGTTCATTTGCGGTGGAGCCTTCGACGGCATCGAAAGGAAGATAGCACAACGCATGAATACCCATGTCGTTGGCTTCAACTCAGTGCAAAACCAGTCTCGTGTTGACAAAGACAACATCATGCAGTATATCCAGCCGCAGGACCTGAAGTCCTTTGGACTGATACCTGAGATTATTGGACGCCTGCCGGTGCTTACCTATCTGAATCCACTCGACCGTGAAGCCTTGCACCGCATCCTCACAGAGCCGAAGAACTCCATCGTCAAGCAGTATGAGAAGCTCTTCGAGATGGACGGCATCAAACTGACCTTCGCTCAGGAGGCACTGGACTATATGGTTGACAAAGCCGTGGAATTCAAGCTTGGCGCCCGCGGACTGCGCTCCATCGTGGAGTCGGTCATGATGGATGCCATGTTTGAGGTTCCTTCCAAGAGAGTGAAAAAGTTTGAGGTGACCCTCGACTACACCAAGCAGCAGATGGAGAAATCCCATCTCAACCAGGAGATAGCATAAACTACCACACCACGCCCCTAACGAGCTAAAAAATGACTAAGAATCTTGACCTGACAAATAAACTGAAGCACTATTTCGGCTTCGATAAGTTCAAAGGCGACCAGGAAGCCATTATCAATAACCTGATGGCCGGAAACGACACGTTCGTGCTCATGCCTACCGGTGGAGGCAAAAGCCTCTGCTACCAATTGCCCTCACTCATCATGGAGGGTACTGCCATCGTCATCTCACCTCTCATTGCACTGATGAAGAATCAGGTAGATGTCATCAACGGCATGAGTGAGGGGGATGGCGTGGCCCACTACTTGAACTCATCGTTGAACAAAGCTGCCATCCAGCAAGTCATCGATGACGTACGCTCGGGGCGTACAAAGTTGCTTTATGTGGCACCCGAATCGCTGAACAAGGAGGAAAATGTGGCCTTCCTGAAGGAGGTGAAGATTTCTTTCTATGCTATCGACGAGGCACATTGCATCTCCGAGTGGGGGCATGACTTCCGACCGGAGTATCGCAACATTCGACCAACTATCAATAAGATTGGAAATGCTCCTGTCATAGCTCTGACAGCTACCGCTACCGATAAGGTGCGCACCGATATCAAGAAGAGTCTCGGAATTATCGATGCTGCAGAGTTCAAGAGCTCCTTCAATCGACCGAATCTCTATTACGAAGTACGGCAAAAGGGTAAGGACATTGATCGCCAGATTATTATGTTTATCAAGCAGCATGCAGGCAAGAGCGGTATCGTCTATTGCTTGTCGCGCAAGAAAGTGGAAGAACTGGCAGCCGTGCTGCAGGCCAATGATATTAAGGCCGCTGCCTACCATGCCGGCCTGGACTCTGTGACCCGTTCGCAAACCCAGGACGACTTCCTCATGGAGCGCATTGACGTCATCGTGGCTACCATCGCCTTTGGCATGGGTATCGACAAACCCGATGTGAGGTTTGTCATTCATTACGACATACCTAAGAGTCTGGAGGGCTACTATCAGGAAACGGGTCGTGCAGGGCGCGACGGTGGCGAGGGTCTCTGCATCGCCTTCTATGCCAACAAGGACCTGCAGAAACTGGAGAAATTCATGGAGGGCAAACCTGTTGCAGAACAAGATATCGGCCGACAACTCTTACAGGAGACTGCTGCCTATGCGGAGTCGAGTGTGTGCCGTCGGCGTATGCTGCTCCACTACTTCGGAGAAGAATACAAGAAAGACAATTGTCAGAACTGTGACAACTGTCTGCATCCGAAAGAGAAACGTGAGGCTAAAGAGGCCTTGTTGATTGTTCTGAAAGCCGTATTGGCCATCAAGGAGAATTTCCGACAAAACTATGTTGTGGACTTCGTTCAGGGAAAGGCCACTGATGACATCTGTTCTCACCGTCACGATGAGCTGGAGGAATTTGGAAGTGGTGAAGACGAGGACCCGAAGATATGGAATCCCGTCATCCGGCAGGCGCTCATCGCTGGCTATTTGAAGAAGGATGTAGAAAACTACGGATTGCTGAAGCTAACCAGTGCGGGCAAACGCTTTATAAAGTCGCCCAAGTCGTTTATGATTGTCGAAGACACTGTGTTCAGCGATTTAGAAGAAGAGCCAGAAGCCACGGGGACAGCCCTTGACCCGACACTCTATGCCATGCTGAAAGACTTGCGGAAAGACACAGCCCGGAAACTGGACTTGCCACCTTATGTCATCTTTCAAGATGTCTCTTTGGAGCAGATGGCAACAATGTACCCCATCACACTGTCAGAGCTGCAAAATATCCAGGGGGTGGGAGCCGGAAAGGCCAAGCGCTATGGCCAGGCCTTTTGTGACCTGATTAAGAAGCACTGTGACGAAAACCATATAGAGCGAGCTGAGGAATTGCGCGTGCGCACTGTGGCCAAAAAGTCTATGCTGAAAGTGAAAATCATCCAAAGCATCGACCGCCAAGTAGCTCTTGACGACATCGCTACTTCGCAAGGACTGGAGTTTGAGGAACTGCTCAACGAGGTGGAAGCCATCGTTTATAGCGGCACAAAGCTTAATATTGATTATTTCCTGGACGAGGTGATGGACGAAGACCATATTGACGATATCTACGACTATTTCCATGAGAGTGAGACCGACAGTCTGGATGCCGCACAGGAAGAACTCGGGCCAGACTATACCGAAGACGAGATTCGTCTCGTGCGCATAAAGTTCCTGTCGGAAATGGCCAACTGAAGCTTTCCCCTGCGCGTTAAATCGTATTAATAAGGTGTGATTTTCGTCAAAAGAGTGGGAAATCTGCAAAAAATGATGTAAATTTGCACGCAATAAATTTTAAAGACATTAACCATGGCATCATTTGTTGCAGACAAGATTGTAATGGACGGACTAACGTTTGATGACGTCCTGTTGATTCCCGCTTATTCCGAAGTGTTACCCAAGACGGTAGAATTGCAGACACAGTTCTCACGTCACATCAAACTGAATATCCCCTTCGTCACTGCCGCAATGGATACTGTGACGGAGTCGTCAATGGCCATTGCCATTGCACGGGAAGGAGGTATCGGCGTTATTCATAAAAACATGTCTATTGATGCTCAGGCACGCGAGGTGGCTATTGTCAAGCGTGCCGAGAACGGTATGATCTATGATCCCGTAACCATACAATGTGGTCGCACCGTGCAGGATGCTTTGGATATGATGGCCGACTATCACATCGGAGGTATTCCTGTCGTTGATGAGGAAAACCACCTTGTGGGTATCGTGACCAACCGTGACCTTCGTTTTGAGCGCCGTTTAGACAAGAAGATTGATGACGTGATGACCAAGGAAAACCTTGTCACCACCCATCAGCAGACCGACCTGACCGCTGCTGCTCAGATTCTCCAGGAGAACAAAATTGAAAAACTTCCTGTCATTGACAAGGAAAACCATCTGATAGGATTGATAACCTATAAGGATATCACCAAGGCCAAGGATAAGCCCATGGCCTGCAAGGATGAAAAAGGTCGTCTGCGTGTTGCTGCAGGCGTCGGTGTGACAGCCGATACATTGGAACGTGCACAAGCACTGGTTGATGCAGGGGCCGATGCTATCGTCATTGATACTGCTCATGGCCACTCCAAGGGTGTCATTGAGAAGCTCGTAGAGGTAAAAAAAGCCTTCCCTGATGTAGATGTCGTGGTTGGAAATGTGGCCACGGGCGATGCAGCCCGCATGTTGGTTGAAAATGGTGCCGACGCCATCAAGGTCGGAATCGGTCCGGGCTCCATCTGTACCACTCGTGTCGTGGCAGGTGTGGGAGTGCCCCAGCTGACAGCCGTCTATGATGTGTTCAGTGCCTTGAAGGGTACGGGCGTACCTCTGATTGCCGATGGTGGCCTGCGCTATTCCGGCGATATCGTAAAGGCTCTGGCTGCCGGAGGTTCCAGTGTCATGATAGGCTCGCTGGTAGCTGGAACGGAGGAGAGTCCTGGTGATACCATCATTTTCAATGGTCGTAAGTTTAAGAGCTATCGTGGGATGGGGTCTCTTGAAGCTATGGAGAATGGCTCTAAGGATCGTTATTTCCAGAGTGGCACGAAGGACGTGAAGAAGCTGGTGCCCGAAGGCATTGCCGGGCGTGTTCCCTACAAGGGAACGGTGCAGGAGGTCATCTACCAACTCACCGGTGGTCTGCGTTCTGGTATGGGCTACTGCGGTGCTTCCAGTATTGAACGACTGCATGACGCGCGTTTCGTGCGTATTACCAACGCCGGCGTCATGGAAAGCCATCCACACGACATTACCATAACCAGTGAGGCCCCCAACTATTCAAGACCGGAGTAGAAGGCAGATAAAAGACTTTCTGGTGATTTCGAAGGGGGGTAGATAGCAACAATAGTAACAGAAAAAAGAAACACATAAGAAAAAATAAATATGCGCCAATATCATGGACTGGGAACGCTCGGAACAAAAGTACTGATGATGTTCCTTGCAATATTGCCGGCAACGGTGCAGGCACAAGAAGATCCTATCATCATGACGGTCAACGGAACCCCCGTGAGCCGCTCGGAATTTGAATATTCCTTCAACAAGAACAACGCAGAGGGCGTGGTCGATAAGAAGAGTGTGGAGGAGTATGTGGAACTTTTTATTAATTACAAGCTGAAGGTTGAGGCTGCAAAGGAAGCTCGAATTGACACGATGGTGTCGTTCCAACAGGAGTTTGCTTCCTATCGCGACCAACAGATTCGTCCCTCGTTCATCACGGATGAAGACGTGGAGGCTGAGGCTCGGAAGATTTATGAGGAAACCCGACTGCGTATTGATACTGCTGGCGGAATGGTTAAGCCGGCTCATATCCTCTTATTGTTGAACCAAAAGGCAACTCCCGAACAACAACAGGCAGCCAAGGTGCGTATCGACTCTATCTATCAGGCATTGCAAAATGGTGCAGACTTCGCCGACATGGCCCGGCGGTTCTCTGATGACAAGGGAACGGCTGTGCATGACGGTGAATTGCCATGGATCAGCAAAGGACAGACATTGCCTGATTTTGAGAAAGCAGCCTATGCGTTGGAAGTGGGACAGATGAGTAAGCCGATATTGTCGCCTGCGGGATATCATATCATCAAACTGATAGATAAGGGAAACTTCTTCCCCTACGATTCGGTACATGCCGATATTCTCCGTTTCATTGAACAACGTAATATTCGTGAAAGTATCATCGACAACAAGTTGGCAGAAATGGCCAAGGCTGTCGGTGATGATGCCACCCCGGCTCAGTTGCTGGAGCAACGCGCCGAGGAAATGAGTGAAAAGGACAGTGACCTGAAATATCTCATACAGGAATACCACGACGGGCTGATGCTCTATGAGATTAGCAATCAGAAAGTGTGGAAGAAGGCTGCTGACGATGAAGCTGGATTGGCCAAATATTTCAAGAAGAACAAGAAGAAATACGCCTGGGATACACCGCGCTTCAAGGGCATCGCCTACCGCACACGCGAAGCTGCCGATGTCAAAGAAGTGCAGAAGGTTTTGAAGGGACTCCCCTTCGACCAGTGGGCAGACAAGTTACGCAGTACGTTCAATAATGACTCTATCCTGCGTATCCGTGTCGAGAAAGGTATCTTCAAGCAGGGTGACAATCCCATCGTGGATCGCGATGTCTTCAAACTCTCCAAAGAGGTCCCTGCCAATTCTGAGTATCCTAACCAGGCGGTCTTCGGTAAGAAACTGAAAGCTCCAAAAGACTATCAGGATGTGCGTGGATTAGTATTGGCCGACTACCAGGAACAACTGGAGAAAGAATGGGTGGCAGCATTGCGTAGCCGCTATGTTGTAACAGTTAATCAAGAAGTCCTCAAGACGGTAAATAAACATTAAGAATCTTACAAGACATGCAGAAATATATTCAGATAGCCGGTATGCTAATGATGTTGCCCTTGACCGCGGTAATGGCAGTGGCCAAGGATTTCCCGGCTGCTGCTGAACCGGACTCTGTCCTGATACAGGAGAGTAGGAGCTCCGTCCCGGAGAGCAGTGTCGTTGATGAGGTCATCTGGGTGGTGGGCGACGAGCCAATCTTCAAGTCTGACGTGGAGGCCATCCGAGCACAGAGTGATGCTGAAGGTGTCAAGTGGAGAGGAAATCCCGATTGTTCCATACCGGAACAGATTGCTGTGCAGAAACTGTTCCTTCATCAGGCAGCCATTGACTCCATCGAGGTTAGTGAGTCTGAAATTGTGCAGAATGTGGACGAACAAATCAACAACTGGATTCAGATTGCCGGCTCACAGGAGAAACTGGAGGAATATAGAAAGCAGAAGATTTCACAGATGCGCCTGAGTATGCATGATGACTTCAAGAAGAATCTGCTGGTGCAAGAGATGAAGAAAAAGCTGGTTGGCGACATTACGGTGTCTCCTGCTGAAGTGCGTGCCTACTTCAAGAAGGTCCCTGTTGATAGTGTTCCCTTTGTTCCGACAGAGGTAGAAGTGCAGATTATTACTATGAAACCGAGCATTCCTGCAGGAGAAATCAATAGAGTGAAAGACGAACTGCGCGAATATACAGAGCGTGTGACCAAGGGTGAGACAACCTTTGCCACACTGGCCCGCTTCTATTCGGAAGATACTGAGTCGGCACGCCGCGGCGGTGAGCTCGGCTTCGTGTCGCGTGGTAAACTCGATCCTGCTTTTGCCAATGTAGCCTTCAACCTGACAGACCCGAAGAAAATTTCTAAAATCGTGGAGTCTGAGTTCGGATATCATATCATCCAGTTGGTGGAGAAGCGTGGTGATCGCATCAATGTGCGTCACATCCTGCGTCGTCCGAAAATTTCTGGCGAGCTGTTGGAGCAGACTCGTCTGCGTCTGGACTCTATTGCTGACGATATTCGTAGTGGAAAGGCCACTTTTGAACAAGGTGTGCTCTACCTTTCTGACGACAAGGACACCCGCTTCAACCATGGCCTGATGGCCTACACAGACGTGGAGTCGCAGTCGCTGACATCTAAGTTTCGCATGAGAGACCTGCCCTCAGAGGTAGCTCGTGAGGTGGAAAACATGAAGGTGGGCGATATCTCCAACGCCTTCTCCATGATTAACAGTCGCGGTCAGTTGGTCTGCGCCATCATCAAATTGAAGAATCGTATAGAAGGCCACAGGGCTACCATTACGGAGGACTTTCAGGTGATGAAGAATGTGGTGATGGAGAAACGTCGTGAAGAGGCTATCCATGACTGGGTGGTAGATAAAATCAAGCATACCTATGTACGTATCAACGACCGCTACAAGGATTGCGACTATGAGTACGAAGGATGGGTTAGATGATCAATAACGAAAACAGACATCAGAAATATTACGGGCATAGAATCTTGTTGGTCATGGTTCTATGCCTCTTTGGACTTAGCCTCCTGGGTTTTGCCGCCGACCAAAAGCGTAAGCGCAAAGCGCAAGGAAAGGACGAACGAGTGTATCTCATCCATGCCGATGAACTGAAATACGACATATTCGGCAACAATCCCGATGCACAGATTGTGAAAGGCCGGGTGTCGTTTAGTCATCAGGGATCTACACTGACATGCGACAGTGCCTATTTCTTTCAAGAGTCAAACTCTGTGAAGGCCTTTGGCCATGTGCGCTTCCGTCAGGGAGACACACTCTCACTGACCTGTGACCATGCCGACTATGATGGTGTGGACCAAATGATGAGAGCCAGAAAGGATGTGGTGTTGAAACATCGTAACCAAACGCTATATACTGACAGCTTGAACTATGACCGCATCTACAGCAATGCCTACTTCTTTGAAGGCGGGCGCCTTGTGGATGGCAAGGATCAGTTGGTGTCAGACTGGGGCGAATACAACACGGCGACAAGAAAGGCTACATTTTATTATAATGTGCAGATGACCAACGGCGACCGTAAGGTAACAACCGACACGTTACATTATGACACCCGTACATCGGTGGCCCATGTCGTCGGCCCGTCCACCGTAGAGTCGAACACCAGCACAATTGAAACAAGAGACGGTTTTTTCAATACAAAGACTGAACAGGCACAAATGTTTGGACGCTCTACCATCGTTGACCAGCAGAAGACCATCTCGGGCGACAGCCTTTTCTATGATGACAAGACTGGAGTTAGCGAGGGCTTCGGCAATGTGATATACATCGATCGGGAAAACAGTAACGAGCTGGATTGTGAACATTTGATGTATAATCAACTGACTGGCTATGGCTTTGCTACCGGAAAGGCTCTGGCAAAGGAGTTCTCGCAGGGCGACACCCTCTTCGTGCATGCCGACTCACTGAAAATCTATACGTTCCATATCAACACCGACTCGGTCTATAGAAAGGTCCATTGCTTCAACAAGGTGAGGGCCTATCGGCCGGATATGCAGGCTGTCTGCGACTCGTTGGTGTTCAACTCGCAGGACTCCTGTATGACGATGTATGATAACCCCATTGTGTGGTATGGAACCCGACAGCTCTTTGGCGAAGTCATCAAAGTCTATATGAACGATTCCACTATTCGCATGGCTCATGTCATCGGTCAGGCCTTCTCTGCAGAGAAATGCGACGAACGAGATCATTTCAACCAGTGTTCCGCAACGGAGATGCAGGCATACTTTGAAAACGGCTTCGTGCGCTATGGCGTGGCAACAGGTAATGTACAGACAGCCTTCTATCCTGTAGATGACAAGGACAGCACCCTTATGGCTTTGAACTATGCGGAGATGGACACGATGAAAATCTTTTTCTCCAAGGAGCGAGAACTGGAACATATCTGGGGCTCTCACCCCAAGAATGGAACATGGTATCCAGTCACCCAGATTCCACCTCACAGGAAACATCTGCCGAAGTTTGCTTGGTTTGAACGTATCCGTCCTGTCTCTCGTGATGACGTCTTCGTATGGAGAGGAAAGAAAGAGGATGAGAAGTTGAAGATTGTCGAACGGCATGCGGCTCCGTTGCAAAAATTTAATACGGACGAAAAATGAGTGATATCATACAGCTGCTCCCAGATTCTGTTGCTAATCAGATAGCAGCGGGTGAGGTTATCCAGCGACCGGCAAGTGTCATCAAGGAACTTGTTGAAAATGCTGTCGATGCCGGTGCGAAGACCATCCATGTCTTGGTTGTCGATGCTGGCCGAACTTCTATTCAGGTCGTTGATGATGGGTCCGGAATGTCGGGCACAGATGCCAGACTTGCTTTTGAACGCCATGCAACCTCTAAGATTCGAAATGCAGAAGACTTGTTCTCCCTGCACACGATGGGCTTCCGCGGAGAGGCCCTGGCCTCTATAGCAGCTGTGGCACAGATAGAACTGAAGACCCGGTTGGCTTCTGAAGAGATCGGTACCCATCTGTCAATTTCCGGTTCTCGGTTCTTGTCACAGGAACCTTGTTCTTGTCCTGTGGGAAGCAACTTCATGATAGAGAATATTTTTTTTAATGTGCCGGCGCGACGTAAGTTTTTGAAGTCAAACTCTACGGAACTGAATAATATCATCACCGCATTTATCAGAATCGTGCTGGTCTATCCTAACATCGCCTTCACCCTGCACAGTAACGTGACGGAAGTGTTCAATCTGCGAGCCGCTTCCCTCAGACAACGTATCATAGATGTGCTTGGGAAGAAGATAAATCAAGAAATTCTTCCCGTAGAGGTTGATACGACATTATGTCGTATCAACGGATTTGTAGGAAAACCCGAAAGTGCCAAAAAGAAAGGTGCTCAACAGTTTTTCTTCGTGAATGGCCGCTATATGCGACATCCTTATTTCAGTAAGGCTGTCATGAAAGCCTATGAGCGTATTGTGCCCGCAGGAGAGCAGGTCCCATATTTCTTGTATTTTGAGGTTGCTCCGGAAAATATTGATGTGAATATTCACCCGGTGAAGACGGAGATAAAGTTTGAGAATGAACAGGCCATCTGGCAGATTCTTGCCTCTGCGGTGAAAGAAGCCATAGGCTTGTTTAATGATGTCCCATCAATAGATTTCGATGTGCAGGGAAAACCAGACATCCCGGTTTTTCAAAATGAGGGAGAAGGAATCCAACGTATGCCGACATCCCCGGGAAATCCCCGTTATAATCCTTTTAAGGTTTCGGGCGAGACTTCTCCACGGGAGAAGGCTCCGTCGGCGTGGACTCAGTTGTATGAAGGGGTTGGGAAGGAACACCCCGTGCAGCAAGAGATGTTCTCTCCAGACCCCATGGAAGGGCTGCATGGCGAAGACAACTTGATAGCAGAAAAGTCGCCTGTCCACTATCAATACAAAGGACGATACATCATGACGGCCGTAAAGTCTGGTCTAATGGTCATCGATCAGCATCGCGCGCATGTGCGCGTATTATATAATAGGTATAGAGAACAGTATCAGAATCATCGCTTCACCTCCCAGAAACTACTCTTTCCCGAAGTACTGACATTAGGACCGGCGGAACAATTACAATATCCGAATGTAGAACAGTATATGGAAGAAATGGGATTCCAACTTTCCGATCTTGGAGGTGGTAACTATGCTGTGAATGCCATTCCTTCCGGCATCAAGGATGTAGATCCCGTGATGCTTGTCCGTGACATGATTCATTCAGCCTCCAGTATGGGTTCTGAGACAGACCTGGCAGGAGATGTCTGTCATGTCATGGCATTGAATCTGGCACGTCATACCGCTATCCCCTATGGAGAGGTGCTGGATAATGACTCCATGGAACATCTGGTCAACCAGCTGTTTGCCTGTCCGGATGCAAACTATACTCCAGACGGCAAGAAAATCCTTGGTATCATGAAACAAACAGCCTTGGACCAACTTTTGAGGTAAAAAATGTCGTTTTTTTTTAGTTAATTTTGATATTTTTCTTTAAAAAATATGATAATATTAGAAAATAATGCTTATCTTTGCATCCAGAATTCGTAAAGTATATATACAAATTGTAAATTTCTAATTGAATAAATAATTTAAGTTATGAAGAAATTATTCTTTGTACTGGCTCTTGCCAGCATGTCTCTGACCTCAATGGCACAGGACGAACCTACACAGAAGTTCAGTGTAGCTACTAATTCATTTTGGAACAACTGGTTTGTTCAGGTTGGCGCTGATTGGAATGCATACTATAGCAGCCAAGAGCACGCTAATGGCCATTTTACTGCCAATCCTTTCAAGTCATTCCGTTCAAATCCCGGTGCTGCCATTGCCGTTGGTAAATGGTTCACTCCTGGTATCGGACTCCGTACCAAGGTACAGGGCATTTGGGGACAGACCGTAAATTCTGACATGGATCATCCCGCAAACCGCTATTGGATTGCCAATGAGCAGGTAATGTTCAATTTGAACAACATGATTGGTGGTTACAACCCCAACCGTTTCTGGAGCTTCATTCCCTTCCTGGGTGCCGGTGTCGGTCGTTCCATGACTCATGACATCTATGCTATGAACCTCAGCTGCGGTATCTTGAACCAGTTCCGTCTGGGCGAGAAGATGGCTCTGAACCTTGAACTTGGCTGGAACCATGCAGAGGCTGACCTCGATGGCAACGCTGCTATCATGACGAACAAGACCAGCAGCACTTGGGAAGACAAGGACAACAACCTCTATGCTGAAGTTGGCCTGACCTTCAATATCGGTAAATCTACTTGGGAGAAGACTCCTGATGTTGATGCTATTAAGTCTCTTTACATGGGTCAGATCGATGCTCTTAACGGACAGCTCAACGATGCTAACAACGAGATTGCTCGTCTGAAGAACATGCTGGCTAACCAGAAGCCCGTTGAGAAGCCTGCACAGGTCATCAAGGAGTTTGTTGCTACTCCGGTTTCTGTGTTCTTCAACATCAACAAGACCAAGATTGCTTCTCGCAAGGATCTCGTCAACCTCGGTGCTCTGGCTGACTATGCTAAGGAGAATGGCAAGAGCCTGAAGGTTACTGGTTATGCCGACAGTGCAACTGGTAGTGCTTCTACCAACCAGAAGCTTTCTGAGGGTCGTGCTGCTACCGTTGCTAACGAACTCGTGAAGATGGGTGTTAGCCGCGATAACATCGAGACTGCTGCCGCTGGTGGTGTAGCTGACCTCTCTCCGATTTCATACAACCGTCGTGCTGTTGTTGTTGTGAAGTAATTTAGAAATTATTCAATTCAAATAGAAGGGCGTTCCATTTTTATGGAGCGCCCTTTTTACTATTATAGGTGTCACTATTATCAAACTTAGATCCTATATAACATTTTCTCAAAAATGTTATTCTCCGTTTCGCTCAGGGCAGGGTCAGGTGGTGAACTGAACAGTTGCATCGTAATGAGGAGAAGTTAGGCTCGGGTAGGCAGTGGTAGGTTGATGGGCGGGTGACATGTTGTGACGTGAAGGATGAGAAACGAAGTGTTGAAAGAGAAATTTGAAAGAGAAGTTGAAGAAAATTTAAAAATAATTGTGGAAAAGTTTGGTGGTTTCATAAAAAGTTCGTACCTTTGCAATCGCAAATACAAAAACGGGCGTTTAGCTCAGCTGGTTTAGAGCATCTGCCTTACAAGCAGAGGGTCGGCGGTTCGAATCCGTCAACGCCCACAGGGGTGTTTCCCCGTGGTCCTTCGGGATTGCGGGGATTTTTTTTGTGCCGTATTTCCGGCTCAGCGGAATTATCGGCTCAGCGGTTTTATCCAGTTGGTAAAGCTTGAGCTAATCAAGAATAAAGTGGCTCAGCGGATTTACCGGCTCAGCGGATTTACCCAGTTGGTAAAGCTTGAGCTTATCAAGAATAAAGTGTCGCCAGCCTGTACATAAAGAACTTGATGTCTCCGACTCCTCTGAACTGAGTTCTGAAAGCCTTGATTTTGACGTTGAAGGATTCTGCTGATGCGTTGGTGAGCCTGTCTTGGAAGTAGCTAATGATTGTAGCGTTGTGGTTCTCAAAAGTCTCGATGACCTTGCTGGATCCGCTGAGCCGAAATAGAACAGGGAGTTTAAAAGATTTTGATTGTATTTGTAAGATTTTTTGCCATAAGTCACTCGTTTTGTTTTTCGTTGAAGAGAATATTAAGGGGAAGGGTGAGTAGTTACTGGTTGCTTTTCAATTGTTAATTAATCTTATAAATCGATTTTTTTTGCTTAAATATCTTTTGGTTCTTAACAAGTATTAGTATCTTTGCACTGAATTGTAGATATGTATCGGTCCCATGAGGGGAAATACGAACTGTGTATAAATTCGTTCAATGAGAAAGATTGGTTTGTTCATAGTAACAATGTTGCTGACATTAATAGATGTGCAGCAGGCGCGGGCAGAGCAAGACGGGCAGAGTCTCGATGTGTTTTGTGGCGTAAGTCTTTCTTATTCAGAGACGACTTTCAACCGGTTGTATAACGTGGTATTGAATGCAGCTCCGGGAGTAAAGTGGAACCTTGGCAAAGACTGGCAGGTATCTGGACAGGTGTATATCCCCATTGTTAATGATATGGGAAAACATTATGATCGGGTCCGCGTCAATATGGCGGCAGTTTCCAAAGAGCTAAGTCTTCAAGGAGACCATCATATCAAGATGACGGCAGGCTTGTTCTCGCGTGAACGATATGGCCTGGATGTGAAATATATACATCCTATTACTGACTGGCTGGCTGTTACGGGACAGGTGGGTTTTACCGGCTATTGTTCCATGGCTGAAGGTTGGGAATGTGAGCGGATGAATGTTCTGACATTTATTGGGGGCGCCAATGTTTTCCTTTCTCCGTGGAATACGGAGTTTCGGGTGTCGGGAGGACGCTATATTGCCAAAGACTATGGAATGGTTGGTGAGGTTATGCGTCACTTCAAGTACTGCACAATTGGAGCTTATGCTCAGTTGCAGGAGAAAACGACCCTCGGGCCTGTAGGAAAAAATGATTCGAAGACGAATGGCGGTTTTAAGGTCGTTGTGATGCTGCCGCCTTATAAGAAGTCTTCCAAGAAGATACGGATTCGTCCGGCCACCAACTTCCGTCAAGTATATAATGCACGAAGTGATCGTGGCAATGTCAGAATGTATAAGACAGATCCTGAAGAAAACGAACGTGAGGGTAACTTCAATCCGGCCAATGTCCGTTGGGGTGCTAACTTAATAGGAGTAGGAGGTGTCCATGCGTCTGGTAAGTAGAATAGTTGCATCGTTGGCGATGGCCTTGGTATCTCTGACGGCTTCGGCACAGTTTTATACTGGCATGGAGGGACTGATACATGTTCCCACGGCAGATATGGACTCTGTACTGTCGGCCCGTCTCGGTGCTCACTATATGAATAAGGAGTTCACTCCGGCAAGGTTCGCTTTGGATGGAAAGAAATACAATACGGCCAGCATCTTCATGTCAGTGACGCCGTTTAAGTGGATTCAGCTTGGTTATACGCAGACCTTGTTTAGATCTCACAAAAACCAGAAGAAGAGTGAGAAGACCGGTTACTACACGAAGGATCGTTACTTCTCATTACGAATACAGCCCATTCGTGAGCGCAAATGGTGGCCTTCGGTTGTTCTTGGCGGAAACGATGTCTGGGGACAGAGTGACGGAGAGTCTCAAAGTTTCTATTTCCGCAACTTCTATGTTGCGTTGTCGAAGCACTATGAGTTATATGGAAATATCATCGGGGCTCATGTGGCATACAGACATTGGAAACGAGACTACAACAGCAAATGGAACGGTCCTGTGGGAGGTTTGACCTTCCAGCCGTCTTTTGCAAGGGAGTTGAGACTGATAGGTGAGTATGACGGTGACGGAGTGAATGTTGGAGCTGACTACCTGCTTTTCCGTCGTGTGATGGTTCAGGCGGCCTTGCACCATGGTCACTACTTCAATGCCGGCGGATGTTTCTATTGGGACTTAGACGGCATGGCCCGAAAAGTAAAAGACAAAGTGAAAAAGAAAAATGAATCGAGATAGACAAATATTAGGAAAGAATTATAATTATTAATCATTTATTAAACAACAAAGACATGAAAAAAGGTTTTTTGAAAACAGCATTATCCGTAATGCTCTTTGGAAGTGTTGTAGCTCTGACAGCATGTCATGAGTCTGCACATGTTAGCGAAGGTGGATCGAATCCTGTAGTTGTTGCTCCTCAGAACACCCTTACAATTGCTCCCGTAACAATGGATGGAACACCCATTGCCGGTGCTACAGTTGCTGTTCTGGGTCAGCAGTGGACTCCAGCTGCCGATGGTAATGGCGGCTATACGTTCGGCAATGTTCCCAATGGAACATACGTCGTAGTCGTAAATGCTCCCGGCTATGAGGCTGTACAGGCTGAGGTTGAGGTAACTTCTGATGAGAACTCTGGCGTTGCTGTGTTCCGTGAGGTTCGTCTGTTGAACTCAAACACTGTTGTTGCCTTTACACCGGCTGACGTTGTAGCTGCTGGTGGCTTCGATGACAGCTTCCAGACAGAGTCTGCTCTGCCTCAGAGTGATGAGTCTTACGGCTACTCTCGCGTTGGTGTTACCGTGACTGCTGCCAATATTGCCGCAACAGATCCTATTGCTAAGAAAGGTCTCCGCTTCACTCCTTTCTATGATGAAGACTACGCTGAGAACGCAATGGCCACAGCTACTGGATCTCGTGCTCCCGAAACTTCAACGGAACTCTATTGTGGTGTTTGTGTTACCTATAATGACATGACAGGTCTTGGCACTACGCTTCAGACTCCTGTAACTGTGAGTTTTGCTGTGAGCGATGGTATCAAGGACCAGATTTATGTTAAGAAACTGAACAGGGTCGGTCAGTGGGTAGATGCTAATGCTGATAAGAGCCAGGCTAATTCAATTGTTGTAACTGCCAATGAACTGACATTCTATGCTCTGTTCTTCAATGTAACAGAAAATGTTCTCAATGACGAACCTGTAACTATTCTCCAGCAAGAGAAGTTCGGTCCTTCATCTTCTTACATTCATAGCTTCCCCTATGTTTATAATACCGGTTCTATCCTGAATGGCCGTCCTCAGGGTGAAAGCTTCGCTGTAGCATACCTGAAGAACCTTATCACCATGCGTCATGGTGCCATCGTTACACAGGCACAGCGTCGTACAGGTGCTTATACAGCAGTTGCTTCTCTGCCTGCTTTCACTAAGTTGACAGTTTGGGGCACACAAAGCAAGCAAAGAATCGTTATTAGCGCTCTCAATGCTACATTGTTCTTCGATGCTTGGGGAAATGTTACATTCAGACAGGAGCTCAGCGCTATCGACCAGCACTCTGGCGGTGTTGTTGAAGACTAATCTGACTGAAAAAGAAAGACGTGTAAACGTCATTTGTCATTAGGTTAATCGGTCTGTCACGCAAGTGGCAGACCTTTTTTTTGGTTCGCCCGACATGGGTATAGTCTAATGGGTGTAAGTCCCCAGCGCGGCCTGATAGCGGCAAGCGCACAGCCAACGACAAGGGTATCCATCGTGAGGTGGAATCTGAAGGAAGTCTGCGGCAAATCACTGGCCTGACGTACAGAACCTTGATACCAAGGCGTTTGCTCGTGGGTGAGACTGCCAAAGAAGTCAAAGCCCTATAGCTATTCGGAACGAGTGGCGTAAATCAAGCAGGTATAAGTGTGAAAGATTATGCTCTTAATCGGGGAGGT
>Ga0247611_10002611_pt1 | contig 28510 bp, 24 predicted proteins | sample 177DNAGHGhighgp2_FD_192422 | JGI IMG/M metagenome (GOLD analysis project Ga0247611, IMG submission 192422) | Sheep rumen microbial communities from Palmerston North, Manawatu-Wanganui, New Zealand - 1770 DNA GHGhigh gp2 | ecosystem: Host-associated > Mammals > Digestive system > Stomach > Rumen... | reverse complement strand
GCCTCGAGGGCGGTACCGGCTTCGTTCCAGACGATGGTGCCTTCCGCGGTGGCGGTCATGCCATAAATCGTGACGTACTTGCCAGAGGCGGGGTCGGTGACGAAGGCGTTGCCGTACTTATTGGTGTGGCTGAGGCCTTCGAGGATGCCGGAGAAACGATAAATCTTGTTCTCGTTGGAGTTGGTGAAGGCTTGGGCGGCCTCGATATCGGTGTCGATGATGGTGGGAAGAGGAATAACGGCCTTTTCGACGGTGACGGTCGTGGTCGTGACGAGGTGCTCGCCAGTAAGATCGACGCCTTCGCTGGTGATGGTCAGGGTCGCGGTGCCAGCTTTGCCGGCGATGACATACCCGTTATCGTAGTAAGCGACCTCGTCGTCGTTAGAGGTGACGGTGAAGCCTTGCGGGGCGTTCGCCGGGCTGATTTCGACTGGGAATTCGACGCTTTCGCCTTCTTCGAGGGAGAGGCTGGCAGAGGCTCCGATCGATTCGACGCAGACAACGTCTTCTTCGGAGGTGCCTTCAGAGGTGCCGCCTTCAGAGGTGGTGATGCTGGTGCCCTCTTCGCTGGTGTCGGCCGGGCTAGATTTGGATGGGGTGGGTTTGTTCCCGCCGCAGGCAGCCATCATTAAGGCAGCGCTCGCGAGAACAAGAAGGACGCTTTTCTTCATATGAGTAAATTCTCTCCTTATTGCGTACGGAACTTATTTTAGTGTCTATCCCCTTCAATTCAAAGGGGGCATTTGAGATTCTTTCAAAGAAAGAGGAAATAGGAAAAGGCCGCCGGAAACCCCGACGGCCTCTTCAGTTTCTAGGCTATTTCGTCCGTCTTGCAGCCAAATAGGCGATATCGATGGCCGCCTGTTTGCGCCTCAAGAGAGCACGGATGAGGTTGACGATCCCCCAGACCACGAGGACGAGGCCGACGGCTAAGCCGGCGACGGCGACGAAGAACTGGAAGGAGAGCGGATTGATGCCGACGATCTGGTTGTACCGGCGAATGAGGGAGAGGAAGACGAAGAGGACGCCGATGATGAGGGCGGTCCCGCCGATGACGATGAAGCACATCGCGTTGTTGAATAAATCGTAGCCGGCGATGTCGTGGTTATGGGCTTCTCGGCTATAGGCGTGGATCTCTTCCTCGTCAATCTCAGACACGAAATCCCCACCCTTGCAATTGGGGCAGGAGGTCGCACCCTCGTCCCAAATCAGCGTGTGGCAACGGGTGCAGTACCGCGGTTTTTTGTATTCGGTGGGTTCCATGGTCGGTGCTCTTTATGCGGCGGCTTTGATCTTAACGTCAGCCGGGGAGACGACGTTGATCTGGTAGGTTTGGTTCTTACCAGACGTGGAGATGTAGTTCCCCATGATGCCGGTGACGTGATAGGTCTTCTGGGTGTAGACCTCTTTGACGAGGGTCGGCTGATAGGTCGGGCTATTTGGATCCATCATCGCTTCGAGGGCGGCGACGGATTTGTTGTAGACCAAGGCAGCGCCGGTCTCTTCATAAGGCTTAGAGGGGTCAGCGGCCAAATAGTAGTTGGTGCCTCCGCCCAAGAACTTATGGGAGTAGGAAACTTCGGTGCGGTAGCGAAGGATGACGCCATCGGTGATGGTGACGCGGATTTCAGCGCCTTCGGAGGAGCCAAGGTGGCCAAAAGTCGTCAACTTGTTGTTCGTGTTATAGAACGGGAAGTGGGTGTTGTATTCGTTGATCTCGTGGGAGCCGCCTTCGGAATGGATGCCATACTGCGCGACTTTGTTATAGCCATAGACGTCGTCTTCGAGTTCGACGAGGACGTGGTCATAGGTCTTGCTCGCGTATTCGGCGGCGCTCATGGAGATTGGGACAATTTGGTTGCCGGAGCTCTTGATGATGATGTCGCGCTCGGGGTTCGGGTCGATATCGTGCCAAGAGATGCCGTTGATCTGGAGCGTGCCGGAATAGACGGAGAGGGCGCCGATGACGTCGACTTCGTCCCCCGGCATGATCGAGGTCTGGGCGTAAGTGAAGACGTACATGCCATAGGCTTCCGGGGTACGGCCTTCGTAAGAGGGCTTGTCCTGGATCCAGAAGGCGCCTTCGAGCTTACGGGTGACGTAGCCGTGGACGCGGTAGAGGTCCTGGCGATGGGTCTCTTCGTCGACATAGTCGCATTTCACTGAAGTGACGCCGCTGCTATCGGTCTCCTGCCTGGTGTGGGCGTAAATATCCTTAAGGGTGAGGTCCTCTGGCCCATCATAGTCATAAAGCGGGTCGACATCGCTAGAGAAGAGGTGGCGCTTATTGGCCTCCGCGGACTTCTGAGCCTTGTCAAAGAAGCGATAAACCTTTTCCCCACCATCATCGGGGGAACCGATGCCGAAGGAATAGCCTTCGTAGACCATCTCAAGGTTGAGACAGCGGAAATCGTTCATGCGCGGCGTCTCTTTGTCTGTGTACCAGACATAAGCGAGATCGCGCTGATTGCCGTCGGTTTCGGAATGCTTGTCTTCCGCCCCAGTGGCCCAGCCTTGCGAAGTCAAAATGATGTGCTTGGCATTCTCAAGCTTGGACTTATTGAACAAGGCGGCGGATTTGCCCCACTCCTCGATTTCCGAGGTGGACTCGGGGGTGTCGATGGAGAGGTAGCGGATCTTGACCGTGTATTCGTAATGGCAGGTCTCGACGTGGGTGGTGTCGCCGTCGACGAAGTTGAGGAAGGCGTCCTTATCGAGATAGGTCGTCTTCATCTCTTCGATGCCGTCTTTGCGGAAATCTAGCCCAGCAGCCGCACGGTTTTTGTTGGTGACCTTCGCGTAGGTCGGGACATCCACGTTGACATCGCTCAGCTTGAAGCGATCGACAAAGTCGATGGTCTTATCGATGCGGTAGTAGGCGTTGATACGGTTTTTGCCCTCGGCGAGGGTAATCGTGTAATCGCCGGAGGTCTTGTCCGCGGTCTCGGTGACGACGACTTCGCCGTTGACGACGATTCTGTCGATGAAGAAGTCGTCCGCGGCTTGGACGTGGAAGGATAATTGATCGCCGGCTTTCAAAGTCCCGTCGTTTTCGCGGGAGAAGTTGCTGATCGCCCCATAGGGGTTATCCGGCGTAGCGTCGGCATAGGTCGTCTCGACTTTCTCTTTCCCGCCTTGTCCGCCGCCGCAGGAAGCGAGCAACGCGGCGGAGAGGACGAGGATCAGGATATTCTTTTTGTTTTTCATAGAAGAATCTCCTTATTTCGCGGCTTTGCAGCTGCGGTTATAAGCGCCGGAGAAAGCTTCATCCACGCTTTGACCGACAACGATGATGTTCTTGAGGAGGTCGTCCATTTCGTCGCGGGCTTGGGAAGAACCGCGGAAGACCTCAGAGGTCATATAGTATTGGCGGATTTGCGCGGTGGTGTACGGGATGTCGTACTTGAGGTCGAGATTGTGTTTGCTGATCCAAGAAGCGTAGTTGGCGGTTTGGAAAGAGGAGTCCCTGACGGGGTCATAGGAGTTCTCTAGCGCGAGGGCGGCGTTGTTCTCGGGGTCGGCGAGGTACTTGTAGAAGAGCCAGGCCCCCTTGTGGATGTAGTCGTTTCCGTTATCAAAGAAGCAGATGGACGGGCCCTGTTGGATGTATTTCGGTTCGAAGCGTTCCGGGGCTTTGGAGAGCCACTCCGGTTTGGTGCTGCGATAAGGAACGGGGGCCAATTTGACCTTGAAGTTGCCGGAGACGTTATAGGAGGAGCCGCCGGTGGAGCCGATCGACATGACGGTCTCATAAGCGGTGAAGGCTTCGTTGGTGTATTTGCCGCCATAGGTGCCCTTCGTGACCATGACTTTGTCGGCCTTGAGTTGAACGAGCTCGCGGACAAGCCCTTTGGCGTCGGCGTTATTGAAGGCAAAGTGCTTATCGGTGTTATGCTTGCTGGCATCGTCATTGACGGTATAGGGGATGCCGAGCTGCGCCATCTGGGAGATGAGAAGGTTGGCGTCGGAGTCATAGCCAAAGGCATAGAAGTTCGGGTTGACGAGTTTTTCGGTCGCGCGGTTGGCTAAGATGGTGCGGGAAAGGGCAATGAGTTGTTCCCAGGTTTGCGGGACTTCGTAAGTGTAGCCGCCGATGGCTTCGGTGGCTGCCTTCATCGCGGCGAGCTGTTCGTCGGTGGCATAAGCGGCGGCGCCGGCAAGCGCGTCTAGAGCATCGTGGTAGTTTTGAAGAAGGGTGGGATCGAGCTCGGCGCCTTTGCGGGTGACGTATTCGCTGGTTTCCGTGTTGTCGCCGGCGAACCAGTTGGCGTTGTAGTACATGATCTCGGTGGATTTGTACATCGGGACGGACCAAATGCCGTCGAACTGGAAGTGGCGGCCTTCATCAAGGAAGGCATCGACAAAGTCTTCTTTTTGCGCCGCGGTATAGCCGTAGGTTTCGTCATTGAAGAAGTTGTCGAGCTTATAGATGTGCGAATTCTCGATGTACTTCGTCATGTACATGGAGAAGGAGTCCGGGTAGCCCATGCAGAGGGCGGGGACTTCGCCGGAGGCGATGCGGGTCATGACAGTGTTATGAAGATCGCCATACGACTTTTCCGGAGCGGTCTCGGTGACGTGATATTTCGGATTCTCTTCGTTGAATTTCTTGACGATTTTGCGCAGGTTCTCGGATTTGTCGTGGCCCATGCAGTGCCAGAAGACGACCTCAACCGGGTTTTCAGGGTCATCCGTGGGGAGGTGTTTGTTGGTGACGTCAACGCCGCCCCCGCAGGAGCAAAGCGTCATGGCCATCAAGGCGACGGGGAGGATTTTGCGTAGGTTTTTCATATAGTTTCTCCTTTTAATCCTTTTTAGTTTTGGTATGCGTGAGCCTTTATCCCTTGATACCGGCGCGACCGACGCCGCGCATGATGTATTTACGGAAGAAGATAAAGACCAACAGTAGCGGCACGGTGACGATGACGGTCGCGGCCATCTGGGCGCCGTACATGTCATAGTCTTCGGCGGTGTTGAAGGAGTTGCGAAGACCGTTGGTGATGAGGAAGAACTCCTCGTTGCCCGACGCGATCAAGTTCGGCCAGACATAAGCGTTCCAGGAGCCCATCAGCTTGAGGATGAAGATGGTGATGAGGGTCGGCATCCCAAGGGGGACCATGACCTTCCAGAGGTATTGCCAATCGGTTTTGCCGTCGACTTTCGCGGCCAAGTAGAGCTCATTGGGGATCTGCTTGAACGTCTGGCGGAGCAAATAGATGTAGAAGACCGAGATCATGAACGGGATGATCATCGCGGTGTAAGCACCGATGAGGCTCTTGCCGCCGGTCATGCCGAGGAGGGAAACGGCCTGGTAGTTGGTGATGACCATCATTTCGCCGGGGATCATCATCGTGGCAAGCAAGATGGTGAAGACGGTCTCGCGACCTTTGAATTCAAGACGCGAAAGCGCAAAAGCGGCGAGAACAGTGGTGATGAGCGTGCCGAAAGTCGACACGATGCCAACCACGAGGGTGTTGCGGATGAGCGTGCCGAATTTTAAACGCTGCATGGCGGTGGCGTAGTTATCCCAGCGGAAGACTTCCGGCCAGAAGGTCGGAACGGCCCGCTTGATTTCTAAGCCGCCCTTCAAGGACGTGATGAGCATCCAGTAGAAGGGGAAAATCATGATGATCGCCATAAAGGCGAGGAGAGCGTAAATCACGACGAGCGAAATGATATTGACCGTTTTGGAGATGCGGTCTTTCTGCTCGGTGGACAGCTTGTCGTCAGCGAGGACAAGCACTAAACCTTTGGTATCGTAAGCCATATCAGTAATGCACCCTCTTTGCGCCAACTTTGCGTTGGACGATCGTGAACAACAAGATTATGAAGAACAAGAGAACCGCGGCAGCGGACGCGTACTGGACGTAGTTGTCGTGGATTTGCTCGTAAACGAAATAGACCATGGTCTTCATTGAACTCGGGCCGGTGTTTTTGTCGAACGAGCCCGCATCCGGACCGAATAGACCGATGACGGAACTATATTCCTTGAACGCGCCGATGAAGGATGTGATGAGGATGTAGAAAATCTGTGGGGAAAGCAGCGGAACCGTGACCTTCCAGGCGGTCTTAACGCGCCCCGCGCCGTCGATCTTCGCGGCTTCGTAGTACTGCTGGTCAATGTTCTGGAGACCAGAGAGGAAGATCAAAATCTTATAGGGCAGCGAGTGCCAGATGATGTAGAAGGAGATGGCAAATAAGGCCGACCAATAGTTGACTTGTTCGCCGGTCGCGCTGTTGTAGGTAATCCAGGGGTGCCCCGTCGTCCCGAAGATGGCGTTCCACACGCCATAACGGGTATCGAAGACGATGGCGAAGACCATGCCGATCGCGATGGCGTTGGTGACATACGGCATGAAGAAGATCGTCTGGAAGAGCTTCTTCAGGGCGGGGATGCTATTTAGGCCGATGGCGATGAGCAAGGAGATGATGACGGAGAGGGGAACCGTGATGACGGTCAGGAGCAACGTGTTCGGAAGAGCAGTCAAAACAACTTGCTCAAAGAACGATCCGGTGACCGAGCCATCGGCCGTCCGAATGGTCAAGATTTCCAAATAGTTGTCGAAGGTGAAGACGATTTTGTTCGCGGAGCCAAGCGTGTAGTCCCAATCCTTCATAAACGAAAGCATGAAGGTATTGAAAATCGGGTAAAACGTGAACACCGCCATCAGGATGAGGACGGGTGCCAGGTATAGCCACGCTTTCCAATTGTTCTTACTTTCCATACTTCAGAACCTTATTGGAGATAGATCCTCTCTTCGGTCTCACCATCAAAGATGAAGACCTTGTTGGGGCGCAGGGCGAACTTCGTCGCGCCCGGGGAGAGCTTGATGTCGGAGTCGATGATCATCTTGATCTCGGCGTTCTTCCTTTCGGTTTCGGCATGGCTGCAGACGACGAGCATGTCGCGGCCCATCGTATCGATGCGGTCGACGTTGAGGGTCAGGACCTTCTCGTCTTCCTTGACGTGCTGGTCGCAGAGGAAGCCCTCGGGACGAATGCCGACGAAAACCTCTTTCCCATCCATCTCGGATAGGGCGGGGTTGCTTAAGATCTTCTCTTCGCCGATATAGACGGAGCCGCCTTTGACGACGCCTTTGAAGACATTGATGGGCGGGGTGCCGAGGAATTTGGCGACGAAGAGGGAGTTCGGGGAGTTATAGACTTCCTGCGGATGGTCCTTCTGCATCTCGACGCCGAGCTTCATGACGACGATTTCGTCGGAGATGGACATCGCCTCTTCCTGGTCGTGGGTGACGAAGATCGTGGTGATGCCGGTTTCGCGCTGGATGCGGCGGATTTCCTCGCGGGTCTGCAAACGGAGGCGAGCGTCAAGGTTGGAAAGCGGTTCGTCCAACAGAAGGACGCGGGGTTTCTTAACCAAGGCGCGGGCGATGGCGACGCGCTGCTGCTGGCCGCCGGATAGCTCGCTCGGTTTACGGGCCAAGTATTGATCGATCTGGACGAGGCGGGCGGTTTCTTGGACCAAGCCGTCGATTTCGTCTTTGGTCAGGCGGCGGCGTTCTTGGATCGGGGTGCCGGTCTCGTCGAGGATCTCGCATTTGTCGTTGAGGGATTTCCCTTTGGCGACGATCTTCGCTTCTTCCGCGGCGTTCTCCGCGCGGAGTTTGCTGATGATCTCGGCCACTTTGGTCTGGCGTTCCGCCTCGGGAACGAGGTGGAGACCATATTTGAAGATGCGGTTGGCGACCGAGGTGACGCAATGGTATTCGAACACCATCTTACGCGCGCTGGCATCTTTGGAATATTTGCCGTTGTATCTGGAGCGATCGATGATGTCCATGATCTCGGGCAAATGCTCGGTGAGCAGGCCTTCGATTTCGCGGTTGGCGAGGATTTTGCTCGCCTTGGCGGTGGTCTCGACGCGGAGGTTGGTCAACGGGAAGCGGACGTTCTCGTAAACCGTCATGTGCGGGTAAAGGGCGTAGTTCTGGAAGACTAGGCCGATGCCGCGCTTCTCCGGCGTGAGGTTGGTGACGTCTTCGTCGCCGAACCAGATTTCGCCTTCGGTGGGTTGCTTCAGACCCGAGATCATGTAGAGGGTCGTCGACTTGCCGCAGCCCGAAGGGCCGAGCAAACCAAGGAGCTCGCCATCGGGGATGTCGAGGTTCAAATCGCTTACCGCGGTAGTGTCCGGGATGTTTTTCTTCGGGTTACCGGGGAAACGCTTCGTCAAATGTTTGATTTTGATTTCCATGGAAAAAACCTGCTTTAGTAGTAGCATTATACCAAAGCGCAGAGCCCCCTTTCAATATAGGACGCCAATTTAAAATCAAAGATTTTTGTGCGGAAAAGCACGGATTTTACTAGGGTTTTGTCTTGAGGTCGGGGTTTTCCAAAGTCGCGTTTTCGCGTTCGTCGGTATGGACGACATAGTCCCCATAGTCGAGATAGATCTCTTGGCTCCGGTTATCGACGAGATAGATGTTGGTCACATATTCGGGTAGGTTCTGGCGCCTTTTCGAGAGGAAGACCATCGACACCGAAACGATGATCGGGATGAGGAAGGAAACCACCGATCCCAGATAGATGACCCCGTAGAGGAATAGGCAATAGCAGGCATAACGTTTCCAAGAGGGATTCAGGGCATCCGCGCCTAGATAGCCCACCTTCAAAACCGCTTTTCCTAGGGTCCGTCTGCCGCGGCGGAACGCGGTCAATGGGAGCAATACATAGAAAATAGAGAACGAGAAGGTAAAGCAAATCAAGGCCTCGACGACGAAATAGAGGAAGACCCCACGGGTGGCGTCGAGGTAACCCGGGCTCGTCAAAACGAGTTTATAGGCGAAATCGGTGGCGTCTTTCTTATAGAACTTCCAATAAACGGAGGGGTTGTCCATCGCTTCCGTCACCGTCCCCTCGGAGACGACGAACATATTCGTGCCTTCGTAAACATAGGACAGCCGACGGGCCGTATACGCGGCCTCGTCTTCCGCGGAGGCGAAATCCCGGTTGGCGTAGAACGTCTTCAACCTCCCAGAAAGCTCATCTTTCCTTTGACGGTCGCTTAGCTCGGTATCCGAGGAAAGATAGGAAACGATTTGGGTGCCGTCTTCCGCGTAGAGGTTAGAGGCGTTTTGCACCGTTTCCCTTTTCGCGACCAAGGAATGATATAAGGGCGTCTGGACCATCAGGCTATTGGAGACGGCCAATAGAACAAATGTAAGAAAAAAGAGGAGAAACTGATCCATGACGACCGCGCCGATGCGGCGGGCCAACCCAGCCTTTTGGTATTGGAGTTCCTTATTCTCCATCGACGACCTCCTCCGCGCTTAATTCGGGGCCGAAGCGCAGATCGCGGTAGCTAAGCATGGCGATACCCTCCGCGACGCCTTGGTGGGATTTGACCGCGAGGGCGAGGATGATAGAAACCAAATCCATCAATGCCGACCCGGCGACCAAATAGAAGAACAAGAACCCGCCAAAGGAATAGAACAGGTAATTCGACGAAAAGAGGAAGAACGTGATGAAGAACAAAGAGGAATACTGAAGCAGGAGTTTGAGGAAACCTTTGAGGATTCGCTGCCAAACCGCGGGCTCGAATTCGTCCGCGGAGGCGGTGCCGACCTTCATGATCTTCGCGCCCAAAGACTGGCCGCGGAAAATCAACGGGAAGATCAGTTCGTTAGCCAAAACGCCCATGAAAATGCATAAGGACAGGGTCAATAAATAGCCGAATACGTAGGTCGAATAATAGTCATTGAACGCACGGACATAGTCCCGGTATTCAACGGATTTCCCCTCGATTTCCTTGATGAAGATCCCCGTGGCTTTCTGATGGGAGTTATAAAGCTTGTTATAAAACGCCTTCGTGGACGAGGAACGTTCCCCGCGGACCAAGTAGTCCGCCAAAACGCGAGCTTTGTCCATTTTTAGTTCCGGGTAGGTTTCGAAATCCTCCGCGTCATAGACGAAGACACGATCGAATAGGAATCCGGTCTTGTCCGCGGAAACGTCTTCGCCTTCGTAGACATAGAAATCAATGCCTTCATGCTCGGGTTTGAAATCATAGAAATAATGGAGGATGCCATCGTTCGTGTAATGGCCTTCCGCGTCGACGTAGTCTAGGCACTCCTCCGCGGTGACCGTCACCGTTTGGGAACCAACGCCTTTTGGAAAGGGTTCATCATTACGGAAATAGGCGGTTTTCGCCAAAGAAAGTAAATAAGTGTTCGTCGTGGTTTCGGAGGCGATCGCGTTGCCGTCCTCCCCGATGCTGATCAAGCCGGAATCCGCCTCGAATTGCAGCATCTCTTTGTGAACGGTTTGGGAGGCGGACAAAGAGGCGGTGATCGCCGGGAGGTTGCGCAATATCGGCGCCCCGGCGACGGCGAAGAAGAAAACCGCGTAGACCAAGACGGCGAAATATTCGACGAGGAGGAAAAACAAAGTCCTCCCCGCGGGCAGGTTTTTGTAATTCTTATAAGAGGATACGGTCCGCTCCATGCCGATATATCTTAATGGCCGCTTCCTATTTTAGGAATTGGGAAGCCCCTCCGAGGAAGTGGAGATGTCTTTGGCGAGCCCATCTGGCCCATATTCGATGTTCAGATAGAATCCCCCGCCTTGCTCATAAACGCAGAAGGCGTTCCCCTCAGGGGTCTTGCTTTCTTGAACAGGGGCGCCGAGCGCTTTCTCCGCCTCGATCCTTGGGGTGCCGATTTTGATGACCGTCCGCGCTTTTTTCTTTTCGCTGGCCTTCGCCAAGAAGAAGATGATCAAGCCGGCGACGATGAGGAAAAGCAAGGCGCTGGCGAGCACAATCCATAGGATGGTCGCGGGGTTATCCGATAAAAATAAGGGGGACATACATTCGTTTTTAGGGATTTATGCGCCTGTTCGGCCCAAATATCCTAACCCCAAAAAGCGTTTTTGACATCCGCGCGGTTTAATCCTCATAAAATAAAGGCGTGTCCGCGAAATCCAAATCCATCGCCAATCTGATTTGCCAGATCCTCTTCGTCATCGCGGAGGTCGTCGGCATCCTCGTTTACCCCAAACTGCGTTGGAGCGTTTTGCTTTGGTATACCAATCTTTCCAATTGGTTGGTCGCGGGGGTCTCGATTGCCTGCGTTGTCTTTTTCATCCTTAAGAAAGAGCAACCAAAGGCGTTACGCATTTTGCGTTTGATGGGCGCGGTGCAGCTGACTTTGACTTTCTTGACCGTCTATCTCTTCTTAGCCCCGTTATCGGAGATGAAAGAGCCGGGCGGGTTCTATGAGATCACCTTCCACCGCCACCTATTGGTCCTCCATACGATTTGTCCGTTGCTTTACGTGGTTTCGTGGTTGTTCTTCGAAGCAAGCGATTACGAGATCAAAGACACGGTGCTCGCCATCGGTTTCACCCTGCTATACGAGGTTGTTTTCACGATTCTGAACCTAGTGAAAGTGGTTCACGGACCTTATCCGTTCCTTTATGTATATGAGCAGCCTTGGTGGCTGTCGATTATCTATCTCGCCTCGTTTCCGGGGCTCGCTTATTTGATCGCTTTGGGGCTATATGCCCTCAAAACAAAGGTGCCCTTATTCCACGGAGGGGAAGGACAGCGCGCTCAATAGTTCCGCGCATTCTTTTAGGTAATCTTCTTTCCCCTTAAGGCCATCCAGTTCAGGGGAATCCACATCGAAAACCCCGACGAGGGAGCCATCTTGATATAAGGGGCAGACATATTCGCTTTTGGCGCTCGCGTCGCAGCAAATATAGCCAGGGAAAACGGAAACATCGGGGACATACATCGGTTTTTTGGTTTTGTAGCAAACCCCCACCACCCCTCTTCCAGGGGCGATTTCCTCGCAGGCCGGGGTGCCTTGGAACGGCCCAAGGCGAAGCACATCGGATTCCGGGTCATATAGATAAAAGCCGACCCAGGAGCCCTCGCCGAGCTCCATTCGGATGAAAGCCAATCCGTTGAGGACTTTCCCCAGGGGGTTGATGTCGCCCTCTAATAGGGCTTTAAGGCTTTTGCTGTTCATGTTTTATCAAGATCCAATGATGGTTATATCATATGCGCACATTAAAAACGCGCCACGTGCTTTCGTTTTCTATGAAATCGTTCGATTCATTAGGAGCGATAGAAATATGTTGTGTGGTATACAAAGGCCTGGCCGTTCGTGTTGGTAGTAAAATGGCCGTAATCCGTAGTGCCGTCTGCGAATTTTATCGACACGTTAACCGTTCCTGAAATCGTGAATGTGAATTCGCTGTTCCAATCGCCCGAGGACGATCCGCTCCCACCAACAATTCCATAACCTTTTGGCCAAAAACCCCAACTCATCGAAATCAATTTGTTATTCGCGTCAAAAGCACCCGCAAAATAGAAAGACCAATCTGCCCCTATGTACGGATTGTCAGAATAGTCGATTTTTTGGGGCGAATTCGCACAACCATCCAAAAAGAATGTCGATCCGACTAATAGGGGCATAGCCCACCATTTCCAAACGTTTTTCATTGAAAACAAGATAGCTTCCACGCGCTTCAAATTCAAGGCCGCGGCGACCTTAAAGTGCTTCAAACGCGACAACAACGAAGCCCGGATTGTTTGATTTAGACAATTACCGGGAGAAGCCATCAGATTCACCACTTGTGGCGGGCGGGTTGCAAACACCCACCGAAGATTAGTTTTCGTTCCTTTGCGCGAAGTGATCAACGAATAACAAAAACCGCCATTTCGGCGGTTTGTTCGTTACGTGGTGGACCGTGAGGGACTCGAACCCGCGACCCGCTGATTAAGAGTCAGCTGCTCTACCAACTGAGCTAACGGTCCACGTTAGGCCCTTTAGGGGCGAGGCTTATTATACCGATGACCCCCTCCCCTATCAACACGAAATTTTTGCTTATTTTTCTAGACCTATTTCGCCTCGACGAGCGCGTCGATTTCTTTGGCCAGCGATAGGACCATCGTCTCCAAGGCGGACATCTCAAGGGCGGCGTTCTCGTAATCTTCGTCCACGCGGGTGTCTTCCGGCTTCTCCGAAAGCGAATCGACCCCGACGTCGAGCACCATGAGTTTCTCCCCCGCCAGATAAAGCGCGTTGTCCCACTTGGATTCTTCCATGATGGCGAAACCTTTTTCCTCGTCGAGGGATTTGGCTTTGCTAAGCAAATCCATGAGTCCTTTCATTGAATCGTCTTCTTCCGAAGGCTCCCCGCCTAAGGCGAGCAGATATAGCGCCCCGCAGGATTCGGTGTATTTCTGATAGGCCTTCACCAGGCGGCCGAGGTTATATAGGTAGCGTTCTTGGGCGTTCATGTCGATTCCCTTTCCTTATTCTTATTTATCTTACGCGTATGAGTGGCTTTTTTCTTGCTTGGTTTTAAGATGAAACCATGGATAAAGAAGTAGCATTATTCGATTACGCGAACGAAATCGTCCGCGGCATCTTAAACGGGGCGGCTTTGACCGTGAAGACGGAAAAGAAGACCAACGCCCTCCTCATCGCCTGGGGAACGGTTGGGAATCAATGGCATATCCCCTTGGTGACCGTCTACATCAAGCGGTGCCGTTATAGCCACGACATGTTGGATGAGGCGAAGAATTTCACCCTGAACATTCCTTTGAAGGGCCATCTGGATCCGAGGACGAACATCTTCGGTTCGAAGTCCGGACGGGAGATGGACAAGATCAAAGAGAGCGGGATCTCTTTATTGGAAAGCAAATGCGTCCCCTCTCCCGCGTTAGATATCCCTTCCTTGATTTTGGAATGCAAAGTGATCTACCGTCAGGAGCAAGATCTAGAGTTAGTGGAAGACCCGCGGGCGAAAAGAAGCTACCCGCTTGGCACCGACCAGCATTGCCCCCACACGATGTATCAAGCGGAAGTGCTACGCGCCTATATCCACGAATAGAAAAACGGCGGCCCGAGGGTCGCCGTTATCTTTTTGCTAGGGAGGAAGCGATTACCACTTCTTCCGGCGCGCCAGTTTGGATTTCATCTTCCTGGCGAGGCCCGGTTTGAGGTAGGCTTCGCGCTTGCGGCATTCAAGAAGGATGCCGGACTTGTTGACGCCCCGTTTGAAACGGCGCATCGCGTCATCGATGGTCTCGCCTTCGCGGACGACGACTTTCACGGTCATTTGCTCTTCACCACCTTTCTGCTTGGGCTGCAGGAAAGACTTTACGCTCCCCCGCGACATTTGTCGAGAACTATTTCGCGCGGGAAAGAAGGGGATATTCGCAAACGGGCTTTGACGAAATAGGCCCGCGTGCCTATCCTTTTCCCGTGGATCTATCCGTCATCATCCCGGCCTATCGGTCGGAGCAAACCTTGAAAACGGCGCTCCTCTCCATCTTGGAAGGACAGGAAACCAAGCGACAATATGAGGTTCTTTTGCTTTTGTCTCCCTCAGAGGATGGTTCCTTGGCGCTTGCTAAGGAAATGGGCCAAACCCATAAGAACCTCCGGGTCATTGAACTAGAAGAAGTGACCCCTGCTAACGTCGCCAGGATGAAAGGCGTCGCGTTGGCGAAGGCCGATGTCGTGAGCTTCATGGACGCGGATGACGAAGCTAGGCCCAACTACGTCGAGGATTTCTGCGCGGCTTTCGAAAAGGAAAAAGACGCCGATATCGTCGTTGGGGGTTTTGCGATCTGCAGCAAAAAGAAACATACCCGTCCCTACATTCTTTCGGTTTCTAGAAACGTCCCGGGGGAGAAGGCTTTGCGCATCTATTTCCACGATTTATCCATCCGCGGCTTCATGTGGAACAAAGCCTATCGGAAGGGCCTATTCGATAAGCGGCCTTTGATTTATTTGTCCGATCCCGAAGACCTTTTCGAAGACGAAGCCCTTAATCTTTCCTTGTTCTATTTCGCCAGGAGGGTCATCACCTTCCGAAAACCCGTCTATGTGTATCACAAAGACAACGAAAAATCCCTGACCTCCGCGAAACGGTTCGAACGCGCGAAGAAGGAATTGCTTTTCTTCGCCGCCGGGAGGGAATTCCTTTCCAAGATGGGGGATGAGCGTTTGCTCCGCCACTACCTCGCCTCGCTAAAATTCCGCCGCTTTTGGCTTTCCTATGATCTCTCCTTTGATAAGAAAAACGGCAAGGGGAAGGATTACGTCAATCAGGTGAAGCGGGAATACCGTTCTATCTGCGATTCCAAGAAGCCCTTGGATAAAGAAAACGCCAGCTATTCCGCGGCGCTTTCTAGGGCCCTATTAGATAAATAAATACGCGAAATCCTGCGCGGATTTCATTTTTGTTCTAAAAGAAAGGGGCGCTTTTTTATTGCGCCCCTCCATCAAATTGCAAGGTATATAGGCGATAGTAGTAGCCTTTCTGTTTCAGCAAGGTTTGATGGTTGCCTTGCTCTAATATGGTGCCGTTTTGCAAAACGATGATGTTGTCGGCGTGCTGGATGGTGGACAGTCGGTGCGCGACGATGAGCATCGTCCCGATGGAGGCCATCTTTAGCAAGGAGGCCTGGATGACCTGCTCGGTTTCGGTATCGATATTCGCGGTGGCTTCATCGAGGATCAAAATCTGCGGTTTGTGTAGGACGGTCCTAGCGAAGGAAAGCAATTGACGTTGGCCGGCGGAGAAATTCTCGCCGCGTTCAGAGACTTCGGTCTGGAACCCCTTCTCGGTTTTTTCGATGAACGATGTGGCCCCAACGTAATCGGCTGCCTCTTTGATTTGCTCTTCGGTGAAGGAAGGGTCGCGAAGAGTGATGTTGTTTTCAATCGTGCCAGAGAAAAGGAAGACGTCTTGTAGCATCTGCCCGATGCCGCGGCGGAGGGAGTCGATTTTGATTTCCTGGATGTCGCGCCCGTCGATGAGGATGCGTCCCTTCTGGGGGCTATAGTTCCTGACGATGAGGGAAAGGATCGTGGTTTTCCCCGCGCCGGTGACGCCGACGAAAGCCGCGGTCTGCCCAGCTTCGACGGTGAAGCTGACGTCGCGGAGGATCCAATTGTCCTTTTCATAAGCAAACCAAACGTTCTGGAATTCGATCTTCCCGTGGAAGCGATCCACAGAAACGGCGTCTGGCGAATCCACGACTTCCGGCGGGACGTCCATCAAATTGAATAGACGTTCGCAGGAAGTGAGCGCATGGGTGATTTGATGAAGCTGATCGGCGAAAGCCTGAATCGGCTGGAAGAAATGCGAAAGATAGAGATAGAAGGCGACGACCATGCCGGCGTTGAAGTGGAGGCTATAGCCCATTCCGAAGGTGACCGCGATCGCGGCAAAGTAGAGGAAAGAGATGACCGGGCGATAGAAAGTGAAGGCAAAATTAACGCCATACGCGGATTTGCGCAATTTTTCATTTTTCTGCGCAAATTCCTCATGCTTTTTCTCTTCTTGGTTGAAGATTTGCACGATTTTCATGCCGGAGAGATGCTCGCTTAAGAAGGCGTTGAGGTCGGAAACGCACTTCCTTTCTTCGCGGAACTTCTTACCCATCTGCCCTCCAAAGAAGAAGGAAATGATTCCGATGACGATAGCGAACCCAAGCAAGGCCAGGGAGAGCTGCCAACTCTTGACCGCCATGATGACGAACACCGCGACGATGGTGATGAGATTCGATAAGACGTTGAGCAAGACGTCGGTAAAAAGGTTGGAGAGGGCGGCGGTATAGTTCGCCACGCGGGTGACCAAAGAGCCGACGGGCATCTCGTTGAATTGGTTCTGCGACATCGATTCGATATGGGAGAACACTTCCATGCGGAGGTTATAAACGATCTTTTGGCCTACCCTTTGAAGGATGAGGTTTTCAAAGAAGCGGAATACCTGATTGATCAAAACGATGCCGCCGAAACCGATCGCCGTGCCGAGGATGATCGCCAAAGTCGTCTCGCCGAAATTCTCCGGGCTATAAAGGTTGACGAACCATTCCATCGCCATTGGGAGGATAAGGTTAAGCCCGACGTTAATGAGGAGGAAAACGAAGGCCACGATGAGAGGAAAAGTAGAACCTTTGGCATAAGAAAGCATCCGCTTCAGCAGGATCGGGGTCGGGATTTTGACATCGCCGCGAAGTTTTAATGTTTCGTCGGACTCATCCATTGGACTTCCCTCCTTCCTGCGCTTCGGCTTCTAGCTGCTGCAAACGGACCATCTTCTGATAAGAAGGCGAGGTCTTCATGAGTTCGGCATGGGGGGCGAAACCTTCGGCCGCCCCGTCGACCAACACCAAAATCTTGTCGAATTTGCGCACGGTGGAGACGCGGCTTGCGATAACGATGGTGGTTTGGTTCTCCCTCATCGTGCGGAGGTTCTCCAAAATCGTTTCCTCCGTCTTCACGTCGACCGCCGAAACGGTGTCGTCCATGATGAGGATCGGGGCTTTCTTGTAATAGGCGCGGGCCAAAGAGATGCGCTGCTTTTGGCCGCCGGAAAGCGTTACGCCGCGCTCGCCGGAAACGGTGTCATACCCCTTGGGAAAGCCCTCGATATTGCCATCAATGTCCGCGAAATCGGCAGCCTCTTTTACTAGCGATTGATCCGGCTCTTGGGAAGAGAAGGCGATGTTGTTGGTGATGGTGTCAGAAAATAGGAAATTGTCCTGCGGCGCATAGGCGATGGCGTCCCGCAGGGAGACCAAATCGGCATCCATAATGTCAATTCCGTCCACGAAAACGCGGCCTTTTTCCACGTTGTAGAGGCGCATGAGGATTTGGGCTAAGGTCGATTTTCCCGAGCCTATTTTCCCAACGACGCCGATGCGTTCGCCGGGCTCTATAGAAAAGGAAAGGTTCTTTAACGCCCCATCTCCCCCGTCAGGATAAGCGAAAGAAAAATCGCGGAATTCGATCGCTCCCCGGGGATTGGTAAGGACGATCGCATTCTCCGGGCTCTTGACGTCCTCGGGCACGTCGAGAAAACGCGTGATCCTTTGCAAAGAGGTTTTCGATCGCGAGTGCATCATGATGATTTGACCCAAGGCGATCATCGGCCAAATGAGCAAATCGAAGAGGGAGATGAACTGGGTGAGGTCGCCGATCGTCATCTCGATGCTCATGCCGAAGATGTGATAAGGCTCCCCGTGCATCGATTGATAAACGAAATACCCACCGAACCCCATCAACAAGGCGATGACGGAATAGATAAGGATTTCAATCAAGACATCAAAAAGGATGGAGACCTTGGCGAAGGAATAGTTGGTGTCGCGGTTCTTCGCCGCGGTGCGGGCGAAGGCATGGATTTGCTGGTTTTCTTTGACGAAGGCCTTGATGACGCGGATGCCGGTGAAGCCCTCTTCGGCGAAATCATATAGCTCGTCGTAGGCTTTTTGCCTCTCTTCCCATTTTTTGGACATGATGCGCTCCACCAGGAAGCCCCACACGGCGAGGAGCAAAATCGGCACGGCCGCGAGGACGGTGAGCGCCCAGTTGACCTCCAAAACCATGCGGAGGATAACGATGACGCTTAGGAAAACGGCGTCGATGAGCATGACCGTTCCCCAGCCAAAGAACTCGCCGATGGTTTCGACGTCGGTTGTGAACCAAGCCATGATGGCCCCGACTTTGTTCTCGCGGAAATAAGTGAGGGGTAGGCGCTCCGCTTTGCGGAACATATCATCGCGCAAACCCGCCTCAATTTTCCTTGAGGCATAGAAGATCAAAAGGCGCCAGACAATGCGTCCGACCAGGATCCCCAAGGCCAAAAGCAAAATGGTGCCCAGGGTATTCCAAAGCATTTCGGCGGTGATCGTGGATTCGTTTAAGCCGTCGACGACCAACTTCAGGTGCCTAGGCACTTCGGTCTCCGCCATGTCGACCCCGATGAGGGCAAGCGCGCCGAAAAGGAAGAAGAACCAAAGCTTCTTGTAATACTTATTCAGGTATTTTCCGAGTAAGATAGGCCTTCTCCTTTCGGCCTATCATTCTAACGATGATAGAAGGATTTTCCACCCCTTTGCTTAGTGGGAGGAAACGCCTTCTTCTGGGATGTCTTTCAATATCGCGGGGCATTGTCCCCCGATTTGGATGTCATAAAGGACTTTACCCTGCCCGTCTTGTTTGATCGCATATATGTAGCCGAACGCCCGTTCCCCGCGGAAACGGAAATAGACCATATCGCCTTCGTGATAACGCGAAACGATCTCCGGTTTCTTTTTCCTTTTAAAGAAGCACATAGCCCGTAAATTATAGGAAATCCCGCCTCTTTTGGCGATGTTCCTCTTTTTCGCGCGAGAGCATATAATAATCGGGCTGTTTTTATGTCTAAGAAAGTCATTATTATCGGCGCCGGCCCAGCCGGCCTGACCGCCGCTTACCAATTGCTCACCCAAAGCGACATCAAACCGATCGTTTTGGAGGCGGAGTCTTTCGTCGGGGGCATTTCCCGCACCTACGAATTCCACGGGAACCGCATGGACATCGGGGGCCACCGCTTCTTTACCAAATCCGATGAGGTCAACGCCCTTTGGGAAAAGATGATGCCCATCCAAGGCGCTCCGGCCTATGACGATAAGATCCTTGGGAACGAGAAACCTTTCGTCGAAGGCGGACCCGACCCCGAGAAGGAAGACGACGTGATGCTGCTCCGCCACCGCGTCTCCCGCATCTATTTCCTTAAGAAATTCTTCGATTACCCGATTTCTTTGAAATTCCGCACCCTGAAGAACATGGGCTTCGGCCGCACGATGAAAGCGGGGTTCGGCTATTTGGGATCCTGCATCCATAAGCGGAAAGAGAAGTCCCTGGAGGATTTCTACATCAACCGCTTTGGCAAGCCGCTTTATCAGCTTTTCTTTGAGGACTACACGACCAAGCTTTGGGGGGTCCACCCCTCTAACCTTTCCGCGGATTGGGGCGCCCAGCGCGTCAAGGGGCTTTCCTTAGGCAAAACCCTATGGAACGCGATCAGCAAACCCTTCCGCAAGAAGAAGGCCCAAGTCGAAACCTCATTGATCGATCAATTCGAATACCCCAAGAAGGGCCCTGGCCAACTCTATGAGAAGATGGCGGAGGAAGTCGTCCGCCTAGGCGGGCAGATCGTCTATGGGGCGAAGGTCTCCTCCATCGAGAAAAACGAATCCGGCATCGTCGCTTTGTCCACCGCCGATAGCAAACGTTATGAGGCGGATGCCGTCTTCTCCTCCATGCCGATCAAAGACCTATTCGAGGCGTTCGGAAAAGACAACGTTCCCGAAAAACCCTATGAAATCGCCACTCAATTGCCGTATCGCGACTTCATCACCGTCGGGTTGCTGCTCGATCGGTTGAAAATCAAAAACCAGACCAAGATCAAAACGTTGAACAACATCGTCCCCGACAACTGGATCTATGTTCAGGAACGCGAAGTGAAGATGGGCCGCATTCAGATTTTCAACAACTGGTCGCCTTATATGCTGGAAGATCCCGAACACAAGGTGTGGATGGGGCTGGAATACTTCTGCACCGAGGGCGACGAGATGTGGGAGGCCTCCGACGAGGACTTCATCGCCTTCGCCACCAAAGAACTGGTCTCCATGGGCATCATCGAAAGCGAATCCGACGTTTTGGACGCCTGCCGCCTCCGCGTGAAGAAGGCCTACCCGGCTTACTTCGGGTCCTATGACGAATTCCCCGTGGTCCGCGAGTATCTCGATTCGATCCCGAACCTCTATTGCATCGGCAGAAATGGCCAGCACCGTTATAACAACATGGACCATTCAATGCTCACCGCGATGGTCGCCGTCAATGACCTTCTAGAAGGGAAAACGGATAAGTCCGCCCTTTGGGAGGTCAACACGGAGAAGGCCTACCACGAAGAGAAAGAGGAAAAGAAATAATGTCCTCTGAAGCCGAAAACCCCGCGATTTCCCCATCGCTTTCTTCTGAAACCAAGAAAAAGGGCCGCCTTCCCGATTGGGCGTGGCTAGGCATCATCAGCGTCGCCGTTTTCCTGTTTATCTTTCTTTCCTTCATGTTCCTCCGCCCGGTTGGGGCTTATGAGGACAGCAAAAACCGCGGGCTTTTCGCTAAGCTATTTGGCTTGGTCCTATTTTTGGGGCTAACGGGCGCCCTCATCACCCTGCGTTGGAAGAAGGGTCCTTTCTCCCTTCAACAGAAGATTGCCTTTGCGATGGGGTACGCCCTCATCATCCATGTCGTCTATATGCTTTATACGGGGCCGCAAACCCGTCAGCACGACATGTCCTATCCCAGCGCGGAAGACCTTGCTGCAGGGAAATATGGCGATGGGCATTTCGCCTATGCGATGTCCTTCTATCTCCATATGTCGATGCCGGAGGTCTCCTCGCCTTCCACGGTCTATCAGTTCTATCACCCTCCGCTTAATGCCTTTATCCAAGGCCTCTTCATGCGAATCTTCGAGGGCCTGAACCCCTTCGCCTATAACGAGTCCGACGCGATTGTTTTATATGGATCCACCGCGATCCTTTCTTGTTTCTATATGTATCTGACCGGCCTTTTCTTCGTGAAGGCCATCCTTTTGACCGGCCTTTCTCCGAACGGGAAATTCATCGCTTCGTTATTCGTTCTTCTTTTCCCGCGCCTAACGCAGCTATCCGGCCAATTGAATAACGACTCCCTGGCCTTGATGTTCTCCGCGGTCACGCTTTATTTCTTCTTGAAATGGTATCTACGTGGCTATTCTTGGCGCGATATGCTCCTGGCGGGCTTATTCACCGGCTTATCGATGTTCGCCAAGATGAGCGCGGCGGTCATCTGCCTTGGTATGGCCGTCGGCTTCTTGGTGGCCTTGATCAAAGTCATCGCGAAAAAAGAAGATAATCTCCGGTTAAAGACCGTCATCTTCCAATATCTCGCCTTCCTCGCCATTGCCGCGCCGATCGGCTTGTGGTTCCAAGCTTATAGCCATTACGTCTATGGACTGCCTTGGAACTATGTTTTTGATAATCTCAATAGCTCCTTGTTCAACGGCACGCGGGATTACGTCCTTTCGCATCACCCCGACAGGATCACGTCATTTGATAGGAACAATTCCGGGCTCGCCTACACCAGCGGGTTCTATAACTTCTTGATCCGCTTCGTCTCCCCGCTCCATTTCGAGGATTTCCTCAACTCTACCCGTCTCTTCCCCTACTGCAGCCCTTTCAGCGACTACAATCTCTCCGTCTATGCGCTGCGCTCGGCGATCTTTGGGGAATTCGCCTATTGGTATGGTTTGGCGGAGGCTTTTGGTGTCATCGCCTTCTTCGCCAATTTCTTCCTCTACTATGGGGTGATTATCTATTTGGTTTACTGCTTCTTGGAATTCCTAAGGAAAAAGCAGCCCTTAGGCAAAGAAGGCATGATGTTCTTCTATCTCCTCATAGGAGTGGTCGTGATGTTCGTTTATCTGCAAATCAAGATGCCCTATGGCTGCTCGATGGACTTCCGTTACATCGTTCCGATCATCCTGCCGTTTGGATACATCATCGCCCACGCTAACGACAAACTAAAAGGTGGCACCTTCCCGCCGATCCTAAAATACGGGGTCCTCGGCACCGGGGCGGTCTTCCTCGTTTCTAGTTGCTGCTTCTATTTCGCGGCGATCTAAATCACCGATAGTATTTCTCGATGCCACCATAACCCGCGATGAGTTTGCCCTCGCGGGTTTTCTTTATAAAACTGTCCAAACGTTTTTGGAATTCCTCTGGACGGTTTCTAGCCGCGTCGATATAGGCGATGCGGATACGCTTATAGGGTTCGGCAAAGGCTTGATAATGTTCCCAGGCCTTCTTGTCCTTTTTGATGGCCATAATGATGTCTTTTGGGAAAACAAAGGGGGCGTGTATTAGTTTTCGCACGGATTTCAAAACGGAAGGATGAACCATTCCCTGTTCCTCTAACCACAAAAGGCGTTCGATGTTCGGGCGGGAATAAGGGCTGCCTTTTCGGCGCGGCGTGAACCTGCGGATGTGATGATTTTCATCCAAGGTACCGGCTTGCCCGTCGATCCAGCCAAAACAAAGTGCCTCTTCCACCGCGTCGTTATAGGAGATGGAGGGCTCGCCGGAAGCCATGGTAGGGAAGACAAACCAAATCTCGTCGTTATTTTGAAAATGGGCTTCGAGGAAGCTCCTCCATTCCGCGCGATCGGCGGATTTAAACATCAATTTGTTTTCAGTTTTTCGGGACATATTGCTCGCTGTCGGCGACCGAGGCGGCGAAAAGGTCATCGATCTGGGTGGCAAGGTCGTCGGAGTTTAAACAGGTTTCTAAAAGCAGCCCAACATTCGTGCGGGCGTTGCCGGAGCCGCGGAAAACGGGGGTATTGAAGGTATTGCCTTTGACTTCGGCGATCTTTTTAAGGTTATCGGCCTCGCCGATTTCGTAGATCGTTCCTTCCTCGCCCACGGCGATCTTTTCGTAATATTCCTCGCTCTCGTAGACGCTGTTGCGGACGCCGATATAGCCCGTGGAAAGCGACCACCTCTTAGCGTGCTCGGGGTCGGTGATATAGCGCCATAGCAGATAGGAGGCGAGGGAGCGGTTCTCGTCTTCGTGGTCAAGGATGCAGACCGAGGGTCCTTGGTTAATCGAGGCGCCCCCCTTCCCTTCCGCATGGGGGATTTTGGCCACGCCGACGGAGAAAGGCACCAGCCCTTTGTTTTCCGCGTCCCGTTCGCTGACGAAATTATAGGAAAGCCCCGCCGTAGATGAGATGGTGAATAACGCCTCACGGGATTGGAAGAGATAGGAGACGTAGTCCTGATAGGTTTTCCGGGTTTGGAGATACCCCGCCGCCTTGGCCTGATTCAGCTTCAGCATCAAGCCCTTCATGCCGGGGTTATCGTAATCGATGCTGCCGCGACCATCTTCTTTGAAGCTTGTATAGCCATAGCCATATTGGTTCGCCAAAGTGATGAAGAAGTTTTCGTCGGAATCGTAGGTGACGATGCCGGAATTCTCGGTGACCTTCATGATTTTGTGGTCGTCATCTTGGGCGTCGTTATAGCTTTTAATCGCGGGGCAGAGACGATCGAACAGTTCTTCCCACGAAAGATTATCCAAATAGGCTTCGTCCAAAGGCCGGCCGCTATTGATAGAAGCGTCGATGTCGCTTAGATCTAGGCCAAGCAACACGTCCGCATTGTAATAGAGCAGTTCCGTCGATTTGCAAAATGGCAGCGAGTAGGTGCCCTCTTCTTTATAGGAGGAGCCTTCTTCCAGAAAAGACGCGATATAGTCGTCGTCTTGATCGATGCCGTAAGTCTCGTTAGCGCGATAGTCATCTACTTTCACGACATAGCCGCGGTCATAGTATTTGACGACGTTGTCGGGATAGCATTGCACCAAATCCGGGTAGTCTTCTTTATAGAAGCCGGCCACGACGGTCCTTTCTAGCGCCCCATAATCCCCCGAGCCGAGCGGGTTGGTCAAATTGACATCGACGTTAGGCTCCGTTTCTTCAAATTCTTCAATCATCTTCTCAAGCAGCGCGAAATAATTCCCGTCTACCATGCAGAGGAATTCAATCTCGGTTTTCTCTTTGATGATGAAATCGCCCTCCTCGGGCGTGGAATACGAACTTTGCCCAGGGGCGGAGGCGTTGCACCCGGTGACCAACAAGGGCAACAGGAGGAGAAGAATCTTGGATTTCACGGACGTATTCTATCATTCTGCATCGGGATTTTGATAATATATCAATCATGCGGGGCAAACTGCGTTTTTCCATCCGTGCCAAGTTGGCCGTCATGTCGATGGCGACCATCGCCCTTTCCGTTACGACGTTAGGGGCCGTTTTGACCACGACTTCCGCGACCAACGCCCGCCAAACCGCAGCCAATAACCTCTCCTCCGTCGCCATCAACGCCGCGGCGGCTTTGGAGGGATCCATCGCTTCCGTCGACACTTCAATGAAGCTGCTCTCTAGCCAAATCGGCTATAACCACGATTTCGCCAACTCAATCCTAGACGCCTCCACTTCCCCTGCCGCCGCAGCCCAGCTGAAGAAAGCGATGTCGGGGAGCGGCCTCACCGGAGACGCTTCCACGATCGTCGGGGCCATGGACTATTTGGTCATCGCCGACCACAACATCATCTCCGCGACGATGTATTCCCCCTTCGTTGAACCAGATAAGCCCGTCGCGAATCGTTTATTCCACACTAGCCTCAGCCAAGTCGAATGCACCGCCGAGAGATACGCCGCCTTAACGGAGCATTCGGGCCGCTCCTTCTGGTTCTTTGGGGACAATGACACCCTTTATGTTTGGAAAGCCCTCGTCAATTTCGGCGTGGACGATGTCTATGACATGCAGGTCGTCGGCTACGTGGAATATGGCTTTGACCGCGCGTCTTTCCTCGAATGTCTCACCGGCACGGCCTATGAAGACGAAGGGATGCTGTTGCTCGACGAAAACGGCAAGCCCGTATTGAACGTCGCTTCAGGGCAAGCCTCAGTCGATGAAAAGGTGGCGGGCGAAGTTTCTTCTATCCGCCTAGGCCTTAAGCAAAATTCCGACCACACCGTGTATCGTTCGGAAATCGCTTCCCAAAATTGGACCTACATCGCCTATATCAACCACCGCTCCCTCCAAAAGGCCATCAACGCGAACATCTGGTCTTCCGTTTTGATCATCGCGATCGCCGTGGTGGTCTCCGTCTTGGTGGCCGCGCTGCTTTCCACCAAGGAAATCCGCCGCATCCGCGGTTTGTCAAAGGCCGCAGGCGATATCAGCTCCGGGAACTATGATGCCCGCATCGCCAAGAAAGCGAATGACGAAATCACGGATGTGAGCGAAAGTTTCAACGCGATGGCGGATAAGGTCCAAGAATCCTTGCAGGAACTGATCGATCAACAAGACAGCATCTCCGAAAACTTCGCGACCATCCTTTCCAACAAATCCGGCGAATCCGGCAACCACGTCAAGCGCGTCGGCGAATATAGCGCCATCCTCGCGCAAGAACTTGGCTTTGACGAAAGCCGCGTCCATGACATCCGCATCGCCGCGATGCTTCATGACGTAGGCAAAATCATGATCGATGAAAAGATTCTCCATAAACCCGGCCGGTTCACCGAGGAAGAATATAGAATCATGCAGCAGCATGTTGATTTTGGCGGGCAACTCCTTCAAGGGGTTCCGGGTAACATCATGCAGCTTGGCGCGATCATCGCCCAATACCACCACGAACGCTGGGACGGCACGGGGTACACGCATCACCTAAAAGGCGACGAAATCCCCGTGGAAGCCCAGATCGCTTCGGTCGCCGACGTATTCGATGCCTTGGTCAGCCACCGTTGCTACAAAGAAGCTTGGACGATCGAGCAAGCCCGTGAAGAAATCCTTGCCCAGCGCGGCAGGCAATTCTCCCCGGCTGCGGTCGATGCCTTCGAACGGCGTTTCGAGGATTTCCGGCACATCGCCGAAGTCTACCGGGACGAGCTATAAACCAATCCGTCCGCGATTTGCATATATATTCATGAAAAATGGCCGCCTTCGTTTGGACGGCCATTTCTCTTTTTGTTTTAGATGACGGTTTTGTTTTTCCCGGCCTTTTTGCCGTTATACATTTTCTGGTCGGCGAGTTCGACCCACCGGTCTAGTTCCAATCCGTTCATGTATTTCGCTGCCCCGATGGTGATGGTGAGATGAATCTTTTGGCCTTCGTATTCCATTTCCTCAGTTTCAATGATCTTGCGGAATTCTTCCAGCCTATCCAGGGCAGGTTTTTGCGGCTTGTCGTCCAAGACCGCGACGAATTCTTCTCCGCCATAACGGCAGACGAACGCGTCTTCAAGGGATTGGGTGGCGAGTTCGGCGACCTTTTTTAAGACGATGTCCCCCGCCGCATGGCCACAGGTGTCGTTAATGACCTTGAAGTCATCGATATCAAACAAGGCCAAAACCTTCGTGGATTTGTCCTTCTCCGCGTCGAAAAAGTCATAAAGCCCATAACGGTTGCTAATCTGGGTGAGCTCGTCGGTGCGGGATTCGTTGATAATCTTCTTTTCCAAGGAAAGCGCGTATCTCAAGAAGATAGAAAGGAAGCCGGAGATGATGAGGAAAACGATTACCGCATGGGTGGTGAACAAAGTGAGTTCCAACCAAGCGTCCACTTCGTAATACGGCTTGTTGAATTTGGTAACGAAATATAGGGTCAGGTAGATCGCCATAGAAAGGCCGACCCAAAGAAAAGACCCCTTGATGTTCTTTTTCGTGGAAAAATAGGTGGCGAAGAACGATACGACGCAGAACCCAATCAAGAAGAAGTGGAATCCCGTCGAGAAGCCTAGCATCAACGTAGCCAAGATAATGAAGGCGAAGAACTCGTTTCCCACGCTTAAAGCGTAGATGAAGTACTTTTTGAATTTGATCAGCAGGAAGAAGAGCAAATAAAGGGCGATGATCCCCGCGACCACATAGACCATGACGTAAATCTTGGCCACTAGGAAAAGAGCCAAATAAAAGGCGTGCAGGAACAGATACATGATGTTCGCCGCATAACACGTTCTGCCGATCGTTTTATAACGCCGGGCTTTCTCGTTGGTGGTTGGCATTTTTGGACTTCAATTTCTTATTATAAAAAACCAAAAACAAAGTGTGAATATCCGTGGCATAAGCGCGTTATCGGCCTCGTTTTCGCTTCGCTTTGCTTTGGGGGGTTGCAAAAGCAGGCGGGCCGACCTTTTATTTCGTCAATTCGTAGACATTTAAAGTAACGGGCTCTGGCTTTAATGGCGAGGCGTGTTCCCGCCTTTCCACCTTAATGAAACGGAACCCGCATTTTTGGATCACGCGATTGCTGCCGATATTATCCGCCGCCGCCTTGATGAGTATCTTTTGGTAGCCAAGGCCAAAGAGGTGTTGGACAAAGGCCTTGCACACCTCGGTCATCAAACCCTGGCCCCAAAGCCTTCTGGAAAGGCAATAACCGATTTCGGGCGCCCCGTCGACGTAGCCGACGACATCGATCGACCCTTGGGGTTCGTCGTTTTCTTTCAAGGTAATGATGAATCGAACGGTGCTGGGGTCTTTTTCTTCCGCGATCCATTTGCCCACGATCTCCCTGGTCACTTCGACGCTTTCGTGGGGCGTCCAAGTTAAGTACTTGGTGACCTCAGGGTCGCTGGCCCAATTTCGAAACATCGGCTCTGCGTCTTCTTTTTTCGGCTTCCTAAGAACGCACCTATCCGTGACCAACATTTTGTAATCCATGTGCAAAATACTACAGAATTCGGCTCAGAATAGCATTAACGAAAAACCGTAAAGGCGCAAGGCAAAGCTAGGCTTCGCCCGCCGAAAATCAGAGACGAGATATTTTAGAAAATAGCCCCTATTTGCAAAATTCGTTATATAGTTGTAGGCATGGAACCCTTACATGTCGTGATTCTTTCGCTCATTATCGTTGGCGCCTTGCTCATGGTCGCTAACATCGTCTTTTACATTCGCATGATGCTGCGGATGAGAGACGTTATTTCCGGCGGCGTTAGAAGGGACAACATCATGGTGAGCTTTGGTCTCGTCTTATTGATCTTCTTCTTGGGCGGATACATCTTCGTCGGCATATACGCCGATCCGCACTTGGTCACCAGCTTAATCTTGTTCTTCGGCAGCTTGTTTGTTTCCGTGGTCATCGTTTTG
>Ga0247611_10002608_pt1 | contig 28522 bp, 24 predicted proteins | sample 177DNAGHGhighgp2_FD_192422 | JGI IMG/M metagenome (GOLD analysis project Ga0247611, IMG submission 192422) | Sheep rumen microbial communities from Palmerston North, Manawatu-Wanganui, New Zealand - 1770 DNA GHGhigh gp2 | ecosystem: Host-associated > Mammals > Digestive system > Stomach > Rumen... | reverse complement strand
AGCAAGTAAAAATGGATTTTCAAACTCTATTCCTAATACTGATGTTTTTATTGTCGACATAATTTCAAAATATATTGTATAATACGAAAATATTATAGCACAAATATTTAATTGCAAATAATAATCAAATATTAGGTCAGAAGTCCTAATTTTGTTTATCATCAGGAATTTTGGCATAAAAAATCCGATTGATGTGGAATTATATAATAATTATTTTATTACTTTAGTTGTAACATCTGTTTTTGTCGGATCTTTTTCATTCGCTTTTAAATTTATTCTAAAATATTTTGCCTTAGAATTGTCAATCCCAATTGGAGGTATCTTATCCAAATTGTTTTGTGTTTCATCTTTTTTCTTTTCTGACGGTACAAGTATATTTATTAACCAATTAAGAGGAATATGTAAAACCTTGATCTGTTTTACAACTGAATTATCATATTTCCCCCAAATATCAAGATTCCCCTGCTCTATTATATAGTTATAAAAACCTTCAATATATGCTGATGTAAATTCGTGCTGCATACGAATATCTATATCACGAATAAATACATCATCACATTTAAAGGAACCGCTTATATTAGACCGTATATTTCCTTTTTTCTTTGCATTGAATTTTACATAATCTGAAACCTTAGCTTTTTTATTCAATTTTTTATCAACAGAAAATTCCAATTCTTCAAGTCCCGGTAAAGCTCCGTCTTGGATTTCAAATTTTGCCGTTGCATCCCAATTTTCCCAATTTTTGCCTGTTTTAGAATGAATTTCTGCACTGGCTTTCCCCAGAATTTGATTTTTAATATTGAAGAATTTTTCCGCAACAATATTTGAGTCTATATCTTTTGCTGTAAAATCAATTATTGAAGAATCTATATTAAAATCATAAGTTCCGTTTGCTGATAGTTTACCGTTTGCAAAATCAATTTCAGAAGTATTATATTTAAAAATTGCGTCTTTAAGACTACCGAAAACCTTAATATTGCTTATAGGATAATCTTTAACAATGATAGAATTAACAGCAATATTATAATTATCAATATCCATGTTGATATCTCTAACCCCTGCACTCAATTCTTTATTTGGGGAATTAAAATCAAATTTTTTGGTTGGAGCATCAGATTTATCAGATTTCTTGACAATAAATTTATCAAGGAATAAATCCATATAGATTACATAAATTTTGTCTTTAAAATCATTTTTAACTTCTGTTTTACAATTAAATATTTCCTTTTTATATGTTCCGTCAGCCTTAATTTTTGCAGTCTTTTCATCAGCAATAACACTTGCGGATTTTACATGGAAATGATTAAAAATAGTATCAATGACTTCAAACTTACCTGTAATTTGTTCTGTTGCAAAGTTATATTTTAAAGTACCGTTGAACTTACCGCCTAAAACATATTGCTTAAAAGAACCGACAAATGAGTTTGGAACATAGCCGTTTGTATTTAATGTAATGTATTGCGGAGTCATTTTGTCGTTTATGATTTTGAAATATCCGTTTCCAAATAATATGTCTTTAAACTTAGTATTTTCTTGAACAGAAAATCTGAAATCTTTTAAGAAAAACTCCTTATCAATTTTTTGAGTTTCCGCAAATATTTTTTTATTTTTGTTTCTAATTCCGGCATGGAAATCATTAATCATTATGCCTGAATTAGCAGGGATATTTATATAATATTTGGCATTAGGTTTCTTTTGCTTTATATAATAATCGACTTCCATATCAAGATAATTCTTAACTTTTATATTGGGAGGCAGGTATTTTTTAGCCAAAGCTGTTGTTATTTTTGAATTAACTTTTCCGAAAACTTCTTTTTTCTGCCTGTCATACAGTTCTTTTATGAGCAGTTTATGTGTCAATTTTTCTGTTCCGAACATTCCGACAGCATACGATCTTACTTCACCATTTTTTATAAAGAATTCTGCTTTTTTGCAGGATACAGGAACATAAAACGGAAGAAATTTAGCAAACAGATTATTACCAGTTATTACACCGGACAAATCATTGTCTTTATAAACCAAATCAACATCGGCTGTACCTTTAAAATCCGTAAAATTCTCTATAAATTTCCTTTCGTGTTCTGTATATTTTTGAAGGAATAATACTGTTCCAAGAGTTTCTTTTACAGGAACTTTATCTCCTTTAATTGTGAAATTATCTAATTTTTTGTCATTTAAAATACTGCCGTCTATAACAACTTTTGTTTTACCAACTGCAAGCGGAAAGTTTTTTGCCATTAACTTTTTATTTTCTATATATAAACTTCCGACTTCACCTATTAATATTGGGTGTAAAACTCTATCAAGCGTTATATTCAGCATTATATCAAGATTTTTTGTTCCGTTATTTTCTTTAATTACAAACTGATTTGATGATATTGATAATTTTTCGCCTTCATGTTTAACAATCTCTATTTTTTTAATGTTTACATAAGGTATTTTATTTATGTCAAAAGACTTTTTCTTTTTGGTATCTTTTTTCTTTTCACTTTTTAGTTTTTTTAAGATATCGATATTCGCATATACTAAATCAGCATCTAAATTTTTTAATTCCAATCTATCAATAGATGTATTCAAATTTTCTATATTTAATCCGACTTTATCATTATCTTTGAGAATTATGTCTTTAGCTGTTATTTTAACAGATAACAACGGCGATATTTCAACTTTAAAACCGCTTATATCAGAATTCATGTTATATTTAGTTTTAATAAAGTTGTTGGATATCTTGATAAAATTGTCTGAATTTAAGAACAAAGAAACGGTATAAATAAACCCTAAATACAGTGCAATTAGCGTTGAAAGAATTATAATAGAAAATTTAAACTTTTTCATTTATCAATGTCATCCTCTTATACCTAAACCGATAAAAATATATGGTTGAATATCAATTATTCAACCATATATTTGCAAAAATTTATTAATATTCAAACTGATAAGTTTTTCCCTGCTTTTGAATTGTAAATTGAAGCGGCTGAGGATCTTCTTTAAATTTTAAACAAAGTATTCTCATTGAAGCATTTGCTTTTAGGTCATAATTTTCAGGTAATGAATGAGCAAATCTTGTAGATTCTTTGACTACTCTCGCGAGTCTTACATTGTTTGCAACGGTAAAGCCTAATGACAAACCACAGGTACAAACGGATAACGGAACAGCCAAAGTATCTGCGACATCTAATCTATCCATATCAACAAATGTTGATGTTGTAATATCTTTTAATCCTGCAAGTCTTTCTGAATAGACTTTTTCTACTTTTATATCTGAATTTGAATTATTTTTAACAATATACTCAAACGCATGAACATATTTGTTTTCTTTGTTTTTTAAGCGATATTCATTAATTGTAACGGTGACGTCAGCATCTGCATTATAAAATTCTTCCGAATCAACACAAGTTAAATCAATCGGATTATTATCCTCTGAATATGGAATAGCAGAGGTTTTTTCATTTCCTTTTGACAATTTATCATTAATTTTATTCATCCCTTTTTTAAGCGGTTTTAAACCGTCAGGAAGAGTAAATAAACCTTCTAAAGCACCCGATCTTGCAAAATCTATAAAATCAAACTTATATTCTTTATAAGCCTCTTTGTCCTCAAGTGTTTCATATTGGTAATTTTGACTTTTAAAGAATGCCGTAACGTCGTTATTATCTTTGTCATATTCTTCGTCTGTTACAAGATATACATCAGTATCTTTTAATGCCGGATAGAATTTCATATAATAGTGCCCTTCACCGTATGTTGCATAATATGCATTTCTTCCAAGTTTCTTGACTTCAACTTCTTTACTTAAGATGTCATCTACAATAGGTACAACTGTTTTTATATCTTGGTTTTTTATTCTGTATGCATGATAATCTTTAATTAAGCCGGCTGCATTTGCAGTTGTCGAGAATAAAAGAATTAACGATAATACATAAACACCTTTCAGCAATTTTTTCATATTAATTGTTCTCCTTTGTAATTAATTCAGTACTTTCTTCTTTTTCTTTTATGTTTTTAACATATAATTCATCAAGTAGAACACAAATTGTTGCCGCCATTGCAGGCCCAAAAAGGACTCCGATAAAACCAAAGTATTTTCCACCTATAATTAATGATAAAAATATTATTGTCGGATGTAAATCCATTAATTTGCTGAATGCATAAGGCCTAACCAAATTATTTTCCACAAGTTGTGCCACAACCATAACGATAAGTGTTGTAATAAGTACTTTTGCACCAAATTCATAAACCCCTATTAAACAAATCACAATTGCGATAGCCGGACCAACAACAGGAACAATATCCAAAATAGCAGCTATGATTGCAATAGAAATTGCATAAGGGTTTCGCAAAATTAATAAACCGACTGCATTTACAACAAAAACACTTAATACAGCCATTGTTTGAGCAAATACATATCCGCCCATTTTTGAGGATATATCGTCAATAATTTCTTCAGTTCTATCTTTTATATTTGCAGGAAAATATTTCAAAACTGTTTCTTTAATGTTCTTTTTGTCCTGCAGAAAGAAAAACAAAAATATTAAACCTGTTAAGCAATAAGCAAAACCTGAACCCATGCCTTTCATTAACTCTACAATATAATCTATTGCACCTTCTGTTGAACTTGCCATAGATGCTGTCATTCCGTCAATGTCTATTTTTGTTATACCCATAGATTGAAATAAAGCACTTCCCTTAACAGCTTCATTCAAATTTTTAACATAATTCGGATATTCTTTAACTAATTCACTAATTTGGTATGCACCTAACATAAATATAAATGCAAGTAATATGCCTAATATAGACAATGCACCAAAAAATACAATACAAGTGGCGATTGGTCTTGGCATTTTCTTTTCTAATTTGTCAACAATAGGATTTAACGAGCATGCAAATACCAACGAAATAAATAGCATTATCGCTACATCAACATTTGTGAACATAAAAAATCCAAAAATTACAATAAAAAACCCAAAAAGAACGGTATTTATTGGAATTTCTTTGTTAAACAATCTAATCATCTTTCCACCTATTATTTTTTACCCTTACAAAGAAATCATATACTAAACATGAAGATTGTTCAATTTATATTAATCCTTGCGATTTTTTGTTTAAAATCGGTATATCCAATATTTAGAGTTATTGCTCAGAAAACACTGTCTAAAATGCACGGAAAAGTTAAAAGAGTTGTAATAGATAATTATATCTTGTTTCTTTTCAATATTGTATAATCAGAATAACCAATTTTCTCAGTTTTCACCACAGAGTAATTTTTGACTATATAAAGATATGCAAGACTGTTGTTCCCTTCATATAAATATGGATATTTAGACATAAATTTTACATTGTCATGAATCAATATTATGTAATCACTGTTTGTTCGGGCAATTATTTCTTTCGCTTTTTCAGCACCATAAGCATCATGATAAAGTCTGTCCATCATAAAACACTTCATATCCACATTTCTATCAGTTATAAAATTTAAAAAAGTGCCTTCAGGCAAAACTAATAATGTTTCTTTTGGATTAATACTTGTTTCAATGTAATTGATTAAAAAATTCAATTTATTGTATTCATCTTCACTAGTATATATAGCACCTTTAGTTGATGTTATTTTATATTGAGTTTTAGTATATTTCGTAAACAGATTATATGAATAAAAAACAATAAGCACAACTAGAATATATGATATTATACTTTTTGTTTTTATTGCACTTATATCCTCCGGCATAATGTTTTTCAATATAACTATAAATCCCAATAGTAATAAAGGTAAAGCAAAAGTTCCATAACCATAAAGTGTTAAAGAAAAAAATATTCTTTGACTAAATAGTAATCCGGCAATTATCATTAATATTGCCGATTTATCCGGATAACATAATAATAATTTTTTGAAATTAACAATTAATAATGACAAAACAAGAATTGGCAATATTATCCAATAAAAATTTATATAGTGTGCATGATAAAATGAATGCCATATTATTATAATAAAAAATGGGAGTATATATTTCTTTTTATATGTATGATTAAGCTTTAATGCAGCAAAGCACCATAAAATTACGGTTATAAAATATGGAAGATAGTTTACTATTTCTTGAATTTTTTGTGAAATATGTAACGGATACATACCTGCTTCGGAAAGAAAATCAGTCATTGCCTTTGTTTTTGAGAATTTGACACCAAAATCTATTGCATCATACAAATTTTGCCATGTTACACCCTGCATAAATAATAATAACAATAACAAAATTGGAAAAATAAAAAACGATAATATTAACATTACATATTGTTTAATATTTAATCTTTTATATAAAAATAAAGCAAGAACTAAAAGTATAAAAGCAATGTAAAATTCAAATTTAAAGCATAATGTTATTCCCAAAGATATGGAAACTAAATATGCATATAATAAATTATCTGTTCTATATAATTTAACAATGAATAAAGTTGAAAGGGTTAAAAACATTAGTCCATAGGTCATCGAATATGAGTATGGCGTGATAAAATTAAAAAAACTTGTATTTGCAAATAAACTACTAAATATTATCAATAACGTTATTAGTAAAGACGTTTTTCTACTCAAAAATTCTCTGGAAAGAAGATAATAAATATTCATATATATTGCACCTAAAATCGTTTGACTTATTAATAATGAATTTATTGATACTCCCAGCAATTTATAGATTAAAGCATTAATATAATATCCAAGAGGGAAATATATAAGTGTAATATCTTTATATAAAACTTTTCCTTTCAACATTTGTTCAGGAATATAAAATTCGCGGCCATGGTCAATTAGTACAGCATAAATATGATTTGCGACAAAAAATGATATTACAAATATTATTAAAGGTATAACTACCAAATCTATATAGGGTCTCTCCTTAAAAAAGAAACTTAATTTTTCGAGTTTATTCATATTCAATTATTTTTAAACTTAAGTACTAAATTTATATATTTAATAATAGCAGAAAAATTTTAAAATTTGTATATTTATGGTATAAAATAGTTACATAGGAAGTCTGGTATAACAAATTATTTATGAAACATTTCAAATTATATATAAAAATTTTTTCATTAATACTATTAATAATTTTATCTGTGCCTTGTCTTTTCATTAACCTGGAAAATAATTCAGAATTTGAGAATAGAAAATTAGCAAAATTTCCAAAATATACAACAAAAGAAGGAAAGTTTAATTATAGTATAGGTAAGGATTTTGAAGCATATTTAAAAGAAAGATTTTGGCTTAGAAAATTTTATATACAGCTATATTGCGATATAAAATACTACTTTCCATCAGGTTATTACAAACTTGGAAATATTTTTTACAATAAAAAATATCATTATGCGACTGATAAATATTCTATATCAAGATTTGACCTTATTGCATATTATTATGAACCTGATAACATAATTAAAAACATAAAAATGTTGCAAGAATTTTGTGATAAAAATAATATCAAATTATACTTAATAAATCCACCTGATAAAAACGATATAGGAAGCAAATATTCTTATCCTCAAAAAACTCAAAAAAAAGAATTTGATGAATACAAAAAAATGATAGATTACATAAAAGCGGAAAGTAACGTCGATATTATATATCCATATGAAGAATTAAGTAAAATGCAGTATTATGAAAGTGAACCGGCATACTACAAAATGGATGATCATTGGACTCAAAAAGCTGCCCATTTAGTATATTTACAACTGATGGATAGAATTAAAAAAGATTTTAAAAATGTAAAAACATATGAATTGAAAGATTTAAACACTTATACATCCAATATGACTAATTATAATCCCGTTCAAGGTTTCTTTCCGGGGAAATATTACAAACGACTACGCCTACATGATGATAATATACTAGACACGCAATATACCTACATAATACCGTACGGAAATATCATACAAAAACATGAAACTAATTTTGATAAATGCTATAACACAAATTTTTACCTGAATAAAAGTAATAAAGATGCACCAAATATATTTATCTTTGGAGACTCTTTTGCACTAAATTTATTACCGGGCATAGTTTCTTCTTTTAAAAACACTTATGATATTTTTACATATGCTGAAGGGGATGTTAGTGAAAGTGATTCTGCAAAAATAAAAAGGTTTGAAAAAACAATAATAGATAATAAAACAGATATACTTGTAGTTTGTTTTGTAAGGCTGATAAAATTCAGATATCTTTATAATACAGATTAGTTTTTACCCTTATTTATATTGAATATTGTCACATAATAGAAATTTTTATTCCTTTTCTTTGGATCTGAAAATTGTATTGAATCCGGAGATAGTTTTTTATTTGTGATAGTAATAGCTTCAAAATTATTCATATCATTATGTAATTCTATATATCTTTTGATAGATTCATAAGACATAGGAACATTATCATGTATTCCAAAAGCAATATATTTATCTCTTTTCAAATAAGGTAATACATCACTATAATTCCCCCAATATATATAGAGAAATTTCTTACCGGGCAATTTATTAAGATAATTGGCAATTTCACGTTGATCAAAAGTTTCTAATATGTATTTAAAGCAATATCCTTGATTCATAAATAATATCGATGCAAAAAATACTAAGAATACTATAGTTTTTTTATTTATCTCGTAAAATTTAGGAGTTAACCAAGTCGCAACAATTAAATATACAAATAAATATATTCCCAAATGCGGATTTACATTATAAATAAAGGAATGAAAAAATATAAATTCAGCAGTTACTAACAATAGCCAAAATTTTATTTTATTATTTGTAAATATAAACAAAATTCCCCAAGTTATTACAAATAAAAAGCCCAACAAATAATGATTCAAAGAAAATAATTTAAGTAAATTTTGGGGATGGACGATCTGACTTGCTAATAATCCAGGTGGTCCATACCCTTTTATAAAAGGAGCTATCCATAAAATCGCACCTATTAATAAAATAAATACAGATATAATATGTTGTTTTTTTAATTGAAATCTGTTTTTAATTAAATTATAAAAATATATTATGCTTAACGGTACAATTGCAAAGGCATTCATTAACGTTGTATGAGCCGTAAGTACCATTGCAAGTGAATATAAAATAGGTTTTTTCAATTGTTTATTATACAAAGAACAAGTTATAAACAACAGTAATATTCCAAGAGAATAACATCTTGCGACAATTGGGAAATAACATATTGATATCCAGGAAAATGTTATTATAATCTTTGTAATATTATTAAAAGGAGCCTTTTTCCACATAATAATCATTGCTAAAAAATAAAATAACCAATTTATACAAAGCATAGAATATGGATAAGCAAAATTAAATTTTGCAAATGGCATTAAAACAAGATACCACAATATGAAATGTCCTTCGCATTTTAATATTTCGGTAAAATTAGTAAAATTCATAGTATCCGATAAACACCACGCGTGTGCTTCATCATACCAAGGATAATGATTTAGCATTATAGGTATTGTAATAGCACAAAACAATACCAGGACAACTATCATTAACCAATATTTTTTTAAAAAATCTTTATTTAACAAATCTTTATTTAACAAATCCATCATTTTATGCCTCATTTCCCATCAAACATAATAATTTCTCAATACGAAATTAAAATTTAAAATATATGAAAGGATTATATGTTGATTCTGCAATTGCAGAAATAGACAAAATTAAAAGAAATACTAAAAGAACATCTTTACATATATTGTAAGCAAGGCTTTTTTTAGATATTTTTAGGAAATTTTTAAATATCCCAATAGAACCTAAAAATGCTACAAAAATAATGAATATATCAATATTATCAAAGTAATATTGGAACAAATAACTTGCTTTTTCGGGAACCCCGATTCCAATAAGTTTTGGAAGATATTTTACCGTATAATGAAAATCCGGTGACCTTAATAAGAAATAGGATATACCCAAAACAGGAATCATATATAAATGATGTATTATAACTAATATTTTATTATTAGGACGGTTGCTCCAACCTGTTAATTTTTCTAATACTACAAGAACACCATTATATATACCAAGCCCCACCATATTTGCTGTTGCACCATGCCATAAACCAATAATAAAGAATGATATAAACAAGTTAAAATAATGACGCAATGGTTTGCATCTATTTCCACCTAATGGTATATAAATATATTCTTTAACCCAAGTACCAAGTGATATGTGCCACCTGTGCCAAAATTCCGAATATGATAACGATAAAAATGGAAAATTAAAGTTCTCATTAATTACAAAACCGAACATTGCACAAAGACCAACTGCCATATCAGCATATCCGCCAAAATCATTATATATTTGGAACGCGTAACATATTACACCCAACCAGGATTCCCATGTAGTAATAACATCAATAGGAAGCTCTATAACCTTGTCAACAATTAAACCTAAAGAATTTGCGATTAATACTTTTCTTGCTAAACCAACTATAAAACGTCTTAGCCCAAAATAAAATAACTCCAGAGATTCTGTTCTGTTTTCAATTTGATCGGCAATATCATGATATTTTATTATCGGACCTGCAATAAGTTGAGGGAATAATGAAATATACAAAGCAAGTTTATACAAACTTTTTTGTGGTTTTATTTCACCTCTATATACATCAACAATATAACTAATAGCCTGAAATATGTAAAAAGATATACCAAGTGGTAAAGCAATATGAAGTATACTGTGATGCGTTCTGAAGATATTATTAAAACATTCAATCAAAAAATCTACATATTTAAAATAAGCTAAAAACCCAACATTAATCAAAATTGTGATTGCTAATAATATCTTTTTATATTTGTCGAATTTATGAATAAATAATGCACCAAGATAATTTACTAAAATTGTGGCAAACATTAGCAGTAAAAATTGAGGCTCGCCAAATGCATAAAAAATAATGCTTGCAACCAATAGTACTGCATTACGGAATTTCTGAGGCAACAAATAATATATTATTATCGTTAACGGCAAAAATAGAAATAAAAATGTAACTGACGAAAAAAGCATAATAACCTTATTTGTTTTTTATATTCCAAAATGAAAATTTATCTTAAATATGCAACAAAATCTTCTTGTGTGATTCTAATATAAAAATATTATTTAGTCAATATTTCCTTGTGATTATTAGCTTTTAGAATAATTTATTAAGATAAAACGATAAAACCGTAATTAATTTTCAATTCATATACTACCACCTATAATTTTATATGTTACTCAAAAAACTTTGAAAGTAACAAATGAATTATATGAATATTTGTTGAATAATTCTATTTATGCTAAAATTATGCTGTGAAGAGGTGTATTATGAAAGAGAGTTATAAGTATATTCTTACATTTGTAATTTTAGCTTGCTTTGCTACAGGTCTTATTATTTTTAATGCTGTTGGTACATATTCTAATGATGATTGGTGGGCAGGTTTTTTCTGGACAAAAAATATAATTAAGAATATTCTTGATACAGATCAAGGATTATTATGGAGTTGGCATTTTGAAAAATTTTTAATGCATGTTTTACCTTCTGTATTGCATTGGCATCCTCAACAAAATATATTTGTAGCAATTGTTAAAGGAATTGATTTTGCTTTATACGCATTTTTGCTATCACTATTCTTTAAGCCTATGGTAAAAAAAATACCTAATCCTTTAGTTGTTTTAATAAATACTTTATTGGTATTTTATATTATATTTCTAGTAGATATTGTAATTATTATCCATATAAACCAGCATTTGAAGTATTTTCTTAATTTAATTATTGGTGGATTTATTTGGTATATATGGATAAATGAATTTTTAAATAATAAGTTTTTATTAAAAGAAAACCGGATAAGAGATTGTATTTTTGCTTTTATACTTGCCTTTTCCGGGCATTTGGTTAATATACCCACAATTGTTTTCCTGACAGGATTAGTGTTGTATGAAATTTTTAAAACTAAAGATTATTCTGCAAATTTAAAAAAACTTTTGCCCGTTTTAATACCTTTAGTATTAATTTATGCAATTTGTTTACTTTTGTATTTAAATATTCCGGGTTTTACATACCAAAGAAATATTAGAGCTCCACAAGATCCAATACTTATCTACTCATTTACCCATTTTTGGGATTTTACACAAAAATTCTTTGAATGTATTTTTAGCAAAAAATATATTTGGAGCTTTTTAATATTAAATGTAATCGGTTTTATTGGATTATTTTTTAACAGAAATAAGATTGATAAAAAATATTTAGTAATCACTATAAGTATCTTTCTTGCTAATTTTGTATTCCAATACTCACTTTTAACTTGCGGCACAACTTTTTATGATCACAAATCATACTGGTTTAAGAGTTCCGAATTACAAGTAACATTTTTGTGTTATTTGGTTATAAACTGTAATATTATTTATGGTTGCTTATACAGATGTATAAACAAAACCAAATTTAAAATAGCTTATATTTTATCTATTTTCATTTTAATAAATTTAATTTATCCGATAAATATCGCAATAAAAAATATAAAATCTGCATATAATGCTGAAATTATCCAAAGAATTGCAATTTATAAAGTAAATAAATTGTACCGTTATTATTCTCTAAAACAGGGAAATACTATATATTTGCCTGCCGAATATTATAATCATATAAACAATTATATTGGACCAATAATTCTGGTTAATTTTACAAATAATATGGAATTGATATATCATGTAAAGAATAAGAAAAAAGTTGAAATTACTGACAAAAAGGTTATAAATGAATACGAATTATTTACCGAAGAAGAAATAGAAAATATAGATTTTAAGAAATTATATGATGATAATTTTATTCTAAGGATGAAAGAACCAATACTTGTTGATTAGTAAATAATATTATTATTCTATAATTACTTTACTTGTTTTTCCCTGAATTTCAGGTATAGTCCCGCAAGATACAAATTTTAATTTAGGAGTTATTGATATATAAGCTTTTAATGATTTTATTAAATTTTGTTCAAGGACTTTAAGTTGCATTTTATCATCAAGTAATTCCTTTGGAATTTCTATATCAATCTGCATTTTTTTTAGTGATTTATTATTTGAGATTCTTATCAAATAATTAGTTGCTGTATCTAAATTTTTGTAAATACATTCCTCTATTTGAGATGGAAAAATATTGACGCCATTAATAATTAACATATCATCGATTCTGTGAGTAATAGATTCCATTCTAATATGAGTTCTGCCACAAGCACACTGCTGTGGAATAAATCTTGTAATATCACGAGTTCTATAACGAATAAGCGGCATAGCTTCTCTTTTTAAATTTGTAAGAACTAACTCTCCATATTCACCATCAGGAACAACTAATCCCGTATCAGGATCAATAATTTCTGCATACAAATAATCTTCATTTATATGTAAACCATCATGATAATTACATTCACTGCCAATATGAGTGGCAAATTCAGTCATTCCATAAAAATTATAAACTTCAATATTATATTTTTTCTTTGCAAGATTTTGAAATTCTTTGGTTAAGACCTCTCCTCCTGTAATTGCAACTTTCAATTCAATATTATCGAAATCATCTTTTGTCATTACCTCAAGTAAATATTGCAAATAACTCGGATTAGAAAAAGAATAATTTGGTTTAAGTTGTTTTAACAAACTTATTTGTCTTTGTGTATTTCCCGGGCCACAAGGAATAATTGTAGCTCCAAGCCCTATTGAACCTTGATAACACCCCCATCCTGCAGTAAAAAGATTAAAAGCTGTCATGCATTGTATTGTATCAGCAGAAGACAAACCGGTATGAGAAAAATGCAACATTTCATTTCTGGTAAAATCATTTAAATCATTTTTGCTGCAATATGAAAATGTCGGAATTCCTGTAGTCCCACTTGATGCACTAACCCTGACAATATTTTCTTTTGGACAAGATAATAAACCATACGGAAATGCATCTCTAAGATCATTTTTTGATAAAAAAGGAATTTTTTGGAAATCGGAAAATGATTTAATTTTCGATGGTAATCTATCCTTATAAAATGGAGTTTTAGATGCATAATCCAACATCCTATTCAATTTTTCAAATTGACAAGCTTTAATATCATCTCTTGATAAAGTCTCTATTTCAGGATATAAAATACTCATAAAACTCCTTATTCAAAATAATTTAATTGTTAATTATTTGAAATTAACACAAACTATTATATAATAAAAAAAGATTAAAAAATATATTAGGTTTTAAATATTTATATGTCAGATTTTATTATTGAAAATATTAAACAATTAAATAAAGACGTAATCAAAGAAATATTACAGTACAAAGGTGATAACCAGCAAGAACTTTTTGAGACTGCAAGAAATGTTAGAAATAATGGAAAATATGGAAATAATGTTGAGTTAAGAAGTGTAATTGAATTATCAAATATTTGCTCTCAAAAATGTAAATATTGTTCTATTGCAAATGGCAAAGATACAATATTTACGATGGACAAAGAAAGTATTTTAAAAAATATCATTACACTTGCCAATATCGGCAGACGGACTTTTTTACTTCAATCAGGAGAAAATCATACACAAAAATTTATTGAAGACATTGCATATTGCTGCCAAGAAGTTATAAAAATATTTCCAGATATAAGATTAATACTTTGTCTTGGAAATTTATCATATGAACAATATAAATTGTTAAAAGAGTCAGGTGTAAGCAGATATATTTTAAAATTCGAAATTTCTGACAGTGAATTTCATCGTTTTTGCCGCCCTGCAGATACAATAGAGAACAGACTCGAACATATACAAATGCTTTTTGATTTAGGTTATCAAGTAGGCTCCGGAAATATAGTGGGATTACCTGAACAAACATTTGATCACCTATATAAAGATTTACAATTGATAAACAAATTAGATTTATCAATGGTTAGTGCTACCAGATTTGTATCCAACCCACTATCAGCATTTAAAGACTATCCTTGTGGAGACATTGACCTGACGTTAAACTTTCTTTCAGTTTTAAGAATTTTAAAGCCGGATGCTCTAATCCCATCAACTACGTCACTTGCAGTAAGTAAAGATAAAGGACAAGCTAACGGGCTATTAGCAGGTTGTAATACCATAACCATTCACGATGGAACACCGGAAGAATTTGAACAAAATTATTCAATCTATTCTCAAAACAGATTTGTTCCTAGAGAACAATATTGCAGAGATATTATTAAACATTGTAATATGATTCCTGTTAAATATCTTTTATAGAGGATTTTAATTTATGTATTTGTTTGTAATTTTGGACCCCAAAAAACAATACTTGCAGGAATGACAAAAAATAAAGCTGATATATATATCCTTTGATTTTGATATGAGGAAGTGTATCCGGTTATGTGCGTTTAGCTATAGATTTTAACATTTTGCGAAGAAGACATTCTTATTTTCCTGAACCTTCTGTGTCAGAATCATATTTTACACTTTCAACAAAATTCATTTCTTTTATTTTGTTACAAATTTCGTTTATATTTGCCTTTTTATTTATCTTTATAGTAAATTCGTTTTTAAATGGGTTTTCCATATTTGGCAAATCCATTTTATTTACCATTTTTGACCATTCTTTATCTCTATATTGTATATTTATAATTCTTATTTGAGGAATTTTTGAGATTTCATCTTTTGAGGTGTCTATGTTTGCTTCATTTTTTAATATAACTACAATATTCTGTTTTTTTGAACATAATAAATTCAAGTTTTTAGCATTTGCCATTGATATAAATACTGTGAGTATGCCGGTTAACAGAATAATTATTGCAGCCGCAGATAGAAATTTATTTTTCATATTTTCCTGCCTTTTCTTTTGTTACCGCCCCATTTGAAATTTACAATATTTCATAGTAAAAAATTAACATCTATGTTTGATTGTGTCAATATATACATAATTAAACCTTTTTATTGAATTATTTTGTTGCAATGAATTTTGATGTTAATATTTATTTATGAGTAACTGTAAAAGTTTTAAACCATCAATAGATAATAATTCAAGAGTTCTTATTTTAGGCTCAATGCCCGGCGTAAAATCATTAGAAGACCAGCAATATTATGCGCATCCGCAAAACAGGTTTTGGAAAGTTATGGGATATATTTGCAATAAACCGGAGCTGCCTGAATTTGATTATGACTTGAAATTAAAAACCCTTCTTGATAATAATATTGCACTTTGGGATACAATAAAATCCTGCAAGCGTGACGGGAGTCTTGATTCTAAAATTCAAAATGAAACTCCGAATGATATAAGAAAACTATTAAAAAAATACCCTAATATTAAAACGATTTGTCTTAACGGTAACAAATCTTATTCTGCTTTTAAAAAATATTTTTCTGATTTGATAGAAAAATATACTTGCTATAAAATGCCATCGACAAGCCCTGCAAACGCAAGATACAGCTTGGATAAATTAATTGAAGAATATCGTTTATCATGTCAGCTTGATTTATGTTATAATTTTTGTAAAAACAATCAGATAAAATAAGAAGGTAAATAATGTCAAAACTTTATATTGAAATATGTAATATAGTTGGAAGATTTTCTAATTATATTGCAGAACATAAATTTATATTTTGTTCCTTGCTTGTGGCTTTTTTAGCTTGTTCTTTTCAATTTTGGATTGCATATCCAGGTTGGATAAATTGGGATACGATAGCTTTAACTATAATTAAAGATACTAACCTTGAACCGGTGAGTATAACATATGTGTTTTTAGGGTTGTTTAAGTTATTTGGAAGACATGTTTGGCTCATTTTGCTGGTATCTGTTATTCCGTTTTATCTTGGTTTATTTGTGTTATCGTTAGCTTTTTACAGACGATATAATTCTTTTTGGGCTCTTTTATTATTTTTCCCAATGTTTATACAGAATATTTTTGTTTCAAATTTTATTTTATTAAGTACATCAATGCTGGCTAATTTTTCATTTCTTTTATTTGCAATAATATTATATTATGTTTTGAATCCTTCAAAGCATAAAAATATTTTACTGTTCTCCTTAGCTGTTATTATGTATATATTATCCTTATTTGTTCGGCATAATGGTATTATTCAGGTATGTTTTGCTCCATTAATTATTATATATTTGTATCTAAAAAATTTAAATTTGACTAAAAAACAATTTTTATTACGATATCTGTTTTTAATATTATGTTCTGCTATTATTTCAGTTTGTATAGTAGTTGTTCCTTCAAAAATTTTACCGATACGTGAAGAAATGAGTCCTTCCTTTCATATATTAGCTAATGAATTAGCAGCGATGTGTGTGCCTGCTGATGATTCTGCTTGTTTTGAAGAAAAATGGTATGTCAAAGGTAAAAATTGGCAAGATTTAAAATTTATTTTTAACAGTAATCCAACTAATGCTAATATTTTGGCATTTCATAGAGGCAGATCCCAAGTAATAAATTCTGATATTATAGAACCAAATGAAATGAAAGAAAAGTTTTTGTATGCAGTAAAGAAATATCCGCTTAATTTAGTTCAGCATGAAGTAAGATTATTATCAACAATTTGTACTGAACCAATGTATTATTTTGCGGAACGAGCTCCTTATTGGGATGGAAAATCTCCATTCTATATTACATTTAACTTTTATACAAAATTTGATATATCATCATTAAAAATTTTCCCTGCAGATGAATTATATTTGCATGAAACCCCATTAAAACTAAAATTACTACACGTATGGGATGATTATATGCCGAAAACTCCTACAATGTTTTGGGTGATTTTATTAACTATTTATAGTATATTTTCTTTTTTATTGTTCAAAAAAATGCAAAAAGAGAATATTTTTGTTTATAATTTTCTATTGTCTTTAGGTGGTATATTTGCGGTAATAATTTACGGTGGGTTTTACCCTGAACCTGTATACAGATATATGCATCCGATTTGGGTGTATGGGGTGCTTGTTACGATTGCATATGTAGCCATTTTAATTGATAGAGTTAAAAAATAATAAAAAATTTCTATATGAAATATATTCATTATTCGTAATTAATTTTTTCGGAAATAATATAATGTGTTACAGGCTTCGCTTCCATAGCTCTTTTTGTTGCATATTCTCCCAAAAGTGCTATAGCAAAGAGGATTATGCTTATCCCAAACAATATTTTATTCCAAATAAATATTGATATTATTAAAAATATCGCAGCAGGAATGTTTATAAGTCTAAAAGCTTTATTAGATGAAAGTAATCCATTCATGGCTAATTCAAAAGATTTTAGAAATGTATATTTTGGAATTCCGGCTAATCTTTCTTTGCGTTTATAATAAACCTTTTCGTATGAAAGTTCTAAACTGGGTAATAAGCCGCGTAAGTAGATATTGTTTTTATGAGTATTTCTTAAAACTTTTACAACGTTATTTGTAACGAGTCTGAAATCTGCACATTCATATATTTGTTTTAATCCTATCATTTTGCATAACATATAATATAATTTTGCAAAGAATTTCTTCATAAAAGAATCTACTTCCCGATTGTTTCTTACACCATACACGATATCTATGTTGCAATTTTTATATTTTTCTATCATTTCCGGTATGATATTAATATCATCTTGCAAATCAAAATCAAGTGTAATATAGATATCTGCGTTATTTTCTGTCATTCCGGCAAGTATAGCATTTTGATGCCCAAAGTTATGAACAAATTTTATTAATTTAATTCTTTTGTCTTTATTTGCAAGTTTATTTAATATTTCCCAAGATTTATCTGTACTCCCGTCATCAACCACAGATATGTAACTCTGTTCTGAAATAATTTTATCATCTACTAGTTTATTTAATAAATTCAATAAAATTTCACAAGAATTCTGAGCTAATTCTTCTTCATTATAACAAGGTGATACTATAACTAATATTGGTAAATTCATAAATCTAATATTCTTGTCCAAATAATATTTTACTGATATTATATTACAAATAATAAATACAATAAATTAATATTATTATAAATATTTCTCAAAATTTCGAAATGGCATTATAATTGAGCTTTAGTATATTTTTATGGTAACTTAAATACTAATTGTGCTTGCACTTATTTATAGATATCTTTATTTTTTTCAAGTTCTTTATATTTTGCGTAGTATTTTTCTGATTCCGGAATTCTGCCAAGTTTTTCAAGAATAAGAGATTTCCCATAATACAGAGTTGATGTCTGATTTATTATGAGAGCTTTGTTTATATATTTTAGTGCATCTTCGTACTTTTCTCTCAGGTACAGCACTCCTGACAAATTTTCATAAGCTTCAAATTTATCGCAGTTTTTGTATGTAAGAGCTTTTAGATAAGTTTTTTCTGCTTCTTCGTACATATCAAGTTTAAAGCAGGTGTATCCTTTTATAAGAAGTGTTCGAGCTTCGATTTTATGTAAAAGGGCTTCATTTGAATATTTCAGGGCATTGCTGTAATCATCAGCCATATAAGCAAAATTTGCCTTGAGATAATAGTAATCCTTCATATCTTTCTTTTTGCAGAATTGTTTGTATTTTTCAAGACTTTCCATGGCTTTTTCATATTCCGGGTTTGTCTTATACATCTGGCATGAAGCTTTATAAGGATATAATACCGATAGCATTAATTTGTTTTTCTTTTTTACGGTTAATATAATCTTGTTGAGTAATGCTAAACAAATATCATATTCTCCGTCGTCGTATAAGCCGTTTATGAGTAAACTTCCGGAATTTCCCTGAAATCTGTAACTGTATATCGAATAACCAATGAGTATAAACGATACTAAAATAGAAAAAATTTCAGAATATTTAGGCAGAGTAAAAGTTTTTAAATAATTCAAAACAGTTTCTTGCAGTTCTTTTTTATATTCAGCACCGTAACCGTAAAAACATGAAATAACATAACAGGCAAAGGCATAATATTCGGAGTTTTTGATTTTTAATCCAAGAAATTTTAAACCGGTGTTGTACATTTGTACATAATTTTCCTGAGCAATATAGCAGGTATAAAGTAAATATAGCGGCAAATAATCGTTGTCTTCACTTAGTTGTATTGCTTTTTTAAGATATTTCTCCGCAAGATGCAGTTTATCGTCAAAGCACAGGTAACATCCTCCCGCTATTGTATAGGCAGGAATATATTTCCTGTCTGCTCGTACAGCTTTTAGTGCATAGTACAGTCCTATTTTGTTTCGTTCAAACATACTGTAAAAGTCTGCAAGTATGGCATAATTTCTTGCAGTTCTTTCTCCGTGTTTAATAATACGGTATTTTGTTTTTAAAAAGATAAATATTCCGTTAAATATGTTTAGTTTAAATCCGTTTAAATCTTTATTTTCCGGCATCTCAAACTCCTATTTTACGGCAGATTCCTGTTTTAAATAAGCTTCTATAAATCCGTCTATATCACCATCCATGACAGCCTCTACATTCCCGACTTCGTAGCCTGTTCGGTGGTCTTTAACCATTTTGTAAGGATGAAAAACGTAAGAGCGAATTTGAGAACCGAAATTAATATCAACATTTTCACCTTTAAGTTCGGCAAGTTTTTTTTCGTGTTCGGCTTGTCGTATCGCCAATAGTTTAGATGCTAATATTTGCATGGCGTTTTCTTTATTCTGTAATTGAGAGCGTTCCTGTTGACACTTGACGACTATACCTGTAGGCTTATGGACTATTCTTACTGCGGTTTCAACTTTATTAACATTTTGGCCTCCTGCACCGCCTGAACGCATAGTATCGACTTCGATATCCTCAGGAGGAATATTGATAGTTTTTTCAAAATCTTTAATTATCGGAGAAACTTCCAAAGATGCAAAACTCGTTTGTCGTTTATTGTTTGCGTTAAATGGGGAAAGTCTGACCAAGCGATGTACTCCTCGTTCCGCTTTTGAATATCCGAAGGCAAATTTTCCCGATATTTTAATGGTAGCAGATTTAATTCCGGCTTCATCTCCGTCTAACTTATCCATTAAATCGACTTGCCAATTTTGTTTTTCTGCCCAGCGGGTATACATTCTTAATAGCATATTCGCCCAATCCTGAGCATCAGTTCCGCCTGCACCTGCGTTAATTGTAAGAATTGCATCGGCAGTGTCGTATTCTCCGCTGAGCATAAGACGAATTTCAAAACTTTCTATCTCGCTTTCAATGCTTTTTATGGAGTTTAAACTTTCTTCAACTAAATCAGTATCTCCAATTTCAATAGCCACATTACTATCATCAATACAGGTTTGCCATTTTGTACACAGCGAGATATTTTCTTTTAGCTCTTTTATTTCTCCGCCAAGCTGAGAACTCTTTTCCTTATCTGTCCATATATCAGGTGATTGCATTTGATTTTCTAAATCAGATAGTTTGTTTTGAAGATTTGAAAAGTCAAAGGCACTCCTTTATACTATCTATTCGTGGCTGCAAATTATTTATTAATTGTTTTAATTCTGTTTCCATAATATAATTGTATAATAATTATAAATTTTTGTAAAATTTTAATGGCAAAAAATGATGAAAAACGCAAAATTTTATAAAACTATGTATTATACTAAATGGTAGTATGATTGGAAAATAATTTATGTCATCATTATTTAATACAGAGCCCTCACAATTTGAAATTCCTCATTCAAATCCTGAATCAATGAATTTGATACCGAGAATGTTTAATACTTTGCTTCAAACATTAAATGAAGATGAACTTAAAGAAGTAAGAGAAGCTGCCTATAAAGCTTTTGGTAAAACAGGGTTGAAAGATAAAGGCATTGATATTATTAATATTACAGAAAATAATAAATTTGATGCTTTAGATCAAATAACAAATGAAGCAAAAGCTGACTTTGCAAGGAGAACAAAATTCCAAAAATTAGGCTTATATATCCAGGCAGGAATGTCAAAACTTCTAAATCCTGTAGGTACTGAAACGCTTGTTGATGCGGTTGCTTCTTGTCAAACTGCCGGATATCTTCCGACTATTAAAAAGTTTATTATAAATATGGATAGTGCTCCAGATTTTATATTTCATGAAATGGGACATGCCTTAACGGATAAATATGGTAATTTTCTGTCTAAATTTAATATAAAATCAAGATTTTATGTTCTTGCTCTTGCACCGGTATTTTTGTTGACATCACTTATAAAAACTCCTAATAAAAATAAAGATGAAAAACCGGAAGGAGTGGTTGATAAAACAACAACTTTCATAAAAAATAATTGCGGGAAATTAGTTGCTGCAACATTTATACCGATACTAATTGATGAAGCTCTTGCAAGCATTAAAGGACAGAAACTTGCAAAGGAATTTATCCAGTCAAAGAGTATTTTAGACGGTTTAAAGAGTACTCATCTTAAGGCGTATTCTACTTATCTTTTAGCTACAGGTCTTTTCGGCGGAGTATCTGCTTTAGCCGTATATTTTAGGGACAGATGGAGTGCCAAGTACAAAGAGTCAACTGATTATTAACTAAGGCAGCATCTGCATAGGACCTTCTAATGACGCAGAAACGAATTGCTTTGTATAAGGATTATCTGCTTTCAGCATTTCCTCAGGGGTTCCTTCATATACTATTTTCCCATTATACAGCATTATTAATCTGTTAGCAGTTCTTGTGATTGTTGACATTTGGTGAGTTACAACAATCGAAGCCGCATTGGTTTCCTGTTGCAATCTGACTATATAATCTTCAATTAAAGTTGATGAAATAGGATCAAGTCCGGCTGTAGGTTCATCATATAATATCGTTTTAGGTTCCGTAACTATTGCTCTTGCAAAACTTACACGTTTTTGCATACCTCCGGATAATTCGGAAGGAAATTTCTTTTCTATTCCGCTAAGTCCTACCAATTCCAATTTTTTTGACACAATTTCGGTTAAGTCGCTTTCTGAATATTTATTTCTTAAATCCCGTCTTTCTCTAAGCGCAAAAGAAATGTTATCTGCGACATTTAGGGAATCAAAAAGAGCCGAATATTGAAATACCATTGCGATATCACCTTCTGAGGTAATGATTTCTCCGTCATCTTTTTCTAATAATCCGCATATTAGTTTTAGCACCGTACTTTTACCTGAGCCGGAAAACCCTACAATCGCAAGAGTTTCTCCGTCAGCAACTTCAAAAGAAATGTTATCCAAAACTTTTCTTTCATCAAATATTTTTGTTAGATTTTTAACTTTTATACTCATAATTTATCCTTATTTTAGAAGAAAAATGCTATTGAGAAAATTAAATCCCAAATAACTATAGCAATCAATGACCAAACAACAGCTTTATTTGTTGCAAGGCCGACACCTTTAGCTCCGCCTGAAGCCTGATAACCGCATGAACAACTTATTAATGCGATTGTTCCACCAAAAGCTATTGATTTTAGCAAGCATACTCCTAAGTCCTTCATATAAATTCCAAGCCAAGCAGAGTCGAAATAGGCTCTATAACCTAATTCAGTTGTTAAAGAAGTGGTTACTGCTCCGGTCAGAACCCCGAAGGCTGATGCTATAATAACCAAAATCGGCATCATAATAATACCGGATAACACTCTTGGTACAAATAAATACCTGATAGGATTTACTTTTAAAACCTGAACGGCATCAATCTGTTCTGTTACTCTCATTGTGGCTATTTCTGATGCCAAGGATGAACCAATCATTGAAATTATTGCAAAACCTGACATTACTGCTCCGACTTCTCTTACTATAAGTATACTAATAAGAAGTCCGACAAAATTCCCGCCGCCTTGTTTTACCATTTCCGAAGCTACTTGAGAGGTTACAATTATAGATGTCATTCCCACAATAGACAACGTTATAGGTAAAGAGCTTATACCAAATCTTACACACTGATCCATTAATTCTTTCAGGTCAATTTGTCCTAAGCAAATATATTTTAGGGTTGTTATACCGTTTTTTACAATTTCACCTAAAGTATCAACAAAGTCGTAAAATTGTTTATAAAAAGCTCTATATAATTTGTATGTAGCAGATTGTTTGAAATACTGTTTAAACGTAATCATATCAAGATTATAGAAGAAAGTGTAATTTAAAGCAAGTTTTTAAGTATAATAAACTATTTGCAAGAACCGATATGCTTTCTTTCTTTTTTGTATACAAAGTGGACTATTGCGCATTTCTTTTTTTTGTTTGTGTCTAGTTCATACTTCTTTAATAAATTCATTGATTCACTATTGACTGAAACAATCTGTACATATCTAAACTTTACATCCGGAGTGTTTTCAAGTTTTTCACTGTATTCTTTTATTTTATAATTTCGCTCCTCCAAAGCATAAATTGCAAGATTTTTTGCTATTGTCTCCGTATTCTTTTCGGCTTTTTTGCTTCCGCAGCCTGCCGTTAATATAGCTATTATACAAATAATAGTACATAAATATTTTTTCAATTTTCTATCCTCTCAACTAGTTTTTCTTTTTATTTGATGTGTATATATATGAAATCAACATTAGTATAACACCTAGAGCCAAAAATGCAATAAGCTTGTAGATTGCTTCTACTGCGGATAAATCATAAATAAATATTCGGAGTATTGTAAGTATACTCAATACTATACCTGTATTAATTAAGAATTTTTTATTCTTTAATATACCGTATATTGTAGATAATCCCGAGTATAATACCCAACCCAAAGATATTATGTATTCCATAGAAGGAATATTTTTGTATATTGTAACACATTCACTGTGGCACATAAAGAATCCTATTACAACCGCCATATATTTGTAAAATTCTTTTCCGCTCCATCTGTTATATAATAAGCAGGTAACTATTGCAAAAACAAATGCTGCTGCTTTTAAATTAATTAAAGGTATCAATCCGCCTGACGGATAGATATATGTGCATATAAATAATGTTAATAAAGAAATACAACCTACAATATAACTGAAAATATTAAATAATATTGATTTGTTTATGTTGTAAAATCTCTTTGCATGTAATGTGTATACAAAGCCCAAAATGATATACATCATAGTTTTGTTAAAGGATGCATTATCTGTATCAAAATATTGACTCAATAGAGAGTTTATTTCACCTACAAAAAATAAATATATAAGTGAAAAACCTGAAAACATGAGTGTACTACAAGTTTTACTCTCTTTTTGTTTTATGATGTATCTGGAGCTTGTTATCATAGATACAGCCGGTATTAAGAATACCAGTGTACGAATATTAAATAATGGAGTGTAATGTGCAAGGAAACATAATTCACTGTCGTAATGTGCAAATAAGGCTCCGATAAATGCCATAAAGAAATATCCGTTAACTGCACTCTTTAGGTAATCTGCTTTAAATCTCGGTATAAGGTAAGAAACTATTAAAGCTATTACAGACCAAGAGATTACACTGATAACATCAGATTTGCATACAAAATAGATGAATAACCAAACATTAATTAAAACAGAATATTCATAAGTTTTGTATAAGTTGTTTTTCATAAATCTTGAAATTCTTGATAAAACGGCATATACAACTGCAGTAGATAGTAATAACCAACCTAATGCAGTATATGCATCTTTAAATATTATGGTTGAGAAAAATGTCAATACACCGTAATTTATGTAACATAATACGGTATCAACTTCATTATTTTTATCTCTCAACAAATCATAAATAATATAGATTGTCCATAATGTTATCGGGTATGAAATATTCATCGGTGAAGTGAAATGATACCACGAGTATATACATAATGTTATTATCAAATTAACTATGTTTACATAGTTTGTTTTTTTGTTTCGTAAAGTGTAAATAAGAGAAATCATATTAATAAGAATCAAATATGATAAAACTACATTACTCTCGGAACCTGCAAAAAACGGTGTTAAGTATGCACCAATTAAACCTATAATCAACATAGAAAGAGTTTTCATTTTGTCGGCTATAAAGTATGCTGCTACCATAAATAAAGTACCGGAAATTATTGATGCGAAGGTATTAAATATGTGGAATAGTGAATATGCACAATAATTTGTTATAAATAATACCGCAAAACCTGTACCTAAAAGAACTTCAGCATAATTCTTAAGATTATCTTTTTTATGCATATATAATGCTCCGCTAACCATTCCAAGACCTGCAATAAAGCCTAATATAGTTTTCATTAAAGGTGTAAGAACGATAAACGGTGAAACTAACTTGATAAAAATAATGGTCGCAATAATAATTGCTAATGCTCCAACTTTATTAAATATATTACCTAAAAAGGCTTTTTCAAAACCGGATTCATTACTTCTATTTTCTGTAACATTATTATACTGAATAACTTCTTCTATTGATTGAACCGGTATATCGGCATCAACAGTCTCTTGAGAAACAGAAGGCAGAGGGGCATCTTCGGAAATAGGGGTTGGTTGACTTATTGTCTGTACAGACTCATTTACTACATTTGCGGTATCAGCTTTTACATTATTCATATCCTTGGACTGAGTGAGAGATTGCTCTAATTTTTTTATATAATTGCTTAATTGCCTTATTGAATAAGATAAACTTGAAACTTGTTGCTGAAGAACGATATCCCACACAAACAAACCAAAAAGACATATCAATAATAAAAACATGCAAAAGAAAATAAAGCCTTCCATAAACCCTCCCTATTTTAGGCTCATAATATCATATTAATATAATTTTAGTCAATTATATTAAAAACATATGGTGTACATAGTTGATTTTTCTGATTTATATAAATCAAATGCATGATGAAAACAATAAGATATGTTGTAAACTCGTAAGATAAGGCAAAAATATTTAATTGGAGGTTTTATGATTATAACTAATATTGAATCTGTTCCTGGTATGAAAATTAAAGCTCAATATGGATTAGTATCCGGCAGTACCGTTAGGGCAAAAAATGCCATAAAAGATTTTGGAGCTGGATTAAAAAATATGGTAGGCGGAGAATTAAAAAGTTATACAGAGCTTTTATCCGAAGCCAGAAGAGAGGCTACATCCCGTATGGAGCAACAGGCTACTATGCTTGGTGCAAATGCAATTATTAATGTTAGATATGCAACATCTTCAATTACTGTTGGAGCCGCTGAAGTTTATGCTTATGGTACCGCAGTTCTTGTTGAACCTGTCGGAGCATAATTATGAGTGATATAATAGTTTTAATATACTTAATAGGACTTTTATTATTAACTTATATAACCGGTTCCATAATTGAAAAAAATCATTTTCATAAAATTAAAAAGAGAGAGAAAGCATTGGTTAGAAAACCAATAGTAAGCTACGGAATAAAAAAATGGGATGACAGGAAAAAAGTTAAAAAGGTTGAATTAGTAGCCGGTGAGGTTGTAATTGCAGGTGACTATTTTAAAAACTTTGTCGCAAGTATAAAAAATATATTTGGTGGAAGATTGACCTCTTTTGAATCTATATTAGACAGAGGCCGGAGAGAAGCAATTTTAAGAATGCGTGAAAAAGCTTTAAACGCAAATGTAATTGTTAACATGCGTATTGAAATGATAATGCTTAATGAAGCAACATCTCAAAAACAAAGTGTTCCTCAATGTGCAGTTATTGCCTATGGGACAGCTATAACTTATGAATGATAATTTAGAAGAAAAATATTATAAATTAATTGAAAATAATGTAAACATCGGCAAAAGCAGTGATGGCAAAGAATTTTTAATACTGCTTTCTGGATTAGCAGTTATTTGTTTTTGCATATTTGTTTTTTCGGATATTTTTTCAGGATTTGTAATAGATAATATGTCAGATAAAACTCAGGTTAAACTTGAGAATATGTTATCCGGAAACAATAATAATATAGTTAATAAAAATCAACAAAAAATGCAATTTTTAGAAGAAATTAAACCTAAAATTATTTCGATGGATAAAAAATTGCAGGGAAAATCAAATTTTAATTTATATGAAATTGATGAAAAAATTGTAAATGCATATGTTCAGCCTAATGGAGATATTTATTTAACAACAGGTTTACTGGATAAAGTTGATGATAAAAAAGTTTTAACTTTTATTCTTGCTCATGAAATGGGACATTATGCACATAGAGATCACTTAAAAGCATTAGGCAGGGAATTAACAATAGCAACACTTCTTTCTTTTATTACTATGGGACATAAAGATATTTCATCAACAGTAAATGGATTCTCAAGCATTAATAATATTCATCATTCTCAAAAGCAGGAAGAAAATGCCGATATTTATGCAAATCATGTAATGTATCGTTTGTACGGAAATAATAACGGTGCAGTTGAATTTTTTAAATTTTTACAAAAAGAAGAAAAATTACCTGAATTTATATACTACTTTTCCACCCACCCGTCAAATGAAAGAAGGTTATACATAATCCGTAATAATAGATAATAATTAAATGAAGCGGCAGGTTTTTGAAAACCCGTCGCTTCATTATTTGTATTATATTTATACAGCTGCAGTATTTTTGGCAAAAGATTCATTTGCTCTTGATTTAATTTCTTTTTCTAAGATTTCAATGAATTCTTCAACTTTGAATGTACCGACCTGACCGATACCTCTTGCACGAACCGCAACAGAACCGCTTTCGATTTCTTTATCCCCGATTACGCAAACGTAAGGGATTTTCTTATCTTGC
>Ga0247611_10002607_pt1 | contig 28532 bp, 36 predicted proteins | sample 177DNAGHGhighgp2_FD_192422 | JGI IMG/M metagenome (GOLD analysis project Ga0247611, IMG submission 192422) | Sheep rumen microbial communities from Palmerston North, Manawatu-Wanganui, New Zealand - 1770 DNA GHGhigh gp2 | ecosystem: Host-associated > Mammals > Digestive system > Stomach > Rumen... | reverse complement strand
TAGCTGGTTCAGCTATTCAAGTAGAAGGTACTTTAGTAGAATCTAATGGTAAACAAGATTATGAAGTAAAACCAGATAAGATTGAAGTAATTGGTGAATGTCCAGCTGACTATCCAATTCAACCAAAAAGACATACTATGGAATTCTTAAGAAGCCAAGCTTACTTAAGACCAAGAACAAAAACATTCCAAGCAGTATTTAAAATAAGAAGTGTAGCTGCTCAAGCAATACATGATTATTTCCAAAGTCATAATTATGTATATGTACATACACCATTATTTACTACAGCTGACTGTGAAGGTTCTGATCAAATGTTTAAAGTTACAACATTAGATATGAATGATGTTCCTAAAACAGAAGATGGAAAAGTAGATTATTCAAAAGATTTATTTGGTAAACAAACTTATATAACTGGATCAGGTCAATTACATGGTGAAACTTTTGCTATGGCATTTAAAAAGATTTATACTTTTGGACCTACATTCAGAACTGAAAATTCAAACACTAAGACTCATGCAAATGAATTCTGGATGATTGAACCAGAAATGGCATTCACTCATTTAGATGAATTAATGAATATAGAAGAAGATATGTTAAAGTCTATTGTATCTAAAGTTATGGATAGATGTATGGACGAATTAACATTCTTAGATAATTTTGTTCAAAAAGGATTAATTGAAAAATTACAAAAGGTAGTTAATAGTGATTTTGTAAGAATTACACATCATGATGCTGTTGAATTATTATTAAACTCAGGAGAAAAATGGGAATTTACTCCATCATATGATGATGATATAGCTAAGGAACATGAAAAGTGGATTACTGAACATTTTGGAGCACCAGTATTTATTTATAACTGGCCAAAAGATATTAAAGCTTGGTACATGAAACTTAATGATGATGGTAAGACTGTAGCTGCAGTTGACTTAGAAGTACCAGGTTCAGGTGAATTAATTGGTGGATCTGAAAGAGAAGTAGATATTGATAAACTAGAAGAACTAGTTAAGATTCATAATGTTGATAGAAGTCAAATTGAATGGTATTTAAACTTAAGAAGATTTGGTGGATGTTATCATTCAGGTTTTGGTATGGGATTTGAAAGACTTATTATGTACCTAACAGGTATTGAAAATATAAGAGATGTAATACCATATCCAAGAACACCAGGTAACTGTGAATACTAGGAAGAATAGAACACATTAATCATGTGTTCTACTTCCATTATTAAAATATATAAGGAGGAAATAATATGGATTTTAATGAAAAAACAATAGATAAATTAGCTGACCTTTTAATGATAGGTTTAACTCCTGAAGAAAATAAAATGGTTTTAGATGAATTTGAAATCATTGATAATAACATTAATAAGATTAATAAAATTGAAGGTATTGAAAAAGCTACTCCTATGACACATGCATTAGATGATTTTGAATGTGAATTAAGAGAAGATGTAGCTGAAGAATCACCTTCAATAGAAGAATTACTTGCTAACTGTGATAAAAAAGATGGTAGAGAAGTAGAAGTACCAAAGGTGGTGGAATAATATGATGGATAAGACTATTGTTGAATTACATGAAGAATTAAAATCAGGTAAGGTAACATCTAATGAATTAGTTAAAGAATCATTGAATATTTCACATGAAGTACAAGATAAATGTAATGCTTTTGTTACTATATTAGATGATGCTAAAGGAAAACCTGTAACTGATGATTTATTATCAGGTATTCCATTTGGTATTAAAGATAATTATTCAACTAAAGGAATATTATCTACAGGATCATCTAATACATTAAAAGATTATGTACCATTTTTTACAGCTACAGCTATAGAAAACTTACTTAAACATGGATGTGTTCCTGTTAATAAAACAGCTATGGATGAATTTGGTATGGGTGGAACTGGTACAACAGGTCATACTGGTATACAAAAGAATCCTTGGGATTTAACTCGTATGTGTGCAGGTTCTTCATCAGGTTCAGCTGCTGCTGTTGCTGCTGGATGTTATCCTTTTGCTACAGGATCAGATACAGGTGATTCAATAAGAAAACCTGCTGCTTTCTGTGGTATAGTTGGATATAAACCAACATATGGAATGATATCAAGATATGGTTTATTCCCATTTGCATCTTCATTAGATACATGTGGTGTATTAACTAGATCAGTTAAAGATGCTGCTATTGTTGTTGATGCAATGAAGGGTAAAGATCCTAAAGATATGACTTCTTGGGATTCATCTAGTATTCATTTAAATGATGATTTAAAAGAAGATATAAAAGGTAAGAAGTTATTCTATATAAAAGAATTCTTAGATAAGAATAATTATTCATCAATGGATGATGAAATGAGTGAGCATTTTGATAATTTTATGAATAAAGTAGAATTATTAAGAAGAATAGGCGCAACTGTTGATGAAGTATCAATAGATCAAAATTTATTAAATGCAATTCCTTCAGTATATCAAGTTATTTCTTGTGCTGAAGCTACATCTAATATGTCTAACTTAACAGGATTTAGTTTTGGACCAAGAGGAGAAGGTAATAACTATATTGAACAAATGAAAGATCATAGAACTAAAGGATTCTCTTCATTAATTAAGAGAAGATTTATAATTGGTTCATATGTATTACAAGCAGTTAATCAAGATAGATACTTTAAGAATGCTCAAAAAGCAAGAAGATTAATTGTTGATAAATTCTTGGAATTATTTAAAGAATATGATGCTCTTGTTATGCCTGTTTCATCTGGTGTAGCTAAGAAGTTTGATGCTGAAAAAGATATTATTACAGAAGATGATAGATCTGCATTAGAAGATCATTTACAAATAGGTAACTTTGGTGGATTCCCATCAATTACAATACCTGATGGATTTGTGAGAGGTTTACCAGTAGGTATTAATTTCACATGTAATAGATATGAAGATCAAAAATTATTAAATATTGCTTATGCTCTAGAAAGTAATATGGATTATAAAAATCAAATAGCTAAGGAGGTTAAGTAATATGAGTAAGTATTATGTAACAATTGGTTTAGAGATGCACTGTGAAGGTTCTGAAACTAATTCAAAAGCTTTCTCAGGTGGAAGAAATGAATATACAGAAGAACCAAACTGTAATGTATCTCCAGTAGATATGGCTTTCCCTGGTGTATTACCTGTGGTTAATAAGAAAGCTGTTGAACAAGCTATAATGATGGCATCTATATTACATGCAAGAGTGCCTGAATATATGTATTTTGAAAGAAAGAACTACTATTATCCAGATTTACCTAAAGGATTCCAAATAACTCAAAATCCACCAGAAGAATGTGTTGGTAATGGTGGTTATATAGATATTGAGCGTGTTGATGGATCAACATTTAGAGTAGATATAGATAATCTACACTTAGAAGAAGATGCTGCTCAATCTACACACTTATATGATACAACTACTATTAACTATAATAGAGCTGGTGTTCCATTATTTGAACTTGTAACAACACCATGCTTACATTCTGCAGATGATGCTATTACATATCTAGAATATATAAGAGCAATTTATCAATACTGTGGTATATCTGAAGCTGATAGTAAAAAAGGTCAAATAAGATGTGATGTTAATATATCTATAAGTGAAGATCCTAATACATTAGGTACTAAAGTAGAAATAAAAAATGTTAACTCATTCTCATCTGTAAGAGATGCTATTAACTATGAAATAGAAAGACAATCTACTTTAAAAGATGAAGGTAGATATGATGAAGAAGTAGAACAAGAGACTAGAAGATGGGATGAATCAACTATGTCTACTGTTCGTATGAGATCTAAGGTTGATGCAATAGATTATAAATATTTTGTAGAACCAAATATACCTAAGTTTAAGATAGATCCTAAATGGGTAGAAGAAATTGTTGCTTCTACACCTGAATTACCATATGAAAGAAAAAATAAATATATGGGTGAATTTGGTTTATCAGCATATGATGCAGGTATTATTATTAAAGAAAAATCAACAGCTGATTATTATGAAGAATGTGTATCATTAGGTATGGATCCTAAAATTGCAGCTAACTGGTTATGTACTCAAATATTAGGTTACTTATATCAAGAAGATATAACTATTAATGAATTATATTTAACACCAGCTTTATTAAATCAAATAACTGAGGCAATGAAGAAAGGTGAAATATCTTCTAAACAAGCAAAAGAAGTATTTGCTAAATCATTAGAAGAAAAAGAAGAACCTAAGACTATTATGGAAAAATATAATATTAAACAAATGAGTGATGATAATGCATTACTAGATATTATTGTTAAGATTCTTGATGAAAGTCCAAATCAAATAGCAGCTTATAAAGCTGGTAAGACTAATTTAATTGGTTACTTTGTTGGACAATTAATGAAAGAAACAAAAGGTACAGCCAACCCAGGTATGGTTAATAAATTATTAAATGAAGAAATAGCTAAGAGATAATCTTAGCTTTTTTTGTGATATACTATAAGTATAATGAGAGGTTTATATGAAGAAGAATAAAAAGAATAAAAGAATAAATAAGGCTTTAATAATTGTAAGTGTGATTATACTAATTATAGTTGTATTATTAAGTATTTTCGTTTATCTTGATCATCAAAGTGAATGTAGTTACTTTGGCAATTGTATAACTCCAACAAAATGTTCTGAAGCGTATAACTGTGAGTTAAATCATGATAATGTATTTATATGTAAGTATTGTCCAGAAGACAAATATGATGAAAATGGATGTACTGTAGAAGAAGAAATAATTAGCTGCAAAAAAGAATTATTAGAAGGATAAAAACTAAGGGTAGTCTTAGTTTTTTTGTAGATAAAAAACACCAAAATGTTGTATAATATTAATGGTTTATAAATACTTGAGGGAGGTATTGGTCATGAAAGAAATAAAAGAAGAAACAAGAATAGGTAATATAATTGTTAAACCAACAAAGTTAAAGGATTGCTATGAATTAGCACCTATAAGATTTGGAGATCATCGTGGATTCTTCAAATCAATAACTAAAGAAGAATTAAAATCATTAGGCTTTAAAGAATGGAATCAAAATAGTGAATCATGTAGTATTAAAGGTGTATTTAGAGGATTACATTATCAATTAGATCCATATTGTCAAACAAAGGTAGTTAGTTGTGCAGAAGGAGAAGTATTAGACGTAGTAGTTGATATAAGAACAGATTCTCCTACATATGGACAATATATAGCAGTAAAACTATCTTCTGAAGAAGGTAATGCATTATATGTACCACGTGGATTTGCACATGGATATATGTGCTTAAAAGATAATTCATTATTTCAATATGTAGTTGATAATCAATATAATACTAGATTAGAAGATGGTATAGCTTATAATGATCCAAAAATAAATATTGATTGGGAAGCAATAAAGAAAGAATATGATGTTGGAAAAATAACATTATCTGAAAAAGATTCTAATAGACATGGAATAGATGAAGTAGTAAGACCATTTACTAGAGAACCTAAAAGATTCTTAATAACTGGTGTTAATGGACAATTAGGTTATGATATAGTTCGTGAATTACATGCTAGAGGTGAAAGAAATATTTTAGCTTTAGATGTACAAGATATGGATATTACAGATAGTGAAAGAGTATTTGAAATAGTTGAAAACTATAAACCTGATGTAATATTCCACTGTGCTGCTTGGACAGCTGTTGATAAAGCAGAAGATATACCAACTAAAGTTTATGATATAAATGTACGTGGAACAAAAAATTTAACTGAGGCATCTAATAAAGTAGGTGCTAAGATGATATATATGTCTACAGACTATGTATTTGATGGAACTAAAAAAGGAATATATACTGAAGAAGATCAAGTTAATCCTAAATCAGTATATGGTGAAACAAAATATTTAGGAGAAGAAGAAGTTAGAAAAAATCCTAATCACTTTATTACTAGAATATCTTGGGTATTTGGTATAAATGGAAATAACTTCATTAATACAATGATTAAACTATCTAATAATAAAGAAGAATTATCAGTAGTTAATGATCAAGTTGGTTCACCAACTTATACTGTAGACTTAGCTAAGTTATTAGTTGAAATGAGTTTCACTGATAAATATGGAACATATAATGTTAATAATGAAGGATATTGTTCATGGGCTGAATTTGCTGAATATATTATGAAGACTACAGGTAAAAAGATGCAAATTAATCCTGTAACTACTGAAGAGTATTTAAAGATTACTGCTGCTAAACAAGCATATAGACCAAGAAACTCTAAATTAGATAAATCTAAATTAGAAGAAGCAGGATTTAAAAGATTACCTACATGGCAAGATGCTACAGATAGATATGTAGAAGAATTAAATGATACTAATAAGATGTTCTTATTGGAACATCCTGTTAAAATTAAAAAATAGACTAGCTTAGCTAGTTTTATTTTTTTGATTTATTTAATCTTTAGTGTTATTATAATTGGACCAAAGGGGGATTTATATGGCAACACACATAATAAATGAAAGTTGGCATGATACACAAGAACTTATAAATACTCAATCAACTGAAATAGGTTATAAATTAGATTTGATTAAAAATGCTAAAGGTAGAGATGATAGTAGAGTAGGACTACATAATATTGGAATTGTATTAAATAATAAATTAGCTACAGAAGTAGTTAGAGTCTTTTTTGAACATGGAATATACGATTTAGATAATGATCCTGTATATTTAGTTATTTATAAATATTTAATGGATTTAGAAAAAGAAGGAGTTAAATATTTAGAAAAATATTTCAAGGAAAATATTATTACTAGAGATACCTATTCAAGAATTATATATTCGAATCATACAGGATTGATTAATTATAAAGCTTTTTTAGATAAAATATTTAGTTTTGATATTAAAGAAGATTTTATGACAGCTTTATTATATTATTTAAATACTATGCTTAAATCAGGTAATTGTGAACGTATAAGTACCCCTGAGAAAGCTATTGATTTTTCAATATCATTCTTTAATACATTAAATAAATTAGGCATGTATGATTTATATGGTAGAACTATTGAAATCATTGATAATGCAAATATATTTTATATGAATAATTTTATTGAAAAAGAAGGAACTTATTTAGAAAAAACTAAATAAGTTTTTTATTATTATGATATAATTTAAGAGAAGAAGTGATAATATGAAAAATGTAATAATTATAGGCTCTCGTGGTTATAGATATAACTATGGAGGATGGGAAACTTTTGTAACAGAATTTGTTAACAATTGTGTAGATAAAGATATTAATTTTTATATACCTTATCTAACTCATAATAAAAAGAATAATAAGAATATTACACATATAGGAAAACTAGAACAAGTAGAGTTATATGTTCCTAATACAGGTTTTACTACTATGTTTAATTTTACTATTAAGTCTATGAATTATTATATTAAGTATTTAAGAAAGAATAAATTAAAGAATACTATAATAGTTATACTAGGATCAAAGATAGGACCTTTAATGCCTAAATACTATCATGACTTACATAAACTAGGAGCTAAAGTAGTTATGAATCCTGATGGTATTGAATGGAAAAGAGATAAATGGACATGGTGGATTAAGAAGTGCTTTAAAATATCAGAAAAATATCATGTTAAATATACTGATCAAGTAGTATGTGATAGTAAAGCTATTAAAGAATATATTGATTCAGAATACAAAGTATCTAATAAATCATCTTTTATTGCATATGGTACTTATATGAATAATAAAATACAAAATGAAAATAGATGTAAGAAATTCTTTAAAGAAAAAGATATAAAGAGTAATAATTATTATTTATATGTTGGTAGATTTGTACCTGAAAATAATATAGAAACAATTATATCTGAATTTATGGCTTCTAATACTAATAAGAAATTATTATTAGTTACTAATTATGAAGAAAATGAATTCTATTATCATTTAAAGAGTAATACTAAGTTCTATAAAGATGAAAGAATAGTTTTCTTAGGACCTGTATATGATAAAGAACTATTAACATATTTAAGAATGAATGCATATGGATATATCCATGGACATTCAGCAGGTGGAACTAATCCTTCATTACTTGAAGCATTAGCATATACTAAGTTAAACATTTTATTTGATGTTGAATATAATAAAGAAGTAGGACAAGATGCTTGTTATTACTTCAGTAATGTACATTCTTCATTAGCTAGAATTATTAATATATGTGATGAATTAAAGAAAAATGAAATTGAAAAAATGGGTAAAGAATGTATAGATATTATTAAAAATAATTATACTTGGCCAATTATAGTTAATAAGTATGATGATGTATTTAATAAACTACTAGGTGAATAGTATGAGTTATATAGTATCTTTTATATTACCTTTACTTTATATTATTTTTTATACTTATTCTTTAACTATATTATTTAAAAAGATTAAGTTTGAACATGCTTTGCCTTTAACACTTATATTATCAGCTATCATAATGTATATATCTTTATATTTATTCAAAACTATTTATTTTGGTTTAGGATTAAATGTTGGTTTATGTTTAATATTCCCAATTCATTTAATTAAAAATAAATATAGTTTAAAAGAGATAAAGAAAGAATATCTAACTAATGGATTAATATCATTTATATTTATATATATTGTTATTTATTTATATGATTTAAATAGATATTATACTAGATGGGATGAATTATCTCATTGGGGTAAGATGGTTAAAGAAATAATTAGATTAGATAATTTTTATTCTATAGATGCATCTCATTTATTAGTGCATAAAGATTATCCACCAATTTTTCCTTTAATGGAAACATTATATACTTTTATAAGTGGTGGTTTTAAAGAAACTTATCTAATAAGATGTATTCATGTATTTGAAGCAAGTATTATATTATCTATCTTTAATCATGATAAAAAAGTGGATATTAAAAATACAGTATTAAAGACTTTATTAGTGTTTATATTTATGTGTTTATTAACATTCTTATTTGATTCAGAGGTATTCATTAATTCTATTTATACAGATATACCTTTATCATTCTTAGTTGGATATATATTATTCTATATATTTAGAAAGAATAAATATGATAGTATATTCTTTATAACAATAAGCATATTATTTATATTTTTATTATTAACTAAACAAATAGGATTACCTTTATATTTAGTATGTTTATTATTCTTAGTATTAAAACTTATATTTAATAAATATAAATTTAATATTAAAAGAATACTATTAGTTATATTAAGTGTAATTATTATTCCAATTATATTCTTATTCTCATGGAACAATTATAAACATAATTTAGGTTTAGTTGGTCAATTTGAAACAAGTGATATTAAGATAAATGAATTACCTGGAATAATTAATAAAACTGAAGGTGAAGAGTGGCAACAAATTGCTTCGGAAAAATATATGAAAGCATTATATACGGAAAATATAACAGGATCATATATAAAGATAACTATATTAAGTTTAATTATTATAATACCTTTAATAACAGCTATTCTTTTTGTTAATATGAAAGATAAAATAGAGAAGAAAAACTATGTTATATTAGGCATAAGTCTAATAGTAGGTTTAATAGGATACTTATTAATGATGTATTTATTATATGTCTTTAACTTTGGACCAGTTGAAAGTCCAATCTTAGCATCATATGATAGATATCTATCATGTTATATATTAATTGTATTATATTCTTTAATATCTATATTTATTTATTATAAAGATATTAATTATAAATATTTAATTATCTTAACTATTGTAGTAGGTGCATTAATTAGACCACATCAATATTTAAGATTAAGACCTGATTTAATCGTATTACCTAATCATTTATATGATGCTTCCAAATATGCAGCATATGTTATAGATAATCATACAGAAGTAGATGATAAAGTATTTATACTTGATCAACAAGAAAAAAATGGGGCTGTATTCTATGTTAATTATTTTAGTAATAAAGTAAAAACTAATCTAGTTAACTATGAATTAACTAATATTATTAACTATAAAGATATCTTAAAAGACTATAATTATTTATATGTATATTCATTAACAACTAATGAATTAGAATTAAATAAATTATATAAGATAGAGATATCTAATGATGAAGTTAATTTAATTAAGGTGGGATAATATGAAAAAGATAGCAGTATTAATACCATGTTATAATGAAGCTCCAACAATTGCTAAGGTAGTTAAAGATTTTAAAAAAGTATTACCTTTAGCAGATATATATGTATATGATAATAATTCAACAGATGGAACTGATAAGATAGCTAAGAAAGCAGGAGCTATTGTTGAATATGAATATAAACAAGGAAAAGGTAATGTTATTAGATCAATGTTTAGAAATATTGATGCTGATTGTTATATCATGGTTGATGGTGATGATACATATCCATCTGTTCATGCTAAAGAGATGTCAGATTTAGTATTAAGAGGTAAAGCTGATATGGTTATTGGTGATAGATTATCTTCTACTTATTTTAAAGAAAATAAAAGACCATTCCATAATTCAGGTAATGTCTTAGTAAGATGGTTTATAAATACATTATTTAAGACTAAATTAAAAGATATCATGACAGGTTATAGAGCATTCTCTAAAGAATTTGTTAAATCATGTCCTGTATTATCTAAAGGATTTGAAATAGAAACAGAAATGACTATTCATGCATTAGATAAGAACTATAGAATAATAGAAATACCAATAGAATATAGAGATAGACCTGAAGGATCATATAGTAAATTACATACATTTAAAGATGGTATTAAAGTATTATTGATGATAAAAACCTTATTTAAGGAATATAAACCAAAAGCATTCTTTAATATATTATCTCTTCTATCTTTTATAGTAGGTATTATATTAAATATACCTCCATTTACTGAATACTTTAAAACAGGTCTTGTTACTAAGTTTCCATCATTGATAGTAGGATGCTTCTTTATAGTTATAGCATTATTATTGATGATAACAGGAATCTTGCTTGAAGTTATTGCAAAGAAGCATAAACAATTATATGAACTATATTTAAATAGAATAAATAAGTGATTGACAATTAATGATTATTACTTTATAATCAATACGTAATCAAGTTTTTACTAGGTTTGAACTAACTCCAAATTCATACTTGGTTTAAACGGATAATATAAGTAAAGGAGGAAAATGAAATGGCTGTAACTAAAGAAAGAAAAGCTGAATTAGTTAAAGAATTTGGTAAGTCAGCAAAAGACTCAGGAGCTACTGAAGTTCAAGTTGCTATCCTTACTGAAGAAATCAATGAATTAACTGAACATTTAAAGACTCATATTCATGATTTCCATTCAAAAAGAGGATTACTTATGAAGGTTGGTAAAAGAAGATCTTTATTAGATTACTTAAAGGATACTAACATCCAATCTTATAGAGAAGTAATTAAGAAACTTAATATTAGAAAGTAGGCACTTATTTTTAGTGTCTTTTTTTATTCATGTAGTAGGCACAAATATGATTAAAAAAAGGAGAAAAGTAAATGGAAAAGAAAGTATTTAAAATGAACTTCCATGGTAAAGACTTAATAGTTGAACATGGACAATTAGCTAAACAAGCACATGGTGCTGTATTAGTTAGATATGGAGATACAGTTATTTTATCTACAGTTGTTGTATCAAACACTGCAAATATTTTATCTGATTTCTTCCCATTAATGGTTTTATACCAAGAAAAATTATATTCAGTAGGTAAGATACCTGGTGGATTTATTAAAAGAGAAGGTAGACCAACAGATGCTGCAACACTTGCTGCACGTATGATTGATAGACCTATGAGACCAATGTTCCCAGAAGACTTTAGAAATGAAGTACAAGTAGTTAATACTGTATTATCAGTTGATACTGATAACTCACCTGAATTAACTGCTATGTTTGGATCATCATTATGTACATCTATATCTAAGATACCATTTGATGGACCAATTGCTGGTGTTAAAGTTGGTAGAGTAGATGGTAAGTTTATTATTAACCCAACACCTGCAGAATTAGAAAAATCTGATATTGATTTAACTGTTGCTGGTACTAAGAAAGCAATTAACATGGTTGAAGCAGGATCTAAAGAAGTATCTGAAGAAGATATGTTAGATGCATTAATGTTTGGTCATGAAGCAGTTAAAGAATTATGTGAATTCCAAGAAAAGATTATTGAAGAAATTGGTGTTCCTAAGATGGAATATGAACACTTAGTTATTGAAGATGAATTAGTTGAAGATATTAAGAAACTAGCTGAAGATAAATTAGATAAAGCTATGCGTATTAAAGAAAAACTTGAAAAGTATGCTGCTATTGATGCTGTTAAAGAAGAAGTGGTAACTAAGTATGAAGAAGAAAATAAAGATAAATTAGATGCTGATGAATTAACAGTATTAATTACTAAAGTTAAATTAGCATTAGAATCTATTGAATATGATTTATTTAGATCTATTACTGTTAATGAACATTTAAGAGCTGATGGTAGAAAGATGGATGAAATTAGACCATTATCTACTGATATTGATTTATTACCTCGTACTCATGGTTCAGCATTATTCACTCGTGGTGAAACTCAAGCCTTAGCTGTAACTACATTAGGTGCATTAAATGAATATCAAGCATTAGATGGATTATCATTAGAAGCTGAAAAACACTTCATGTTACATTACAACTTCCCAGCATTCTCAGTTGGTGAAACTGGTAGATATGGAAGTCCAGGAAGAAGAGAAATTGGACATGGTGCTTTAGGTGAAAGATGTTTAAAACAAGTTATGCCATCTGAAGAAGAATTCCCATATACAGTTAGAGTTGTATCTGAAATACTTGAATCTAATGGCTCATCATCTCAAGCTACAATTTGTGCTGCATGTATGTCATTAATGGCTGCCGGTGTTCCTTTAAAAGCTCCAGTTGCTGGTATCGCAATGGGATTAATTACATCAAAAGATGAAAAAGAATATGAAATATTAACTGATATCCAAGGTATGGAAGACCATTTAGGTGACATGGACTTTAAAGTTGGTGGAACAAGAAATGGTATCTGTTCATTACAAATGGATATTAAGATTAAAGGTATAACTAAAGAAATCTTAGGTAAAGCATTAGCTCAAGCTAAGAAAGCAAGAATGCAAATTCTTGATGTAATTGAAAAACAAATACCTGAACCAAGAAAAGAAGTATCTAAGTATGCTCCTAAACTTGAAACATTCAAGATTAATCCAGATAAGATTAAAGATGTTATTGGTAAGGGTGGAGAAACAATTACAAATATCATTTTAACTTCATCTAATGTTGAAACAGTTCAAGATATTAACGCTGTTAAGATTGATGTTGAAGAAAATGGACAAGTAATTATCTATCATACAGATAGAGAAGTAATTAATAAAGCTGCTCAAATGATTAAAGATATCGTTAGAGAAGTAGAAACAGGTAAACAATATACTGCTAAAGTAGTTAAAGTAGAAGACTTTGGATGCTTTGTAGAATTATGGCCTGGATGCCAAGGATTAGTTCATGTTTCACAATTAGCTCATGAAAGAGTAGACAAACCATCTGACTTATTTAAAGTTGGTGATGAAATAATTGTTGAATCATTAGGATATGATAATCATGGTAGATTAAACTTATCTCGTAAGGCTTGTATACCAAAACCTGAAAAGAAAGAAAAGAAAGAAGAAAAGAAGGATGAAGAATAATCCTTCTTTTTTTATGTAAATAAATGTTAAATGCTAGTTTTCACCCATTTATTATTATATTTATTTATGGTATTATAAAAATACAATAAGGAGGAAAATATGAAAAAAATATTAGCTGTTATAGCAACAATTTTAGGTGTTGTTCCATTTTTAAGTGCAAGCGCTTTATATGAATCAACAAATTATTATACTTATTCGAAAGGTGAAGTAGTAAACTTTTATACTAATGAAGAAGAAGAAAATGCTAAGACTCAAGACACTGGTCTTACAACAATGATTCTTGAAGATAAGGGAGCTAACGATAAATATGTTAAAGCATTATTAATTGGTTCTCCATATTCTCCAGCTATGTTAATGGATGAATTAGATACTCAAGGAACAATTAGAGGATCAAGATCTTGGGAAGAATATATCTCATTAATGAGAAATACTCTAGGTTTTGATGATACAGATAAACAATATATCTACAATATGCAAGATACTGCTAAAGGTATGAATTATCCATCATTAGATGAAATCTTAGATTTATTTGGTGAAGGTAATTATACATATGATGCAACTAGCAAGATATATACTTTAACTAACAAAACTATTAAAGATAGATCTGGTGCAGATACTACAATATTTAATGCTCTAGAAATTATGATCGATGGTGGTGGAAAAGCTATTAAAGGTTTCTATACATCAACATTTGATGGAACAAAAATTTGGGTAGTTAAGTTTAATACAATGGATATTCAAGGTGGTCCAAGAAATGCTCATCTTATAGGTGTAACTATTGAACAAGTTGAAGCAAATGAAAATACTGAATATGCTGCATTAGCTACTGTATATGTTAATAAGACTGCAGATTGTCATCAATCATCATTCATGTGTTATGTATGTGGTACTGAATATAAATATGCTGAAGTAGGTAGCCAAGATGCTTCTTGTAAAGAAGTTCCTGGTATAACTAATCCAGCTGACTGTGTTCCTCAAGCATGCTATAACTGTGAAGGTTCTTATAAATGGTATAAAGAAGGAGAACAAGATGCTACTAAATGTACTAAAGTAGATACTATTACAACACCTGCAAAATGTGTTGATTCTCCTGATACTGGTTTAGAATCTCATATCTTAGAATTTGCTATTGTTGCTGCATTATGTGCAATCGCATTACTAGCTGTTCGTAAGAAAGACTTATTCAGAACTATATAATAATAATAATAATAATAAAGAAGGTTTACACCTTCTTTTTTTGTTGTGTCTAGTTCTATTGAGGATAATTGACTTTAATTGATATAATTATAGTACAATCATAGGGAAAAAGAGGTTGTGTGAATGAAATATAAAAAGGAAGTAATACTACTATTAGCTTTATTAGTGGCATCCGTTATATCCTTTATATATATTAAGAATAGATTTTATTCTTCTTTAAATCTTGATGCATCCGCTAAGAGGATTGTTAAGAATTTAAAGAATGAAAAAGAAATAGGTTATAATAATGAAGTTAAATATAAACAAGCAGTAACAGCTTTAGTAGAAGAAACTACAACATATAAAAATATTACTACTTCGTTAACAACTAATGAAGATAAAGAGTTAGTAGTTAAAGATGATAATATAGAAGAATATCCATATGTAGTTGCACCTTCATTTGAAGATGATGGTTCGATTATATATGAAGGTATGACTTTAACTGAATTAACTGATAAGTTAAATAGAAGTCTAACAGGTTATTTAACTAATACTGGGTACTTCTTTGCAGATTATACAAAGAAGACAGGATTAGATCCGTATTTATCTATATCAATAGTATTACTTGAAACAGGATGCAAATGGTCTTGTTCAAAACTTGCTAAAGAATGTAATAATATAGGTGGATTAAAAGGTGGAGAATCTTGTAATGGTAAATCTTATAGAAAATATAATACTCTAGGTGAAGGTATTGATGGATTCTTAGATATTATCTATAATAACTATTACTTAAAAGGCATGAAGACTCCTGAACAAATGTCTTCATCATATGCAGCATCGTCTTTATGGTCTGCTAAGGTAAATCAATATATAAGTGAAATAAAGGCTAAATAATAGCCTTTTTTTATTGCAATAAAAAAGATATACCTTAAAGTATATCTTCATCATATCCTAGTTTAGTTTTAATAATATATATTGGTCTATTTTTTATTTCTATATATGTTCTTGAAACATATTCACCAATTATACCTAAGACAAATAGTATTAATCCTCCTAATATTAATATTACACACATAAGTGATGCATATCCAGGAATATCTTTACCTTGTATTAATGTTTTTATTAATACTACTATAAAATATATGAATGCACCAAATGATATTGCGCCTCCAATAATTGATGCCATTCTTAGTGGTAGTGTAGAAAAGTTTAATATACCATCTATTGCATATGATATTTGCTTTCTTAATTTAAATTTGGAAGTACCAGCATATCTTTTATCTGGAGTATATTTAATATAATGTGTCTTATATCCTACATATGAGAATAATCCTTTTGTGAATCTATTAGTTTCACTCATAGCTGTTAAAGATTTAACTACAGCTTTTCTCATCATTCTAAAATCGGATGCACCTTCTACATATTCTTGTTTAGATGCGTGTCTCATGATTTTATAGAATGAATGCTTACCTATCTTTTGAAAGATATTTTCGTGTTTATAATCATTTACCATACAAACTATATCGTAGTCTTTATGTTCTTCTAAATAAGATAACATAGTTTTTATATATTTAGGATGTTGTTGTAAGTCAGCATCAACAATAACTGCATATTCAGCTTTGCTTGCAGACAATCCTGCATGTATTGCAGCATCTTTACCAAAGTTACGAGAGAATGATAAAACTTTAATATGCTTTTCATCTTTATTATATAAATCATTCATAACTTTTAAAGTATTATCAGTAGAACCATCATCCACAAATATAATATTATATTTAATATCATTAAGTTCTTTATCTATAGCTTCATATAGATCAATTATTGATTCTTCTTCGTTTAGAGCAGGTACTATAATGTCTAACTTCATATCATCACTTCCAATTAAATTATACCATATTTACACTTATAAAAAGGTAAAAAAGAGGGTAATTTAAAAATATTCAAAAAAGTGCATAAAAAACTTGATTTTGGAGATAAAATCATATATAATTGTTTGTAGTTTAAACGGCTTAGATGGGCGAGGTTGTTGATACACTCGGTGGAGTTGTAAAGATTTCATCAAATGTAATCAGGTTATTTGCCCGGAGCAAGTTTATACAAGATATAAGCGAAGGGAGGACATGTAAAATGTCAAAAGTTAGATTAAGATTAAAAGCTTATGATCACAGAATCTTAGACACAGCTTGTGCAAGAATCGTTGATACTGTTAAGAGAACTGGTGGAGAAATCTCTGGACCTGTACCTCTTCCAACAGAAATTCAAAAGATTACTGTATTAAGAGCTGTACACAAATACAAAGATGCTCGTGAACAATTCGAAATGAGAACTCATAAGAGATTAATCGATGTTAAAAATCCTAGTAAAGAAACTATGGATGCGTTAGCACATTTAGATTTACCTAGTGGTGTTGAAGTAGACATCAAAACTATGTAATCAAAACAAAAAATAGAAAAAACGGAGGAAATGAAAGATGAAAGGAATCTTAGGTCGTAAAGTCGGAATGACTGAAAAATTTACGATAGACGGAAAAGTAATTCCTGTTACTGTAGTTGCAGTTGAACCAAATGTTATCTCTCAAATCAAAACTGTTGAGACTGATGGTTACAACGCTATTCAATTAGCTACAGTTGACAAGAAAGAAAAGCATGTAACTAAGCCAGAAGCTGGACATGCAAAAAAAGCTGGTGTAGCACCTAAGCGCTTCTATAAAGAAATTAGAGTAGATAATCCTCAAGATTACACTTTAGGAAGTACTATAGACGCTAGCACATTCACAGTTGGTGAAAGAGTAGATGTAACTGGTACATCAAAAGGAAAAGGTTTCCAAGGTGTTATTAAACGTCATGGACAATCTAGAGGACCTGAAACACATGGTTCTGATTATCATAGAAGACCAGGTTCAATGGGAACTATGAGACCAATGAGAGTTTTAAAGGGTAAGAAGTTAGCTGGACATATGGGAGCTCAAACTGTTACTATTCAAAACTTAGAAATTATTGAAGTTGACACTACTGATAATTACATTTTAGTAAGTGGTAACATTCCAGGAGCAAAGAACTCTTTAGTATTAATCAAGGAATCAGTTAAACCTGGTAAAGTTAATCCTAAAGAAATATTAAGTTATGTAGAAGAAGAAACTGTTGTTGATGAAGTAGTTGAAGAACCAACTGAAGAAACAACTGTAGAAGAAACTGAAGCACCTGTTGAAGAAACTACTGCTGAAGAGAAAGTTGAGAAAACAACTGAAGAATAATTTCTTCAAGTTGAAAGGAGATAAGTATTATGGCAAAGTTAAAAGTTTTAAATATTAAAGGTGAATCAAATAAAGACATAACATTAAATGATGCAATCTGGAAAGTAGAAGCAAATGACGTTGTATTAAAGAAAGCATTAAGATTACAAATGGATTCTTTAAGACAAGGTACTCATGCTGTTAAAGGAAGATCTGATGTTTCTGGTGGAGGTAAAAAACCTTACAGACAAAAAGGTACTGGTAACGCAAGACAAGGTACTATTAGAGCACCACAATATAGAGGTGGTGGAATTGTATTTGGACCAACTCCAAGAAGTTATGGTTTCAAAATCAATAGAAAAGAAAGAAAGTTAGCTTTAGCTACAGCATTAACTGAAAAGCTAGCTGATAAGAGAGTTGTAGTTGTTGATAGTTTAGAAAACGTATCTACTAAGACTAAAGATGTTAAAGCATTATTAACAAACTTAAAAGTTGAAGGTAAGGTATTATTCGTATCAGCTAATGATGCTGAAAAACTATATTTAGCAACTAGAAACATTGGTACTGTTGCAGTTATTATGGCAGACGAATTAAATTGCTATGACATAGTAAATGCTGATTATGTAGTATTCGATGAAGACTCTTGCAAATATATAGAGGAGGCACTTAACTAATGAAAGATATAATTATAGCCCCAGTAGTGACTGAGAAATCTGCTGTAACAGCTAACGACGGAAAAACTTATGTTTTTAAAGTTGCAAAAGCTGCTAATAAAACTCAAATTAAACAAGCAATTGAAAGTGCATTCAATGTTAAAGTTTCAGAAGTAAGAACTCTTAACACTAAGTCAAAAGCTAAGAGAATCGGAAGATATGCTGGAACAACAAAAACTTATAAGAAAGCAATCGTTACTTTAAAAGACGGTTTTGCTATAGAAATTTAGTAGGAGGTTATTTAAATGGGTATTGTTAAATATAAAGCTACGACTAATGGCCGTAGAGGTATGTCAACACTTTCTAATGATGAATTAACTCAAGGAAATAATCCTACTAAGTCATTATTAAAGAGTGGAGCTAAAACTGGTGGACGTAACAATCAAGGTAAATTAACTGTTAGACACATCGGTGGTGGCGCAAAGAGAAAATACAGAGTTATAGATTTTAAAAGAAATAAATTTGGTGTAACTGGTAAAGTTGCAACAATCGAATACGATCCAAATAGAAATGCTAATATCGCATTAATTAACTATTTAGATGGTGAAAAGAGATATATTATTGCTCCTAAAGATTTAACTGTTGGAATGATAGTTGAAGCTGGTGAAGCAGTTGATATCAAAGTTGGTAATGCAATGCAATTACAAAACATTCCAGTTGGTACTTTAGTACACAATGTAGAATTAAAACCAGGTAAGGGAGCTGAAATAGCTAGATCTGCTGGTGCATCTGTACAAATTTTAGGTAGAGATGAAAAATATGTAATCGTTCGTTTACAATCAGGTGAAACAAGAAAGATTCTTGGAACTTGTATGGCAACAATCGGTGTTGTTGGTAATGAAGATTCAGAATTAGTTAAAATTGGTAAAGCTGGACGTACTCGTCACATGGGTATTAAACCTACTGTAAGAGGTTCAGTAATGAATCCTAACGATCACCCACATGGTGGTGGTGAAGGTAGAACTCCAATCGGACGTAAGTCTCCAATGACTCCATGGGGTAAACCTGCACTTGGTGTTAAGACTCGTAATCCAAAGAAAGCATCTAATAAGCTTATTATTAGTAGAAAGAAAAACAAGTAGGTGATTGACTATGGCAAGAAGTTTGAAAAAAGGACCTTTCATAGATGAAAGCTTAAAGAAGAAAATTGAAAAGTTAAACGCTGAAAATAAGAAGGAAGTTGTTAAGACTTACTCTAGACGTTCAACTATTTTCCCAGATTTCGTAGGACACACTATTGCAATTCATAATGGTAAGGATTTCATTCCTGTATACATTAGTGAAGAAATGGTTGGTCATAAACTTGGAGAATTCGCTTTGACACGTAAAAACGGTGGACACGGCGCAGATAAGAAGTAGGAGGAGTATAGATGGAAACATTTGCAATACATAAGAATGCTATGGTAGCTCCTTTAAAAGCTAGAATGACTCTTGATTTAATTAGAGGTAAAAAAGCTACTACTGCTGTTAATATATTAAAGAATACAAACACTAAATCAGCTAGATTAATTGAAAAAGTATTAAACTCAGCTATAGCTAATGCTACAAATAATTTTGGAGCTAAGTTAGAAGATTTAACTGTTTCTGAATGTTATATCAACCCTGGTGTTGTTTATAGAAGATGGAAACCAGCTTCTAGATCTAGAGTTGATAAGAGATTTAAAAGAACAAGTCACATAACTGTAAAAGTTAGTGATGGTAAGGAGGCTTAATTATGGGACAAAAAGTAGATCCTAGAGGATTAAGACTTGGTGTTAATAAAGATTGGGAATCTAAATGGTATGCTGAAGGAAAAGAATATGTTAAGTCATTAAATAATGATATTAAGATTCGTGAATTCTTAACTAAGAAGTTAAAAGATGCTGCTGTTTCTAGAATCGAAATCGAAAGAAAGCCAAATAGAACTGATGTTAAAATTGTTACTGCTAAGCCTGGTGTTATCATTGGACATGGCGGAGAAGACATCGAAAAATTAAGAAATGAAATTAAGAAAGTATCTGGTGAAACTGTATACGTTAATATCGTTGATGTTAAGAATCCAGCATTAGATGCTTCATTAGTTGCTCAATCAATTGCTAGACAAATTGAAAACAGAGGTAACTATCATAATATTCAAAAGAAAGCTATTAAGGAAACACTTAAGGCTGGAGCTAAAGGTATTAAGACTATGGTATCTGGTAGATTAGGTGGAGCTGAAATGGCTAGATCTGAATTCTATGTAGAAGGAACTGTTCCTCTACAAACTATTAGAGCTGATATAGATTATGCACAAGCTGAAGCTGATACTACATATGGTAAGATTGGTGTTAAGGTTTGGATCTATAAAGGTGAAATCTTAAATAGAAAGAACAAAGGAGGTAATAACGATGTTAATGCCTAAGAGAACAAAATATCGTAAACCTCATAGAATATCTTATGAAGGAAAAGCTAAAGGTAATACTAAAGTCACTAAAGGTGAATATGGTTTACAAGCTAAAGAAGGTGGATACGTTAACGCTAGACAAATAGAAGCTGCACGTATCGCTATGACAAGATATATGAAACGTGGTGGAAAAGTTTATATTAATATTTTCCCTCACTTAGCAAGAACTAAACAAGGTTTAGGACAACGTCAAGGTACAGGTAAAGGAACTGTTGATCATTGGGCAGCTGTAGTTAAAGCTGGTACTGTTATGTTCGAAGTATCTGGAGTATCAGAAGAAACTGCTAGAGAAGCTTTAAGATTAGCATCTCATAAGTTATCTGTAACAACAAGATTTGTTGAAAAGGAAGGTGGAGTAAATAATGAAAACTAATGAAATTAGAAAAATGTCCACTGAAGAAATAACTAAGAAAATAGAAGAGTTAAAATCAGAATTATTCGATATGAGAATGAAACAAGCTACTGCAGCTTTAGAAAAATCTCATAAGATTAATGAAGATAGAAAGACTATCGCTAGATTAAAAACTGTTCTAGTTGAAAGAGAAAATGAAGGAGGAAATAAATAATGAGTGAAACTAAGAAGACTTATATAACTGGTAAAGTTGTATCTGCTAAGAATGATAAAACTATTACTGTTTTAGTAGAAACTTATAAAAATCATCCTTTATATCATAAGAGAGTTAAAACTTCTAAGAAATATGCAGCTCATGATGAAAAAAATATTGCGAAAGTTGGAGATACAGTTAGATTAGTATCTACAAGACCATTATCTAAAACTAAGAGATATGCTCTTGATAAGGTATTAGTTGAATCTGTAGAAATCTAAGGAGGGTTATTATGATACAACAAGAAACAAGATTAAAAGTTGCTGATAACTCTGGAGCAAGAGAATTACTAGTCATCAGAGTAATGGGTGGAAGTAAAGTTAAATATGCTAACATTGGAGATGTAGTTGTTGGAACTGTTAAAAAGGCTATTCCAAACTCTAATGTTAAAGAAGGAAAAGTAGTAAAAGCTGTTATAGTTAGATCTAGACAAGGTGTAAGAAGAGAAGATGGATCTTATATCAAATTTGGTGACAACGCTTGCGTATTAATCAAGGATGATAAGAGTCCAATCGGAACTCGTGTATTAGGACCTGTTGCAAGAGAACTTCGTGATAAGAACTACATGAAGATCGTTTCACTTGCTAACGAAGTATTATAGGAGGATGAATATGGTAAAAGTTGGAGATAAAGTTTTAGTTATCGCTGGCGATGACAAAGGTAAAGAAGGAACTGTTACAAGAATTATCAGAGATAAGAATAAAGTAGTAGTTTCTGGTGTTAACATTGTTGTTAAACATATGAAACCTAGTGCTATGAACGAAACAGGCGGAAGAGTTGAAATTGAAGCACCAATTCATGTATCTAACGTAAAAGTTATAACAGAAGAAAAGAAAGCTGCTAAGAAAGAAGAAAAAGTAGCTGAAAAGAAAACTACAAAAAAATCTACAAAGAAAGAGTCAGGTGATAAATAATGAGTACTTTAAAGGAAAGATACGAAAAAGAAATTAAACCTGAATTAATTAAAGAATTTAATTACACTTCATCAATGGAAGCACCTAAATTAGATAAGATTGTTATCAACATGGGTGTTGGTGAAGGTGCTAAAGATGATAAATTCATCGAAGCAGCTAAGGCTGATTTAGAAGCAATAACTGGACAACATGCAGTTGTTACTAAAGCTAAACATTCTATAGCTGGTTTCAAGATCAGAGAAGGTCAACCAATAGGTGTTAAAGTTACACTTAGAGGTGAAAAAATGTATAACTTCATGGAAAAACTAATCAAGGTAGCTTTACCTCGTGTTAGAGATTTCAGAGGTATATCTAATAGAGCATTCGATGGTAAAGGAAATTATACTTTAGGTATTAAAGAACAAATAATTTTCCCAGAAATCGAATACGATAAAGTAGTAAAAGTAAGAGGAATGGACGTAGTATTTGTTACAACTGCAAAGACTAACGACGAAGCTTTAAAATTATTAGAAGCTTTCGGTATGCCATTTAGAAAGTAGGGTGCGAATATGGCTAAGACTAGTTTAAAGGTAAAACAATCAAGAAAACAAAAATTTGGTGTTAGAGAATATACTAGATGTGAAAGATGTGGAAGACCTCATGGCATATTACGTAAATTTGGTTTATGTCGTATTTGCTTTAGAGAACTTGCTAACCAAGGTAAAATACCTGGTGTTAAGAAGTCTAGTTGGTAGGAAGGAGTATTTAGTATGGTAGAAGATAAAATTGCTGATATGCTTACAAGAATAAGAAATGCTAATCAATTAAAGTATGATACTGTTGAAGTATTAGGTTCTAAAGTTACTGAAGAAATCGCAAGAGTTCTTAAAGAAGAAGGTTTTATTGCTGATTATACTGTTAATAAAGCTTCTAATGGTAACACAATTATGATTACATTAAAATATTCAGAAGGTAAGAAACAAAGAGTTATTACAGGATTAAGAAGAATATCTAAATCTGGATTAAGAGTATATGCTAAAAACTCTGAACTTCCAAGAGTTCGTAACGGATTAGGTATTGCTATAGTCTCTACATCTGAAGGTATTATGACTGATAGAGATGCTAGAAATAAAGGTCTAGGAGGAGAAGTACTTGCAACTATTTGGTAGTTCAAGGAAATATTAGTTATGAGTAGAATAGGAAATAGAGTATTAACTATCCCTGCAGGTGTTACTGTTACAGTTGACGGTTCTACTGTTACTGTAAAAGGACCTAAAGGTGAATTAAAAAATGTATTTAATAATAATATGGTTATCGAAGTTAATGAAAATGAATTAACTGTTAAAAGACCAAATGATTCTAAGGAAATGAAAACTTTCCATGGAACTACAAATTCTTTAATCGAAGGTATGATTAAAGGCGTATCTGAAGGATTTTCTAGAGATTTAGAAATCAATGGTGTTGGTTACAGAGTTGCAGTAAAAGGAAATGTAATCGAATTAAACGTTGGACATTCACACGTTGATAAGATTGAAATTCCTGCTGACTTAAAAGTAGAAGCACCATCTGCTACTAAATTAACAGTTTCAGGAACTGATAAACAAAGAGTTAATGAGTTTGCTGCAAACATTAGAAAGATTAGAAAACCAGAACCATATAAAGGTAAAGGTATTAGATATGCTGATGAACATATTAGAATTAAAGAAGGAAAGAAAGCATCAAAATAATTGATAGGAGGAAATAAAGTATGATAAAAAAAGAAGCAAATAATGTTGCAAGACTTAGAAGACATGCTAGAGTTCGTAAGAGTGTATCTGGAACTAAAGAATGTCCTAGATTAAATGTATTTAGATCTAATTCTCATATTTTCGCACAAGTAATTGATGATGAAAACGGAAATACTTTAGTTTCTTCATCAAGCGTTGAACTAAAATTAAAAAATGGTGGAAACGTAGAAGGTGCTAAGACTGTTGGTGCTGATGTTGCTAAAAAAGCTGTTAAGGCTGGTATCAAAAAAGTTGTTTTTGATAGAGGTGGATATCAATACCACGGACGTGTAGAAGCTTTAGCTGACGCTGCACGTGAGAACGGATTGGAATTCTAGGAGGTGCAAGATGGCTGAAGAAATAAAAGAAGTTACAACTACTGAAGTAGTTGAAGAAGTTAAAGAAGAAAAGAAACAAACTAGAAGAGATGGTAAGAGAGAATTCAAACCTAGAAGAAACTTTGATTCTAAGAAGAAATTATTAGATGAAAGAGTAATCGACCTAAAAAGAGTAACTAAGGTTACTAAAGGTGGTCGTCATATGAGATTCTCTGCTACTATGGCTGTTGGTGATGGAAAAGGTTTAGTAGGTATTGGTTCAGGTAAGGCTAATGAAGCTCCAGAAGCTATCAAGAAAGCTTTACAAGCTGCTAATAAGAACTTAGTTAAAGTTGCATTAGTTGACAATAATAGAACTATTCCTCATGAAGCTGATGGTGTATGTGGTAAATCTAAAGTTATGATTAAACCTGCTCCAAAAGGTACTGGTATCATCGCTGGTGGTGCTGCACGTGCCATTCTTGAAATCGCTGGTGTAAAAGACGTTGTTTCTAAGAGTTTAGGATCAAATACAAAAGTTAATGTTGCTAAAGCTACTTTAGAAGCATTACAATCTGAACGTACTCCAGAACAAGTTGCTGAATTACGTGGAAAGAAAGTTGAGGAGTTATAATATGAAATTAAATGAATTAGTAAAATCTCCAGAAACTAAAAATAGAAAAAGAGTTGGTCGTGGACAAGGTTCAGGACTAGGTAAGACTGCTGGTCGTGGAGAAAACGGACAAAAGTCTAGATCAGGTGCATCTATCAAACCATGGTTTGAAGGTGGACAAACTGCATTATTCAAGAAACTTCCTAAGAGAGGTTTCAATAATGCTAATTTTAGAAAAGAGTATGCTGTAATCAACTTATCTGATTTAAACAGATTTGAAGATGGTACAGAAGTTACTCCAGAATTATTAATTGAAACTGGAATCATTAAGAAACCATTATGCGGAATTAAAGTTCTAGCTAATGGTAAGTTAGAAAAGAAGGTTAATGTAAAAGCTCATAGATTCTCATCTAAAGCTGTTACTAAGATCGAAGAATTAGGCGGAACAACAGAGGTGATTTAGATGTTTTCAAATCTTAAAGGACTATTTACTCCTAGTAATAAAGATTTAAGAAAAAGAATTTACTTCACTTTGTTCGTGCTAGCTATATTTGGACTAGGAACTCAAATTATAGTTCCTGGTGCCAAAAACAATGTTGAAGGTTTAGGATTCTTAGATTTACTAAATCTTATGAGTGGTGGTAGCTTAAAGACATTCTCTATATTCTCATTAGGAGTTATGCCTTATATTACAGCTTCAATCATTACTCAATTATTACAAATGGATATCGTTCCTTATTTTAAAGAATTAAAAGAACAAGGAGCTACTGGTAGACAAAAGATAAATAGAATTAATAGATATCTAGGTATTCTATTTGCTTTAGTCCAAGGTTATATATATTCAGTTGCATTTATTAGCGGTGATACAAGCACAATAATTAAGACAACTATTATATTTACTGCTGGTACTGCATTGTTATTATGGTTAGCTGATGAAATAACTAAAAAAGGTATAGGAAATGGTGTATCATTAATAATTATGGCTGGTATTGTTAATACTTTACCATCAACATTTACTACTGCTTATAGAGAATTAGTAACTGTTGGTACTTTTACTAGTGTAGTAGGAGCTATATTATTTACATTATTCGTTCTAGCTTATGTATTTATATTAATTGGTGTTGTTTATACTGAAATTTCAGAAAGAAGAATACCTATTCAACATACAACTAGAACTGCTAGTTCTTATGCTAAAGAACAAGCTTATATACCATTAAAATTAAATTCTGCTAGTGTTATGCCTGTAATTTTTGCAAGTGCATTAACTAGTCTTCCATCAATTATTGGTGGAGTACTTAAAAATGAAGCATTTACTAATTTTGTTAATAACTATATAGTTTATACTTCATTAACAGGATTTATATTATATATTGTATTAATATTTGCTTTTGGATATGTTTGGTCAATAATGGAACTTAATCCAAAAGAAATGGCAGAAAACTTAGATAAATCTAGAGCTTATATCCCTGGTATTACTCCTGGTGATAAAACTAGATTATATTTAAAGGGAACAATCACAAGATTAACTTTCGTTGGAAGTGCATCTTTAGCATTGTTAGCTGCTATTCCAATTGTATTCTCAAATCTATCAGGATTATCTAGCTCAGTTACACTTGGTGGAACTGGATTATTGATAGTAGTTGGTGTTGCTCTTGAAACATTCAAACAACTTGAATCTTCAATAGTATCAAGAAGTTATGAAGATAATCATAGGAGAAGACACAACAGATGAATATAATATTTATTGCTCCTCCTGCTGCAGGCAAGGGGACTCAAAGTAGTTTACTAGTAGAGAAATATGGCTTAGCCCATATTTCTACTGGGGACTTACTTAGAGAAGAAGTTGCATCTGGTTCTGAATTTGGTAAGATGTTAAATGAACAAATGTCTAAAGGTATGTTAGTATCTGATGAAGTTGTTCTAAACTTACTAAGAAACAGATTAATGAAAGATGATGTAACTAACGGATTTATTTTAGATGGTTATCCACGTAATCTTACTCAAGCAGACATGCTAGATAATATGCTTAGTGAACTAAATATGAAAATTGATCATGTTTTATATTTAGATATGGATAAAGAACTTGCTATGCATAGAGCATTAGGAAGAATTAGTTGTCCTAAATGTGGAAAGTCATATAATAAATATGAAGAAGTAATGAAACCAAAGGTTGATGGCAAATGTGATGATTGTCATGAAGATCTTATATCTAGATCAGATGACAACGAAGAAAGTTTCAACACTAGATTTGATACATATCTAGATAATACACAACCTTTATTAAATTATTATAAAGAAAAAAATTTATTAAATGTAATAGATAACTCTGGTACTCCTGAGGAAACATTTGATAAGATTAAAGAAGTGATTATTTAGATGATTAATATTTATACTAAAGAGGAAATTGAAAAGATTAAAAAAGCAGGAGTTATTAACAATGAATGTCATAAATATTTGGCATCGTTGATAAAACCTGGGATTTCAACAAAATTTTTAGATGATGAAGCTGGTAAATTCATTGAATCACATGGTGGTAGACCAGCAAGTAAAGGATACGAAGGTTATCCTAGAAATATATGTATATCCTTAAATGATGAAATAGTTCATGGTATTGCAAAAGATAATGTATTACTTAAAGAAGGTGATATAATAACTTTTGACATATTAACTGAATTAAATGGTTATATTGCTGACTCAGCAACTACATGGCCAGTTGGTAAAGTTAATAAGGAAAAAGAGCATCTAATGCATCATACTGAAAAATCATTATATGCAGGATTAAAAGAAGTTAAAGCTGGCGTACCATTAGGTAATGTATCAGCAAGAATTCAACAATATGCTGAAAAACATGGTTTATCTGTTCCACATGAAATTGGTGGACATGGTGTTGGTAGAGAAGTACATGAAGATCCTTTTATTGCTAACTATGGTAAATATGGTGAAGGAATAATATTAAAAGAAGGTATGGTACTAGCTATTGAACCAATGCTTGTAACAGGTAATAGACATGTTGATATCTTAGATGATGATTGGACTATAGTTACAAGAGATGGTAGTCCATCAGCTCATTATGAACATACAGTAGCTGTTACTAAAGATGGC
>Ga0247611_10002606_pt1 | contig 28535 bp, 21 predicted proteins | sample 177DNAGHGhighgp2_FD_192422 | JGI IMG/M metagenome (GOLD analysis project Ga0247611, IMG submission 192422) | Sheep rumen microbial communities from Palmerston North, Manawatu-Wanganui, New Zealand - 1770 DNA GHGhigh gp2 | ecosystem: Host-associated > Mammals > Digestive system > Stomach > Rumen... | reverse complement strand
TGTTGACAACCGTCCTAATTTTGTTTACAATCAAACTATCCGATTCTTAAGATTTAGCTCCATGCTTAAGTAAGGGGCTTGTCATGGTTAAGTCCTGTTAATCCTAGACTTTAGTCCTAACGTCACCATAACCACGACATTACCACGCCATTACCACTCCATTACCACACTATACCCACACTATACCCACCTCCATTCAGTACGTCCCCTTGACGACGAGTCAGCGTCGTCCATAGCATACCTAAGTCCTGTCTAGCGTTGGTTATTCGTTAGATATTCGTTGGTTATTAGCCTTACCACAGGCTCACCATAGCCCCCTCGATAAACGACAATCGAACATCGATAATCCCTAGTCGATTTTTTTTCGTGACGGTTTGACGGTTTTCTTTTTTACGTGTCGCTGTGTCGCTCTTGCTTTTTTGCTGTGGCAAAATGACAATTTGACAATTTCTAATATATTTCGCTGATCTATAGCAAATTGCGTGCTTTTTCAAAATTGCCATATTGCCAAATTGTCATTTCTTAAATAGCGACAACAGCGACACAGCGACATGCCTTTTTCACAAATTATCGATTTTTTGCATCTCATAACTGCTAATATTTTAGCACTTATGGCCAAAAAAACACCTTAACTGCTAATATTTTAGCACTTATATTTGCAGATATTCCCAAAATGTTGTACCTTTGCAGCCCAAATCGGAAAATATGAGTAAACTGATAGACATAACGGATTCGGAGCAGGCCGAGTTGGCGCTGGAGTTTGCCGAATCGATTCATGCGGGATTTCCATCGCCGGCTGCGGATCATGCGGGCGAACGTATCAACCTGGCACGCGAGATGACGCCGCACCCCGAAACGACCTTCTACGCCCACGTGGAGGGTGACTCGATGCGCGATGCCGGCATACTGGACGGCGATATAGTGGTGGTGGATCGTAGTCTTAACCCGAAGAACGGCGACTTCATCGTGGCTTATATAGACGGCGAATATACGCTGAAGGAGTTCCGGCTGGACGAGCGCGCGCAATGCGCCTGGCTCATACCGCACAACCCGGACTATGAGCCGATACGCGTAGATCAGCACAACAACTTCTCGGTATGGGGCGTAGTGACCTACGCGATTCATAAGACACGGACGTAGCCTTCAGCCGTCAGTTATCAGCCATGTACGCCTTAGCGGATTGCAATAATTTCTTCGTCTCGTGCGAACGCGTTTTCCGTCCTGACCTGGAGGGACGGCCGGTTGTGGTGCTGTCGGGCAACGACGGCTGCGTGGTGAGCCGAAGCAATGAAGCCAAGGCGCTGGGCATCAAGATGGGCGTACCGCTCTACCAGATACGGCCGCTGGTGGACAGAGAGGGCGTGGTGTGCTTCTCGTCGAACTTTGCGCTATACGGCGACCTGTCAGACCGCGTGATGTCGCTCATCCGTCGGCAGACGCCCCGATTTGAGCAGTACTCGATAGACGAGTGCTTCTTCAGCATAGATCATATCCCGGCCGAGCAGCAGAAGACATACTGCGAGCAGCTGGTACGCGAGATCCGCAAGGGCGTAGGCATACCCATCTCGATAGGCATAGCGACCTCGAAGACGCTCGCCAAGGTGGCCAGCAAGTACGCCAAGAAATACCCGGGCTATCGCGGCGTATGCGAGATACGCACCGACGAGCAACGCCGGAAAGCCCTCAGCGCCTTTGAGATAGGCGACGTATGGGGGATCGGCCGCAAGGCGAGAGCCAAACTGGAGAAGGCCGGCATCCGTACGGCTATGGACTTTGCGGAACGGTCGAGTACGTTTGCCAAGAACCTGCTGCACAAGCCCGGCCTCATGACCTGGCAGGAACTGCAAGGACAGGACGTGATAGACATACGCGACCTGCCGATGAAGCAGACCATCACCACCTCGCGCACCTTTGCCCATGCGATCACCGAGAGACAGCTGCTGGAGGAGCAGATCGCCAATTTCTGCGCACACTGTGCCCGACAACTAAGGATGCAGAAATCGGTGGCCAAGCAGGTGTATGTATATGCCCACACCTCGTCGTTCCGTACGGACATAGAGCAGCACTACCTGCAGGAACTGGTGACACTACCCGTAGCGACGGCTAACAACCAGGAGCTGATCTCGTATGCCCTGGGGGCACTCAGACGCGCCTACCGACCCGGTGCGCAGTATAAGAAAGCAGGGGTGGTGCTGATGAAGATCATGCCCGAGGCGGCTGTGGTGCCCGACATGTTTGACACCCACGACCGCGCACGCGACCAACGACTGCAACGTGCGCTGGACCATATAGAAGACCGGCACGGCAAACGGGCGATCGTTCTGGGGGCGCAGACGGGAACCGAAGAGACGGTCTATAAGACCGAACACAAGAGCCGACTCTATACGACGGACCTGAGAGAGGTGATAAGGGTGAAGAGTTGAAAGTGAAAGTTGAAAGTTGAAAGTTGAAAGGTGAAAGGTGAAAGGTGAAAGGTGAACGATTTCCCGCTAAAAATTCAAATACATTTGATTTTTACCGTCAAATTCTTGCATATTCCAAATTTTTGTAGTAATTTTGCAGTCGGTTTTAGCGGTTAAGCCGCGTGGAAGTATGATTCGTAAGTATGATTTTCTGATTATCGGCGGTGGTGTAGCCGGTATGAGTTATGCGCTGCAGATAGCACGGACGCAGCGCTATCGCATTGCATTATGCTGTAAGACCAGCCTGGAAGAGGCCAACACGGCCAAGGCGCAGGGCGGTATCGCCTCAGTGACCAATTTGCAGGTGGATGATTTTGAGAAACACATCCACGACACGATGGTGGCGGGCGACTGGTTGAGCGATCCGCAGGCCGTAGAGCAAGTGGTACGCAATGCGCCGCGTGCCATCAAGGAACTGGTGGAGTGGGGCGTGAACTTCGACAAGAAAGAGGATGGCAGCTTTGACCTGCACCGCGAGGGCGGTCACTCCGAGTTCCGCATCCTGCACCATGCCGACGATACGGGCGCCGAGATACAACGCGGACTGATGGCTGCGGTGCGCCAGAATCCGTATATCGACGTGCTGGAGAACCACTTTGCCGTAGAGATCATCACGCAGCACCACCTGGGTATGCGCGTCACGCGCCGTACGCCGGACATCGAGTGCTACGGCGCCTACGTACTGAATCCCGAGACGCAGAAGATAGACACGTTCCTCAGCCGCGTCACGCTGATGGCTACGGGTGGTACGGGGGCTGTATATGCCACGACCACCAATCCCGAGATAGCTACCGGCGACGGCATAGCGATGGTCTATCGCGCCAAGGGCATGGTGAAGGACATGGAGTTTGTGCAATTCCACCCGACCAGCCTCTTCAATCCTCAGGAGACGCATCCTGCCTACCTGATCACCGAAGCTATGCGCGGCTACGGCGGCATACTGCGTCTGCCGAACGGCGAGGAGTTTATGCAGAAATACGACCCGCGTCTGAGTCTGGCGCCGCGTGACATCGTGGCCCGCGCGATAGACAACGAGATGAAGATCCACGCGATAGATCATGTCTGTCTGGACGTGACCCACAAAGATCCCGAGGAGACCAAACACCACTTCCCCAATATCTATGCCAAGTGCCTGAGCATCGGAATAGACATCACGAAGGACTATATACCCGTAGCCCCGTGCGCACACTATATGTGCGGCGGTATCAAGGTGAACCTGGACGGCGAGAGTTCGATCCATCGTCTGTATGCCGTAGGCGAGTGCTCCTGCACCGGCCTGCATGGCGGCAACCGACTGGCCAGCAACTCGCTGATAGAGGCTGTGGTATATGCCGACGCGGCAGCGCGTCACAGCCTGGGCGTGGTAGATACATACGATTGGAACGAGGCGGTGCCCGAATGGAACGACGAGGGTACGCTCTCGAACGAAGAGCGCGTGCTGATCGCACAAGACGTGCGCGAGGTGGGCCAGATCATGTCCACCTACGTAGGCATCGTGCGCAGCGACCTGCGTCTGCGCCGTGCGTGGGAACGACTGGACCTGCTCTACGAAGAGACCGAAGACCTCTTCAAGCGCGTGAAGGCCGATAAGGAGATATGCGAACTGCGCAACATGATCAACGTGGGCTACCTGATCACCCGCCAGGCCATGGAGCGCAAGGAGAGCCGCGGTCTGCACTACTCGATAGACTATCCCAAACAGGAAAACGAACATCCGCAAGAGGTTTGGTAGTAATGGTGAATGGTTAAAGGCGAAAGGTTAATGGCAAAAGGTATTATATTACATAGCGTGGTGCCCATGCGGGCGGAGGCGAGTGAGGAGTCGGAGCAACTGACCCAGTTGCTCTTCGGCGAGACATGCACGATAACGGACGAAAAACCCCGATGGAAACGGGTGAAATCGGACCTGGACGGCCAGGAAGGTTGGGTGGACTTCAAGATGATCACCCGGATGAGCGACGCGGAGTATGCGGACTATGCGCCGCGTTGGCAAGGGACCACCGCAAGGGTCTGTTTCCCGGTAGCGTTCGCCATGAGCGGCAATAACGGCCAGACAATACCTCTGACGATGGGCACGCGTCTGCCGGACTATAAGGAAGGGCAGTTCGCGATTATGGGTGTGCCGTTTCGGATTCAACCGGAGATGGTGGCGCCGACGTACTTGGAGCTGACGCAAGAGAACCTGATGCGGGTGACGCGCTTCATGCTGAACGTGCCCTACCTCTGGGGCGGCAAGAACGCGCTGGGCATGGACTGCTCGGGATTTACGCAGATCGTGCATTCGCTCTTCGGCCACGAACTGCTGCGCAATGCGCGTGAGCAGATCACGCAGGGCGAGGAGATAGCGTCGCTAAGCGCGGTGAAACCGGGCGATTTGGCCTTCTTTGACCACGAAGACGGACGGATCACACACGTAGGTCTCTTATTGGATTCGGAGCGCGTGATGCACTGCTCGGGCCGGATAAAGATCGAAAAAATCGACCAATCCGGCATATGGTCTGTCGAATTGGCCGATAAGTCGCAGCCGGAGGGGGTACTGACCCACCATCTGGCCGGTATACGTCGCTATTAGTCTTTGCGTTTGCCCTTGGCGTCGATCTCGGGATCTACCAGGATACGACCGCAGAACTCACACACGATAATCTTCTTACGCAGACGGATATCTACCTGACGCTGTGCAGGTATCTTGCTGTGGCAACCGCCGCAGCTGTCGCGCTCGATCTTCACAACGGCCAGACCGTTGCGGGCATTCTTGCGGATACGCTTGAAGGCGCTCAGCAGACGGTCGTCGATGTGACGCTCCAGTTCGGCCGAACGAACCATGAGGGCCTCGGTGTCGGACTTGGTCTCGGCGAGGATGGTATCCAGCTCGTTGCGCTTCTGCTCCAGATCGACGGTCTTCTCCTCGATGTCGGTGACGGTCTTAGCCTTGTCCTCGCGGCGTGCCTCGAGGTCGGCGGTGAGCTGCTTCATCTTCTTCTGGCAGAGCTCGATATCCAGTTGCTGGTACTCAATCTCCTTGTTGAGGTTGTCGAACTCGCGGTTGTTGCGCACTTCCTTCTGCTGCTCCTCGTAGCGCGAGATGCTGGCGAGGGCGTTCTCGGAGCGTACACGATAGTCGGACATACGCACCTCCATGTCCTTGATCTCGGCTTCGATATTCTGGAGACGGGTGCGTAAACCTTCGATTTCATCGCCCATATCCTTTACTTCCTGGGGCAGCTCGCCGGCCAGGGTACGCAGTTCGTCGATGCGGGAATCCACTTTCTGCAATTCGTTGAGGGTTTTCAGTTTCTCCTCGACGGTCAATTCTTTTTCTTGTCTTGCCATATGTTATGATGTTAATTAGTTTATTAGTTTATTAGTTTATGAGTTTATGAGTTTTATGGGGGTGGCGTCGGCTTGGCTGATGTGGCACGTGACGCCCAGCGGGGTGAGCAGTTCGCGGAAGATGTCGCGCGTAAAATGCTCGGAGGTCCAATGGTCCATGTCGATGAGCCAGATACGATGGTAGGCATCCTGGAACTCATGGTACTTGCAGTCGGCCGTGAGGTAGGCATCCGCTCCCTGGGCGATAGCCGCTTCGGCAAACTCGGCGCCGGCGCCTCCGCAGATAGCAATCCGCTGAATCATTGGTTTGATGCCTTCGGCATAGCGAATCCACGGGGCCTCCATGCGCTCCCGGATCCGGCGGAGCAGGTCTTCTGCGGGGATAGGTGCCGGCAGGTCGCCTATGACGCCCAGGCCGTAGCCCTCGCCCGAGGGAACGAGGATATGATAGTCGGTTAGGCCGATACGCTCGGCGATACGTCCGCTGACGCCATGCAGGTAGCTATCCATGGCCGTATGGCTGGAGTAGATCGCAATATTATGACGTATCGCGCGCTCGACGCAGCGTGCCTGCGGCGTCTGGCCGCATACTTGTTTCAGTCCGTGGAAGAGCAAAGGATGGTGGGAGATGATGAGTTGGCAACCGAGCATAATAGCCTCATCGACAACAGATTCTGTGATGTCTGTTGTCAGCAGGACGGCCTCTATATCCATTCCCGGATCACCCACCTGCATTCCCGAGTTGTCCCAAGCCTCTTGGTAACTCAAGGGAGCTACAGATTCTATGCTATGAATGATATCCCTTAGGATCAATTATTTCTGGTTCTCATCCTGGGGCTCCTCGTCGCTAAAGTCGGTAATACCGGCCTGGATGAGGACGTTGTACCACTGAATGAGTTTACGGATGTCGCTGGGGTATACGCGGTCCCGGTCCCAGTCGGGCAGCACCTCGTCAAACCACGCGCCGAGGGTCTGGTTGTCGGCTTTCTTATAGTCGAAAGTGACGGGCTTGAGTCCCTCTTTTCGGCCGACGCTGGTCAGTACATCGCCGAGACGGGCATCCTCGCCGTTGGTGAACATGGAAATCTCGCTGAGGGCAACGATCTTGTCACGTGCATAGGTCGGCATACGACGGCCGTCCACAAGCGATTCTACGATAAGCATGTTGGAGCCGCGGCTCACGAGTCGGAACAAACCGGGTTTTCCGGTAATTGCGAGGATATTTTTCAGCATAATGCGTACGTTGTTTTACTTTTTTTTCAAAATTTGCGTGCAAAATTACTACTTTTTTTGGATATATGCAAATTTTGTAGTAATTTTGTAGCCAAATTTGCAATATGGGACTATTATTATTGTTTTTATTGGGTGCGATGGGCATCAGTTTTCTATGTTCCGTGCTGGAATCGGTGCTGATGACAACCACCTACAGTTATATCAATCTTCGCATGGAGGAAGGGTATGCTCCGGCTACCCTGATGAAGCAGTACAAGGACGACCCGAGTCGTCCGCTGGCGGCTATCCTCTCGCTCAACACGATTGCCAATACGATAGGCGCAGCCGGCGTAGGTATGCAGGCTACGGCGTTGTTTGGCGAGACGTGGTTTGGCGTGGTGTCGGCCGTGACGACGCTACTGATCCTGATTTTTGCAGAGATCATCCCGAAGACCATCGGTACCACGTGGTGGAAATCGCTCATGGGCTTTACCGCGCGTACGGTGCGCGCGCTCATAGTAATATTGTATCCGTTCGTGCTGCTGGTGGAGCTGATCACGCGTATCTTCCCCAACAACGAGGACGATCCTACCGTGAGTCGCGAAGAGGTGCTGGCGATGGTGAACGTAGGCGAAGAAGAGGGCGTAGTGGATGAGGATGAGAATAAGATCTTCAGCAACCTGATGCGTCTGGATTCGATCCATGCCTACGACGTGATGACGCCGCGCGTGGTGGCCAAGATAGCGCCCGAGAACATGACGCTAAGAGCCTACTATGACTCCGATGAATACGACCATTTCTCGCGCATCCCGCTCTATAATCCCACCTCGCCGGAGTATATCACGGGCTACGTGCTCCGCAACGATGCGCTGGAGGAGCTGACGGAGGATCACTTCCGCAAGACGCTGGGCGGCATCAAGCGTTCGTTGCCGGCCTTTGACCAGGATATGACGCTGGGCACGATTTTTGACTCGATGCTGAAGCAGAAGAGTCAGATCGCGCAGGTGATTGACGAATATGGCATGTTTGTAGGTATCCTGACGCTGGAGGATATCATCGAGACCATCTTCGGCTTTGAGATCATCGACGAGAACGATACGGTGATCGATATGCAGCAGTATGCACGTGAGCGTTGGGAGCAAAGGCAGAAAAAGTATAGGAAAGTCGAAAGTCAAAAGTCGAAAGTCGAAAGCGAAGGGGTGAAAGAAGAAAGCAATGAAACTGAAGAGTGACGTACATATCCTGAACAAGCGGGCTCGGCATGAGTATATCATCATGGATGAATATACGGCCGGTATTCAGCTATACGGCACGGAGATCAAGTCGATCCGTGAGGGTAAGGCGTCGCTGGTGGACAGCTATTGCCAGATGCAGGGCGGCGAGCTATATGTACGCGAGATGCATATTGCGGAGTACCGATTTGGCAGCTATGCCAATCATGAGGCGAAGCGTAGCCGCAAGCTGCTGCTCACGAAGCGCGAGTTGCGCAAGTTGGACCGCGCGACCAAGGAGACGGGCAAGACCATCATTCCGCTGGAGCTGTTTATCAACGAGAAAGGGCTGGCCAAACTGACGATTGCGTTGTGCCAGGGTAAGCACTCGTATGACAAGCGGGAGTCGCTTCGCGAGGCAGACGACAAGCGCGAGATGGCACGCGCGATGAAGTTTTAGCGTATTTTGCTCAAAAAATCCGATATTTTTCGATGAATCCGAGGCTTTTGCGGCTTCGGGTTCGCTATTTATAGGGAGAGCGCATAGACACGTAAAAAGGTGTATTCTGCATAAAAAAGTGCGCAAAGTAGCAAAAAGCGTCAATTTTTACACATATGTGCGCGAGAAATTGTGTAATTTTGTGCCTAAATTTTAAAATCTAATACACGATGAGAAAATCTAATACATTTTTTCAAGTAGGTTATATGTATATGCAAGGCACCTTGCGTGGTGCTGCTTGTGCGTTGTTGATGATGGTCTGGCTGGGCCTGGGTTCGGCAAGTGGAGCGGATTTTTCGGCAGCCGAGATAGTCGCGTCGGGAGGAACTCAGAAGAGCCATGTGACATGCAGCTCAAGTCAAACATCTACGTCTTCCGGAAAGATTAAAAATTTAAGTGGGCAGACGTGTGTGTCGATATCGAGTGCGGCAGATACAGACCCGGGTGTCAATTATATTCAGATTCAAGCAGACGAGGGATACACAATTGACAATTCACTCGTTATTACCGGCGCTGCAGGCGGTTCGTCGGATAAGAATGCTGTTGTTTTGATGTGGCGTGGTGCATATAGTGCAACGACTGCAGATACGTGTTTTTCTGTTTTGACCCCAGAGAACGACTCCGGCACGCGCGACACGATAGCGCTCAGATTTCCTTCGGGACGCTTCCGTACGATACGTATCTACAGACGAATCAATTATAATGAGGGCACAATTGGAAGTAGTGCAACAGGAAGTTCGCACCAAATACCAAGTTCAAATGCATCGTCGTTTGTTGTAAAAGATATTTCGGCAACGGCAACGGCTGCGGTGACCACCAAGATGGTTTATCTGAATCCGAATGAGTATGCCAATTGGTCAAAGGGCGATGAGCGGTATGCGGTGTATGGGTGGAATGCAACGGGGAATGCGTGGTACGACATGACGCCGATCTCTGATGGCTGCGGCGGAACGATCTACAAGGCAGAAGTTAGTCTGGATTATACCGGCTTGATATTCTGCCGAATGAATGGCGCTACAACGGAGAATAACTGGGGTAATAAATGGGATCAGACATACGACGTCACGGCTGCGAACGGATGCTATTGCAAAATCACCGGAGTGAGTGGAGATCCCCAGAAAGCTACCTATACGTATGAGAACAAGCCATTTGAAGTATGCGTATCGGGCACGTGGCTGCGGTTTACGGGAGAGACGATTTCGCTGACGGCTACCAGTGCCGGAGCTACGCATTTCCAATGGTATAAGGGTGGTGTAGAGGAATCGAACAAGATAGATGGCGCTACCTCTGCCACCTTCACCAAGACCAACTGCACTCATGCGGACGCCGGCAGTTATTATTGCAAGGCATGGAGCGTTGAGGGTGATGGGAATGCGACGTGGAGCGGAGTGTTTGATGTGAAAATTCCTATTCTGATTATTCAAACTCCTCCGGCGACCCCCGGTGATATTTCGGGCGATAGGCAGGAGGTGGCTTTGACGCGTGCCAGCGAGTCGGACGAGGTGGTGACATGCGGTATATACCTGGGTGTGGCATGGACCTATGAGTTCGTGATAGATGATGGCTTCAAGACCTATGGAACACGGGAACGATGAATAGCAGCAACTGCACGAATTGGACGATGGATAATAATTCGGCTTGGTGCCGTTTGGAGTCAACGAAGGAAGGAACATACCATTTTGAGGTGGCATTCACCAATTCGGCTTTGGAGCCGATCATAGAGACGACCATCTTCCCGCCGATGGTGCAGACAGCGGGTCTGAAATTGTATATGGAGAATACGCTTGATATGCAGGCGCGTGGATGGGACAATAACAGCATCTACTACCGTATCGGTAAGGGTAAGTATGATAAGGGCGATACCAGGAACTGGACGGCAGTGCAACAGATGGCATTAGTGCCCGGTACGGCTCGCTATCTATATACCACTACGCCGGATTGGGCCAACGATTTCTGGGTATGGCATATTGCAAACAATAAGGGTGATGCCAACTGCACATCCTCTATTTATAGAACGTATAGCGATGATGGTTTTCCGATTACCGAATCGTCGAATTTCAATGGTGATGAGATCACGCAAGATTGGACGATCTACCTGAATAGTACGTCGGGCGGATATGGAATGGACGGGATGAACAATAACTGTCAGTTCTACAGTTACACGCACTCGAACGGCATGATCGTACATGATGCTACGATAGCCGCCACGACGAACGGACAGATCAAAGTGGAGTACACCCACCATGACAATACGGCACAGACCAACGTGGATTATGCCGCACGTACGATAAACGACCTGGCGCATACCTGCAATCTGAAAATCACGGGTGTGCCGGATAACGGCTATAAGGTGGTGTCGATGACGGTGAACGGAGCGGCGTTCACGACAGGTAATACACATATACTTGCAGAGGATGCAACGATCTCGGCCACGTTTGACCATGCAACCTATCCGGTAACGCTGCATACGAACGAGGGAACGATCCACTCCGGCAACGTAACGGAATATACGCACGGCACGGGTGCGACGCTGCCGACGGATGTGACGAAAACCAATAAGGAGTTCGCAGGATGGTACGACAATGCCGGATGCACGGGAGATCCGATTGCATCGATCTCCACGACCGAGTGGGGCAATAAGGAATACTGGGCCAAGTGGATAGACGAGGTGCCGAAAGTGACCTATATCTTAGGTTCTTGCCATGTGAACAACGGTATGTGGACGCAAGGTGATGACGGTAAGGTGAAGGCATGGCTGTACCAACCGGGCGCCACGGTAGCGCAGAACACCCTGATTGAGACGACCGATATCTCGTATTCTTCTACGAGTACCGGCGGCGTCTATTTCAACACCAAGGATATTACATTGCTGGATAACGAGAGCTATTGGAACACGGGTTCCGGTAGTAATAGAGCTATTAAGGCGTTGAAAGTAGGCAGCGGGAGTACGCTGAAGTTTAACCTCAGCGGAATGATTGCAAGCAAGATCTCGTTCTACGTATTTCCGAATACGAAAGATGCCTATTCGATAGACCTGACTGTGAACGGCGCGACGACCAATCACGCGATAGAAGCGAACAAACAGCATAAATGGCATAAGTTCGCCTATAAGGGCGGTAATTACTCGGGTGAGTTCTCGATTACGAGTAACGGCAAGGAGAGCCGCGTAGTAGTGATTGTGGAGGTGCCGCTGGTGACCGTCACCTTTGACAAGAACCATGCGTCGGCAACCGGAACGATGGAGAATATGTCGGTACCGAAAGGTTCGACCTTTGCGCTGAGTGACAATGCGTTTGCGCTAGCGGACTATAATTTCCTGGGATGGACGGAAGATGCAGGCGGAGCCGGCGTACTGATCTCGGACGGTGCGGACTATACGACCGAGGAAGATGTGACGCTCTATGCGAAGTGGGAGCAGATTATCAAGACGACCATCACGCTGGATGCGACGGGTGCGTATAACAGCTATACGGGGTCGGTAGTAGCGACCTACAACAAGCCGATGCCGGAGATAACGGTGCTCCCGAAGCGCGCAGGCGGCTATGTGTTTGACGGCTACTATAGCGAACCAAACGGAGGCGGAACGCAGTACTATACGGGTTTGGGCGCCAGCGTACGGAATTGGGACAAGACGGATGCCAGCTATACGCTGTATGCCAAATGGCTGGAGCCTTGCGACCTTGTGCCGACGCTGACCAGAGTAACTCCCGGCGTAACGATATGGGATGGTCAGAAAGTGGATGTAGGATTGGTGAAGCTGACCTGCGAATATGATGTGGAGGGTATTACGTATGAACTGGAGTCCGTGGCTCCGGTAAATCCGATCAACGGGTGTACGTTTGAGTATTTCGACGAGTATATCCATATGCGTGGTACGCCTGCGGTAGGCAATACGACCGTGCAGGATGTGGCGATAACATTCACGATGAAAAACAGTTGCGACCCCGCTCGTACGTACACAGTGACGACATCGGTGCGTATCTACCCGGAGGGCCAGAAACCGAAGATTGCGTTCATCGTCACGGGTACCAAGGGCGGAGCATGGACTGCCTACTCAACCGACAATGCATCGTCGTGCAGCGGTTTGATCGACTACCTGGACGACTACTACGACATCACGTTTGTGAACGGATATGCAACGAAAGATGTAGCCACGATAGAAACGTATTACAACCAGTATGACCTGATGGTGGTGACCGACTTCCTGAATACGGGAGAGGGCTATACGAATGCGTTGGGTACGATGATTGACAAGAAGCCGATATTGAGTTTCGAAGCCTATGTAGCGAACCAATCGAACTGGCATATCGGATCGAACCCGAAGGACCCGAAGCCGAAGGTACAGGACATGAAGGTGCTCTGCGCCGGTCACGCCATCTTCAAGAACGCCAAGTACAACCCGGGCGATGCGAGCGAGACAGTTGTGGTGAATCCGAGCGATACGACGGTACATGTACTGAGCAGCTTGAGCACTGAAAAGGATGCAAAGGGATTGCAGGGCTTCACAATTAATGAGGCACCGGACTTTGTGTTCCTGGCTACGGTGCGCGATGAGAACAACAACCGTGACCTGATAGTATGCTGCGAGCGACAAGTGACATTCCCGGCACGATTGCTGCTATATGGTATCAATTTCTACGAGATGCCGAACCTGTCTCCGGCCGGACAGATCGTGATGAAGCAGATGATCGACTACCTGCTGATGACCGACGAGACCAAGGTGGCGGACTGCTCGCTGGTATTCGATAACGGAGCAGGTAACCCGTCCGGTGGAGGAGACCATTTGTGGGATAATCCGGCCAACTGGGCACCCGGATATAACATCATCCCGACGCCGTACCACCCGACGCGTATCATTGCCGAGTGCCATGTGAACGTGGACAATGCTCATGCCGGTAGTGTCAAGGTCAACAAAGGGCGCGACGAATTCGACAACGTAGTGGACGGAAAGCTGATCGTGAAGCCGTATGGCGGACTGACCGTAGCGGGTATGGTGGCTACCGTGCGGGATACGCGTTACGCTTCGCCGATTACCATCAAGGCCGAGGACCTGCTGATTCAGGCGAACGACGAGCACAACGGTGCGTTCGTATATGGTAACAAGGAATCGGACGTGCGTGCGACGGTAGAGTACTACAGCCGCGGACAGGATGCGAATACGAATAGTCCGGTTTGGCAGTACGTGGGTATCCCGTTCCAGGCCGGACGTACGGCGATAGAGATGTACCGTGCTGCCTGGATGTGCCGCTGGAATGTGGCATCGGGCATGGGTGGTCTCTGGCAATGGGTAGAGAACGAAGACGTGCTGGCACCGTTTGAGGGCTATTGCATCACGCAGGCAGCCAAGAAGACCTATACCTTCAGCGGCAAGCTGAACGCGCCAGTAACAAAGACCCTGGTACTGAATCATCGTGATGACGAAGGCTATGCCTTTGCGGCGAACAGCTGGACGGCACCGATAAAGATCCAGGAGATGCAGGATGAAGACTTTAAGAATACAGAGCGCACGATCTATATCTACCATACCGGTACGTACAAGAATTGGGAAGATTACGGTACGCCGGTGGATGCCCATAGCGGCGAGGCGGCTACGCTGCCGGGTCAGTATGCGGCGATACCGATCCATTCGTCGCCATACCTGGCGGGTGCCGACTCGGTGATCCCGGCTATGCAAGGATTCTTCGTGAAGACGACGCCGGGCGAGGATGCGACGCTGAAGTTGGTCTATAACCGCGTGGTATATGACTCGAAGTACTTCAAGACCTCGACGCAGCCGATGCGTGCACCGGGGCGATATGGAGCACCAGAGGTGATGCAGCTGATCGTGAGCGGTGAGAGCTCGGGAGCCGACCGTGTACACTTGTTGGCACGTAGCGATTTCTCCGATGAATTCGAAGACGGATGGGATGGTCGCAAACTGGATGGCGATGCGGCAGCACCGAAACTGGCAGTAGTGAAAGAGGCCGGCGAGATGTCGGTAGCGGCCCTGCCGACGGCGGATGAGCGCTACCTGAGTTTCCGTGCGGGCAACGACAGCGTATATACCTTCTCGTTCGATTACGACGGCGAGACGATCTACCTATACGACCGCGTGACGGAGGAGGCTACGGAGATCCGTACGGGCAATACTTATACGTTCCGGGCAACGAATCATACGGCGTCGAATCGCTTCCTGATTACCACGACGCCACCACTGAAGACGCCTACAGATATCGCCGTAGTTGAGACCGGCGACGGTCTGCATATAGAGAACTACGGCGGCGAGACGGTAGAGGTGCGTATCGTGGATATGCAGGGACGCGTCCTGTACAGGCTAGAGAGTAGCGAATCGATACTGGATATCGTACCGTGTCTGCCGGCGGGTGTTTACCTGGCGCATATCGTTGCAGGTGAGCACAAGGCAGTAGTGAAACTAATTGGAGGACAGGTGCAATGATGAACGTGAAAGAGTTGATAACGCCGATCATCCAATTGGAGGCTCGGCGGCGAAGGAACAAGCAAATGGTCACCTTCATTTGCGTGGTGGTGTTGCTCAATACGGCATGGGGTCTGTATTACCTGGCCTTTGGCCCGAAATCCCAGCCGGTGTTCACGCCGGCTAACACGAGTAGCGTGCACGTGAGTGCGCCGAGCGTAGTGGTGACGCCGAGTGTGCCGAGTGCCGCTACGCGCAGCCATGCCATGCCGACCTATACCCCTGCTCGTCCGAGTTATCAAGCTCGGCCAAGCTATTCGAGCAACAGCAGCGGATGGCGCGTGGTGCAGACCTCGGATCAGCGTATGCAGTCGTACGGCGGCGGAAGCGGTGGAGCGGGCAACGTCAGCAACGGAGGCAGCAACGCCGGCAAGCGGGGAATATCATACGGCAGCGGGAGTGTGGCAGTGCCGGTAACGAGTTTTGTAGCCTTGGGTTCGAACCGCATGATCGCCGATGCGGGTGCACAAGAGGCACCTCAGATGGCCAAGATGGCGGCAGCACCGATACGTCATGCACCGGGTCCTCCGAGTATAACGGATCCGTTGCCTGAGGATCAGCAGTTGATAGAACATACGCCGCTACCCGATGGCGTCATTGCCTTAGCGCTAATGGCCATAATGTATGCATTTAGTCGTTTTTTTGTTGAAAAATGCCATAAAAAGCACGCATAATTTGTGGGATTCAAATAATTTTCGTACCTTTGCAGCCCATTTAGTTATAAATGGACTGAATAGGCATGGCAAATAAGCATAAGATAATAAACGATCCGGTATTCGGATTCATGCAACTGGAGAGCGATCTGGAGTACGATGTGCTGCAGCATCCGTATGTGCAGCGTCTGGGTCGGATTCGTCAGTTGGGATTGAGCAATTTCGTGTATCCGGGTGCGATGCACAGCCGCTTCAGCCACAGTCTGGGTGCGATGCACCTGATGAGCGAGGGCTTGCGTTGCTTGCGCCAGAAGGGCGTACATATATCGAATACCGAGGCTACGGGTGCGAAGATAGCCATCCTCTTGCATGACATAGGTCACGGTCCGTTCTCGCATGTGCTTGAGCATACGCTGGTGGACAATATTACCCACGAGGAGATCTCGCTGATGATGATGGAGCGCATCAATTCGGACCTGAAGCGCAAAGAGGAGCAGACGATGTGGCAGCGCGGTCCGCTGGACGAAGCAATCGGTATATTCCGGGACAAGTATCCGCGGCATTTCTTTCATCAGTTGATATCGAGTCAGTTGGACGTAGATAGGATGGACTATCTATGTCGTGACTCCTTCTTCACGGGCGTGCAGGAGGGCAGGATCGCGAGCGAGCGATTGCTGAAGATGCTGAACGTGGTGGACGACCGGCTGGTGATTGAGCAGAAGGGTATCTACTCGGTGGAGAAATTTCTGGTGGCACGCCGACTGATGTACTGGCAGGTCTATCTGCATAAGACGAGCGTGGCAGCCGAGCAGCACCTGATCATGATCCTGACCCGTGCCAAGGAGTTGGCGCGCAGCGGCAAGGAACTGTTCTGCTCGCCGGCCTTGCGCTACTTCCTGTATCATCAGCGAGCTGCGGAGGACTTTGAGCCGCACAGCGAGGCTCTGGATCAGTATGCGTTGCTGGACGATACAGACGTGCTGTCGGCTATCAAGACCTGGATGTCGTGCGACGATAAGGTGCTGAGGCTGTTGTGCCGCACGTTCACAAGTCGCCAGCTATTCCGCGGGCGTCTCTTGACCGCCCCCCTCACCGATGAGGAGAAGCTGGTACTGGCCGAGCACTATGCCAAGGCGCTGGGTATCTCGGAAGAGGAAGCCGGGCGCTACATGTTTGTAGAGCATGTTTCGACGAGCAATACGTATAGCGAGAAGGACGATTCGATCGACATCCTGTTCAACGACGGCACGGTACGTGATATCGCCGAGGCCAGCGAGATACTGGACCTGAAGGCGCTGACGCGCAAGCCGAAGAAACTATACCTGTTCACGTTTCGTGAGCCGGCGAATTGAAAATGGACAATGGAAAATGGAAGATTATGGAGTTTAGTGCACAACAAATAACGATGCTTCTGGGTGGACGGCTGATAGGCAATGCCGAAGCCAAGGTGAGCGATGTGGCGCCGATAGAATCGGCAGAATCGCACCACTTGTCGTACGTGACGGAGGCGAAGTATCTGCCGATGCTGGAAGGCTCGAAAGCCGGTGTGGTACTGGTGACAGAGAGCCTGGTGGAGCCGTCGGCCTTCAGTCATCAGCCGTCGGAGCAGGCGATCATACTGGTGGAGAATGCGCGTGGCGCGATAGCCCAACTGCTGCAGGCAGTAGCCGAGGCGATGAATCCGCGCAAGCGGGGCATCGAGCAGCCGTGCTATATAGCCGAAGGCGTGGAGGTGCCGGAGGATGCGTATGTGGGTGCGTTTGCCTATATCGGCCGGAATGTACGGTTGGGCAAGGGTGTGCAGATCTATCCGCAGGTGTATATCGGCGATAATGTACGAATCGGGGATAATACGATCCTGTACCCCGGCGTACGGGTCTATTACAACTGCCAAGTGGGACGGGATTGCATCCTGCATGCCGGCGTGGTGATCGGAGCCGACGGTTTCGGTTTCGAGCCGGACAAGGCGGGCGTGAACCGCAAGGTGCCGCAGATAGGTGCGGTAATCATAGAGGATGACGTGGAGATAGGTGCCAACTCGGCGGTGGATCGTGCCATGATGGGCAATACAGTGGTGCATCGGAATACGAAGATCGACAACCTGGTGCAGGTGGCGCACAACGTAGAGGTAGGTGAATCGACCTTTATGTGTGCGCAGTCGGGCGTGGCCGGCAGCACGAAGATAGGTCATCATTGTATATTGGCAGGTCAGGTAGGCGTAGCCGGTCATATCGAGATTGCGGATCAGTGTGTGTTTGGTGCGCAAGCCGGCGTAGCCGGATCGGTGCGCAAGCCGGGCATGTACCAGGGAACGCCTGCGATAGATGCGGCCAACTGGCGCCGTTCGTCGGTAGGCTTTAAGCAGCTACCGGAGATGATGAAGCAACTTCGCGAGATAGAAAAGAAACAGAACAGTCAACAATAGTCAGAATGAAACAACATACGATAAAAGAAAGTTTCACGCTCAGTAGCGTGGGATTGCATACGGGACTGATGATCAATGCGACCTTCCGTCCTGCAGAGGTCAATACGGGTATCCGTTTGTGCCGCGTGGATCTTCCCAAGCAGCCTTGTTATCAGGCCCTAGCCGACTATGTGAGCGGTACGGAACGAGGCACCGTGCTGGAGCACGGAAAGTGGAAAATCTCCACGGTAGAGCATGCCCTCTCGGCGCTCTATGCGATGGGTGTGGACAACTGCCTGATCGAGGTGGATGGGCCGGAGATGCCTATCCTGGACGGTAGCGCCAAGCTGTTTGTGCGCGAGATAGCACGTGTGGGACTGGAGGAACAGGATGCCGAGCAAAAAGTGTTTGTAGTGACCGAGCCGATTGAGTATGTCTCGGAGCACGGACACAGGATGCGTATCGAGCCTTGCGACCACTATGAGGTGGATGTGACGATCGCCTTCCGTTCGGTGTTGCTACGCGAGCAACATGCTACGCTGACCGACCTCAACGACTATCCTCGCGAGGTGGCTGCGGCTCGTACGTTCTGCTTTGTGCGTGAGATAGAGCCCTTGTTGCGTGTGGGACTAATCAAAGGAGGCGACCTGAAGAACGCCCTTGTTATCTATGAGACCGAGATGTCGCAAGAGGGTATGGACTATTTCTGCGATAAGTTGGGGCAGCCGCATATGGATGCTACCAAGCTGGGCTACCTCTCGCCGCTGAACTACCAGAACGAACCGGCACGTCATAAGTTGCTGGACGTGATTGGCGACCTGTCGCTGCTGGGACTCCGTATCCAGGGACGTATCGTGGCCTATAAGCCCGGGCATACGTTTAATACGCAGTGCGTACGCAAGCTCCGCAACCAAGTGCTGTAGGAGTAAATGAGAAAATGAGTAAATATCAAAATGACTAAATAATATGATTAGCCCGTTAGCAAGTATTCACCCGGAGGCTAAGATAGGCGAGGGTGTGGAAATTGGACCGTTTGTGTTCATCGACAAGAACGTAGAGATCGGCGCCGGCACGCGTATAGATGCCAACGCCACCATCTGCGAGTACACCAAGATAGGCCGCGATTGCCACGTATTCCCGTCGGCGGTCATCGGTGCGATCCCCCAGGACCTGAAGTTCCACGGCGAAGAGACCTGGACCATCATCGGCGATCGCAACGTGATGCGTGAGTGCTGTACGATCCATCGTGGTACGGCCAGCAAGGGCAAGACCGTGGTGGGCAACGACAACCTGATCATGGCCTATTGCCACGTAGCGCACGACTGCTTGCTGCACGATCATATCATCATGTCGAATGCCGTGCAACTGGCCGGAGAGGTAGAGGTGGACGATTTCGCCATCATCGGTGGCGGTACGCTGGTACATCAGTTCTCGCATATCGGCGGCCACGTGATGGTGCAGGGCGGATCGAAGATCAACAAGGACGTGCCGCCCTTTGTGATAGCAGCTAGAGATCCCGTTTCCTACTGCGGTATCAATTCGGTGGGTCTGAACCGTCGCGGCTTCTCGCTGGAGCGTATTCATACCATCCAGGACGTCTATCGTCAGCTGTATAACACCGGTCTCAACGTCTCGCAGGCCGTGGCACAAATAGAGGCTACGATGGAGCCTACGCCCGATCGCGATATGATACTGGGCTTTATTAAGAATTCGCCACGAGGTATCATCCGCGGATAAAAAGACATACGAAGTTTAAGGTACAAATCAGTTATATTACATGGAACAAGAGGAAAAAAGTCTCAATTTCATTGAGCAAATCGTAGAGAAAGACCTGAGTGAAGGCAAGAACGACGGACGTATTCAGACGCGTTTCCCGCCCGAACCCAACGGCTACCTGCATATCGGTCACGTGAAGGCTATCTGCATGGACTTCGGTATTGCAGAGAAGTACAACGGCGTCTGCAACCTGCGTTTCGACGACACTAATCCGGCTAAGGAGGACGTGGAGTACGTGGATAGCATCGAGCGCGACATCAAGTGGCTCGGCTTCCGCTGGGGACAGATCTACTATGCCAGCGACTACTTCCAGCAACTCTACGACCTGGCTATCCGCTTCATCAAGGAGGGCAAGGCGTACGTGGACGAACAGACGGCCGAGCAGATTGCCGAGCAGAAAGGTACGCCTACCGAACCCGGCCAGAACTCGCCCTATAGGGATCGCCCCATCGAGGAGAACCTGCGTCTATTCGAGGCTATGCAGCGCGGCGAGATAGAGGAGGGCAAGATGGTGCTGCGTGCCAAGATAGACATGGCTAATCCGAATATGCACTTCCGCGATCCGATCATGTATCGTATCATCACCAGCCACCCGCACCATCGTACCGGTACGAAATGGAAAGTGTATCCGATGTACGACTTCGCGCATGGTCAGAGCGACTACTTCGAGGGTGTGACCCACTCGATCTGTACGCTGGAGTTTGTGGTGCACCGTCCGCTGTACGACTATTTCATCGACCAGTTCTCGGGTCCGAACTTTGCCGGTCTGTCGCCCTACGGTCCGGACTATCGTCCGCATCAGTATGAGTTCAACCGCCTGAACATCACCTATACCGTGATGTCGAAGCGCAAAATGTTGCAACTCGTCAAGGAGGGTTTGGTAGCCGGTTGGGACGACCCGCGTATGCCGACCGTATGCGGTCTGCGTCGTCGCGGTTATACACCGCAGGCTATCCGCAACTTCATGGATCGTATCGGCTACACCAAGGTAGAGGGCATGATCGACCAGGGACTGCTGGAGCACTGCGTACGCGAGAACCTCAAGGAAACGGCGCCGCGTGTATGCGGTATTTTCGATCCTGTGAAGCTCGTCATCACCAACTATGAGGGCGAGGGCGAGACCATCATTGCCGAGAATATTGACGGTCACGAGGAGCTGGGTACGCGTGAGATGCGTTTCGGACGCGAGCTGTGGATTGAGCGTGGCGACTTCCTGGAGGAGGCAGATAATAAGTTCTACCGTCTCAGCCCCGGTGGCCGCGAGGTGCGTCTGAAAGCCTCGTATATCATCCAGGCTACGGGTTGTGAGAAGGATGCGGATGGCAAGATCACGACCGTCTATGCCACCTACGACCCGGACAGCAAGTCGGGTACCGAGGGAGGCAACCGCAAGACCAAGGCCACGATCAACTGGGTAGAATGCGGTTCGGCCGTAGATGCCGAGGTACGTCTGTACGATCGCCTCTTTGCCGTAGAGGATCCGTCGGCTGATGAGCGTGACTTCCGCGAACTGCTCAATCCGGACAGCCTGAAGGTGGTGACCGCCAAGGTAGAGGCCTCACTGGCCGGCGCCAAGATGCAGGACCACTTCCAGCTACTCAAGCAGGGCTACTTTGTAGTGGACGACGACAGTACGGCCGAGCACCTGATTCTGAACCGTACCTGTTCGCTCAAAGATAACTATTTGAAGTGATCTAACAGCGAAGCGGTCTAACAGTGGAACGGTCTAACAGCGATAGCGGTCTAACAGTGCAACGGTCTGTTTTGAAGACCCGTCTTCAAAACGATAAGGAGCAGATCTACTGCTCGTGGCGCAAGCGCTGGGTGCGCTTGACGCCCGAGGAGTGGGTGCGCCAACAGTTGCTGCATATGCTGGTGGAGCAACTGGGCTATCCCGCCGGGCTGATTGCCGTGGAGGTGCAGATCATGGTGGGCGATGCCAAGCGACGCTGCGATGCTTTGGTCTATGACCAAAGGATGCAGCCGCTGATGCTCATCGAGTGCAAGGCCGAGACGGTACGGCTTACCCAGCGTACGCTGGACCAGGCAGCGACCTACAACCGTCGCTTGCGGGTGCCCTATCTCCTCCTTCACAACGGCCCGACCAGTATCGTGGCTCACGTTGAAACCGACAAAATTGACTACTTACAACGTATTCCTACATGGAACGATTTATCACACTAAACGAACAACTCGATACCGCCACTTTCTATGGCGTCAACAATCAGAATATATTGTGTCTAAAAAACCAGCACCCCGATGTGCGTGTCGTGGCACGAGGTTACCAGCTGAAGGTCTCCGGCGCGGAAGAAGCGATGCAGCGCTTTGAGCATAGTTTGAGGCTGTGTGAGGACTTCTGCATCCGTCATAACGTGCTGGGCGAGCAGCAGATATTGCAACTCATCCACGGCGAACATCCGCAGGGTTTTCAGCAGGACAACCTGATTCTGCACGGGGTGAACGGCAAGCAGATCCTGGCGCGAAGCAAGAACCAGCAGCGACTGGTGGAGGAGTATGAGGACTGCGATATGCTGTTTGCCGTAGGTCCGGCCGGTAGCGGTAAGACCTATACGGCGATTGCTCTTGCCGTACGTGCACTCAAGAACCGCGAGGTGAAGCGTATCATCCTTTCGCGTCCGGCCGTGGAGGCCGGAGAAAAATTGGGTTTTCTGCCCGGCGATATGAAGGACAAGATCGACCCCTATCTTCAACCGCTCTACGACGCCTTGCAAGATATGATACCCGGTGCCAAACTGACCGAGTACATGGAGCGGGGTGTGATCCAGATAGCTCCGCTGGCCTTTATGCGTGGCCGTACGCTCTCGGATGCCGTAGTCATCCTGGACGAGGCGCAAAATACGACGCGGGCACAGCTGAAGATGTTTCTGACCCGCCTCGGTATCGGCGGCAAGATGATTGTCACGGGTGACCTGACGCAGATCGACCTGCCCAGTTCGGAGAAGTCGGGCCTCAGGGATGCCATCGAGCGTCTGGGCAAGATACGGGGCGTAGCTGTGGTGACATTCAACGAGAAGGACATCGTTCGTCACCCGCTCGTGAGCCGCATCGTTAAGGCCTACGAGAACAAAGAGACGACTACCGACCCCAAGACGGAATGACCTAGAGAGCGTGCGCGTACACCCGCGCACGTTCTCTATTTTATGTTATAAAACATACAAAGTGTTTTTTTCGTCCAAAAAGTTTGCACGCGTCAGAAATTATTTGTAACTTTGCAGCGAATTTTGGAATAATTGATTATATCAATATATTAACTAACTTTTTTGTTTAACTAAATTCACAAATCATCATGAGAAAATTCTTCTCTTTGATCGCTGCCGTGCTTTTCGCAGGCAGCATGATGGCTACTGAAGTAACCTTCACGAAGGATGATTTTGCAGGTCAAGGTACTGCAAACACCGGTAGTGAAGTTTCAGCAACCAAAGATGGTGTAACGTTTACTTTTAGTAAGGGTTACTGCGCAGGTGAGTCTCTCCGTTGCTATGCACACGGTGCATTGTCTATCACAGCCGAGGCTACCATCGAAAAAATCAACTTTACGACAACTGGAGGCAAGACCGGTGGTCTGGATGCAGAGGTAACAGTTGGTGCTACTTCCTATTCTGTAGAAGATCTTGCTTCTCAAGCTCGTTTCACGGAGATTAAGGTTACCCTTGAGGGTGGTGCACCGGTTGTTACTGACACCTATACTGTTGCCGGTAGCGATGCTGCTATCTTCGGCGAGTCTTGGAACCCTGCTCTTGCTACTAACGACATGACGTTGGCTGATGGTGTTTACACCTGGGAGAAGGCTGAGCTGAACCTGACCGCTGGTACGATCGAGTTCAAGGTGGTTAAGAACCACAGCTGGGACATCGCTTATCCGGCACAAAACTATGTGCTGAATATTGCTGAGGATGGTGAATATACCATCACCATTACCTTCGATCCTACTACCGAGGCTGTAGCTGCTGAGGCTGTTAAGAAAGAGCCGGCTCAGGCAATCACTTGCTTAGAGGTATATCAGAAAGCTAAGAACGATGCCGTTCTTCTTAACCCTGTTACCGTTACCTATTCGAACGGTGCGAATGTATGGGTAATGGATGGAAGCGCATCTATGTTGATTTATTTGCCGAGTGGTTTTACCAATAATTTCCAGGCTGGTGATGTCCTCTCGGGTATTGCCGGTGTTGTAGATATTTATCAGAATATTGTATATGAGGTGAAACCTGACGCTACGCAAGCTGCTGCTATCGTAGCTACTCCGGGTGAAGCTCCCGCTCCTTCGCAGGCTGCAGTTATTGAAGCAAGCGACGTGAACAAATATGTAATTCTTCCGGGCTTCTCCATTGAAGGTGCGTTTACTGCTGACTCCAAGACAAGTCTGCCGGCTGTTTTGGGCGAAAATACGGTAACTATCTATAATAACTTCAAGTTTGCTTATACCTTTGAGGCTGGTAAAACGTATGATATTATTGGTGTAGTTTCTGCTTATAAAGGCAACCCGCAAGTTTACTTCATCTCCGCTGAAGAGGCGGGTGGCGAAGTTCCTCCGACCCCCTCTATCAACTACTATGTAGCTGGTTCGATGGGCGTCTGGGGCCCTGATGAGGCTTACAAGCTCACCCCGAGCAACAACGGTGAGTACGAGGGCGAGTTCACTTTCGCTGCGAACGACGAGTTCAAAGTAATCGGTTACGATGGTACGACCGTTACTTGGTTCCCGGAAGGTATGGGCAACAACTATGTTATCACCGAGGCTGGTGACTACAAGATCACCTTCAACCCCGCTGGTAACGTAGAGGGCTGGTACGAAGGTTTCTTCAACGTTGTTAAGAAAGAGGCTCCGATCGTTCATCAATACGAAGTAGCTGAGGCTATCGCTGCTGGTCTCCAGGATGATGAAGAGATCCTCGTTCGTGGTGTCATCACCAAGATGGAGTTCAAAGGCAAGAACTTTGCTAAATACGGTTCTGTCAATATCTACGTATCGGACGCTACCGACGCTGAGGGTGAGTTCGAGTTCTACAACTGCTACTCACTCAATGCAGACACCTTCCGTACTTCTATCCCGAACTACGATCCGGAGAGCACATCTTGGGCGCAGTTCAACGAAGTGGCAGACGCTAACGGCAATGCTATCCACGTAGGTGACACGGTTATCGCGTTCGGTAAATACAAACTCTACAACTCTACACACGAACTCAATACCGGTTGCTACCTCGTGGACATCAAGCATGCTCCGGTCGCTCCGGCTGACACCATCAAGTTGGATTTCAATACCGAGAATACAACGTACGCTTTCGTAGACAACGAGTATTTCGTTGAGTACGGTACTACCGATATCTATTTGAGCGATATCAATGTCAATACTTCTACCAATGCGTTTGAAGGTGATGGCAACTACCTCGTGCTTGATTTCTATCCTGAAAATCCAAATAACGTTACGGGTGTTTACAAGGCTCAGGATGAGACCCTTGATCTCGAATACACCTATATGCTGACTATCAACGGCACCGATACTGCTTCTGTTGAGTTCGCAGATGGTGCAATCCAAGTAGAAATCGGAGAAGTTAACAAAGAACTCGGCATGGCTCAACTCGTTGTAGGTGGTACGCTTATTTCTACCGAAGGTGACATCTATGCAATTACGGCGCTTGTCATCGCTTACTATGACTTCCTCCCCGAGGAAGGCGTTGAGGATGTAGTTCTTGATCCGAAGGCTATCAAGCGTCTCGTAAACGGCAACGTTGTAATCATCAAGAATGGTGTTCACTACAATGTGAACGGCCAGGTGATCAAGTAATATCATCTCTTATTTCAAAGAGTGGGGTGCTTCGGCGCCCTGCTCTTTTTTTTGTTTATTAGTTTAGTATATGGAGTGGTTAGAGGGTCTTAATCCGTCGCAGCGTGCGGCCGTAGAATATAGCGAAGGCCCCGAACTGGTGATTGCCGGTGCGGGGTCGGGCAAGACGCGTGTGCTGACCTATAAGATTGCCTACCTGCTCTATCAGGGAGTGCCTGCGAATCGAATCCTGGCACTCACCTTTACCAACAAAGCCGCGCGCGAGATGAAGGAGCGTATCACGCGCTTGCTCGCCCAGCACGGCAAACCGGACGATGCCCGCTATCTATGGATGGGCACGTTTCACTCGATCTGCAGTCGTATCTTGCGCCAGGAGGCCGACCGCCTCGGCTATACGCGCGACTTCACGATCTACGACACTCAGGACCAGCGTTCCGTCGTGCGCCAGATCATCAAGGAACTGGGGCTGGACGAGAAGATCTACAAACCCAATTCGGTGCAGGCCCGTATCTCGGCCGTTAAGAACGCCTATATGCGTCAGGATAGCCTGCAGTGGGCACAGTGGGAGAAGGAGTGTCAGCAGGAGCGGCTCTACGATATGACCAAGATCTATCGCCAGTACCAGCTGCGGCTCCAGGCTGCTAACGCCATGGACTTCGACGACCTGCTCGTCAAACTCTGCGAACTCTTTGAACGCGAACCGGACGTACTGGCCTATTATCAAGAGATATTCCGCTACGTACTCGTAGATGAGTATCAGGATACCAACTATGTACAATATCTGCTGGTCAAGCAACTGGCTGCGCCGCAGAACAACATATGCGTCGTGGGCGACGACGCGCAGTCGATCTACTCGTTCCGCGGAGCCGATATACGCAATATACTCGGTTTTCAGCAGCACTATAGTTCGGCGCGGCTCTTCAAACTGGAGCAGAACTACCGTTCGACCCAGACCATCGTCAAGGCCGCTAACTCGCTCATTCACCATAACCAAAACCAGATATATAAAGAGGTCTTCTCCGAGAAACCTACCGGCGACCGCATCGACCTCACCGGCTATATGTCCGACCGCGACGAGGCGCTGGGCGTAGCCAAAGAGATCGCAATGGAGAGTCGCCGTTCCAAGGAGAAGACCTACGAGGACGTAGCTGTCCTCTATCGCACCAACGCACAGTCGCGTCCCATAGAGAACGAGCTGCGCAAACTGGGCATACCTTATCGTATCTACGGCGGTACGTCGTTCTACCAGCGCAAGGAGGTGAAGGATGCGATCGCTTATTTCCGCTTGGCTATCAATCCCAAGGACAACGAGGCGCTCATGCGCGTCATCAACTATCCGGCACGTGGCATAGGCGAGACGACGCTTCGCAAGATATCCGAACATGCCATCCTATCCCAACTCAGTATGCTGGAGGTGGTGCAAGCGCCCGAGGAGACCGGACTCAACGTCAGTGCCGGCACGATGAAGAAGCTCGTCGGCTTCGGCCAGATGGTCACGCGCTTTGCGGAAGCGGCCGACAAGATGAATGCCTACGACTTCGCCGAGATGATCATGCGCGAGAGTGGGGTACGCACCGCTGCCATGCTCGATCGTACGCCCGAGGGTATCGACCGTGCCGAGAACCTGGAGGAGTTGCTCAACGGTATCCACGAACTGGTGGATCGCCGCGTGGAGGAGGGCGTCGACTTTACGCCTATCCATGATTTTATGGCCGAGGTGGCTTTGCTCACCGACCAGGACCAGAATCTCAAGGACGAGACGCGGCGCGTCACGCTAATGACCGTCCATGCGGCCAAGGGACTGGAGTTCCCAATTGTATATATCGTCGGCATGGAGGAGAACCTCTTCCCCAGCCAGATGTGCGTGCGTCCCGCCGAGATAGAGGAGGAGCGCCGCCTGCTCTACGTAGCTATCACGCGCGCCATGGAGCACTGCCATATGAGTTATGCGCGTCAGCGTTTCCGCAACGGACAGACCCAGTTCTCGTCGCCCTCGCGCTTTCTCAACGAGATAGACTATCAGTTCCTCTCGCGTCATGAGGGCCAGACGGCCATGCCGCAGTATGGTCGTGCAGGCGGAACGCCTATGTGGCGCACCAGCGATATGTGGGCTGATCGCCCGCAGCGACCTGCCCCGCCAGCACCGCCAGCGATGCCCTCTGTGGCTCCCACGCGCATGACCAAAGCCGCGCCTGCGCCAAAGCCCGCTACGACTGCGACTACCGATGATGCCACCTGGCCGGCCGGCACACGTATACGGCATACCGTCTTCGGCGAGGGCACCGTGCAGCGTACCTACCTGGATGAGATGACCGGCAACGAGAAGATAGAGATTCGCTTCGACCGCGTCGGAACGAAGACGCTCTTGCTCAGTTTTGCTAAACTGGAACGTATATAATATATATTGTATATAAGGAGAACCGAATTAAGAAAGATGGATTCGTTTGTATTTTTAGGGTTCGGACTGGATGCCTGGATCACGATTATAACCGTGCTGGGTATGTTTACCGTCCTGCTGTTTACAAAGTTGCGCTCGGATGTGGTATTCCTGGGCGCCGTAGGTATATTATACGTCACGGGCGTGCTGGATGCTAAGGAGGCCCTCTCGGGCATCAGCCAGACCTCGGTGGCGGTCGTTGGCGTACTGTTTGTGGTCATTGCCGGCCTGATGCATACGGGCGTGCTGCAGTGGATCGTGAAGCACCTGTTG
>Ga0247611_10002605_pt1 | contig 28553 bp, 29 predicted proteins | sample 177DNAGHGhighgp2_FD_192422 | JGI IMG/M metagenome (GOLD analysis project Ga0247611, IMG submission 192422) | Sheep rumen microbial communities from Palmerston North, Manawatu-Wanganui, New Zealand - 1770 DNA GHGhigh gp2 | ecosystem: Host-associated > Mammals > Digestive system > Stomach > Rumen... | reverse complement strand
AACAGGTGTTGCTTGGTATTATTTACTTGATACCGAAAATTCAAGGTTTAAATTACCCAGAAATCAGTTTGGATTTACAGGTTTTAGAGATACCATTGGGAAGTATGTTCCAGAAAGCTTGCCGAATATTAAGGGTTATATAAAAGGAAGTATTACTGAAAATTCCAATCCTCAAGCTGGTGGGGCTTTTAATATAAATCACGCTTATGATTCAGGGGATAGAGTAGGACAACAAAATTGGACTTCAAAAGGCGTTGATTTCGATGCTTCCCGCAGTTCTTCAATCTATCAAGACAACGCACCTGTTCAGCAGAAAGCCATTCAAGTATATCTCGAATTTTATATTAATTAACAAAGAAATTCAAATACTTATGACTATTCGTTATGACTCTATTTAAAATAATACCTGATTTTGTTGGGTCTGTGGTAATACCTATACAACTACTTGCTGTCATTGATGCATCATATTGATCTCGTGTTCCAACAGGATTAATTTTAAATGGTACATATATTTGACCTGTTGTAGTTGTATATCCTAATCCTAAACCAACAATACCATCAACTGTACCATCGGTAAAACCTAGAGAATATCCATTACCTTTAGTTTGTCCATTAAAAGGTAATTCTCGCGGTAATTTAAACCTTGGTATAAAAATAGAGGGTTGATTTGCTATGCTGGCTCAATCCCTCAAAAAAGCCTCGGTAGATTCTTCACATTAAGTGAAGACCCAATAAAAGTTTTTAGTTAGGTAATTTCATATATCCAATAAACATGCTGCTAGAGCTAGAAGATGATGAGCTTGAACTAGAAGAAGAGCATGAAGATGAGCAACAAGAGCTGGAAGAAGCTGTGAATGAAAAATCATATACTACAGAATGAATTTTGCTTGTAGTATTTAAGATAGATTCATAGTTAAGTAACATATTAGTTACTTCTTCTGCACCAATAGTATCTGTTTGTTCTGTATTATTTACATATACATAATCTGTTAAGTTATTTTCGATTTCTTGTTGAGTCCAACCACCTTTTTTATAAAAACGAAATGGTGTTGAGACATATTGACTTGCGACACTTACGATTCTTGCCGTACAAAAAGAAGCGATATTATTCCAAAAGTTTAATAATCCACCTGTAATTACTGGAGTATTTGCTTTTGCGTCGATACCTCTTGCAGCCATAAATGTAGTAAAATCTTCGTTAACTTCTTGTTCTGTTACGACAGGTATAATAGTATCTTGACGTATAATTGCATAGAATGAATATTCTTTTTGTTTTTGTTTTCCGTCAAAAGTTGGTAAAGATGTAGTTGTTGCTTTAAATTCTTGTGCATAATTAGGATCAACTAAAGCTGCTGGTACATCACTGGCATAAGATCCAATGTTTTTACAACTAGTTTTAAGCCAATTATAAAAAGAATTTGTTAAATGTTGATACGTGATTATTGTATTAGATTGAATTGCTGGCATCTCCAAATCCACCTTCGTTCATAACGTCCATATAAAAATTGAATTGTCTTAGAAATGAATAGATTACTTTATATGAATCTGTATATCTTTCATTATTATTTACAGACGTATATTTATTATAAAGTTTATCAATCTTTTGAAAGTCTAATAATATTAATATCTTAAGATATTTTTCTGGTACATTAACTTCTTTTTTATCTGTTGTGATAGATACACAGTGTTTAAAACAAGATTCATAAATGCCTAATAATTCACTAGCAAACGTTTTTATTTCTTCTTGTAATTTTTTTGCAATGGTTATAAATTCTACTAATGAAGAGAACATTACTTTTTCGTGAGCAAAAAAATCAGCCTTGAAATTAAGTGGAGGACACAGTAATAAAAATACATTAAAAGCAAGCGTATCATTTACTATTTCCTCAGAATTTGCTAATAAATACGTCTTTAAATTATTTATTTTTTCATCTTCAGACAACTCTTTAAAATTAGTCATATTTATTCCTCTTTTTTTGTTTTACTTTTATAATGTATAGAACTATTATTGTTCTATGATATATATTAAAAGGAGAGAGCTTTTATGAAACTTCCTATTCATGAGTATATTTTGTGGAATAATTGTACAAATAATTGTGCATTTTGTTGGCAGAAAAAAGAAAAAATATTAAGACGTGATGAACAATTAGATTCTATTTGCGTTATAGACAAAGATGTTAAAACCCTTAATAATACTCATGTAATGTTTGTTGGAGGAGAAATTTTTGATGGTAAAGATGAAGTTATTAATCAAGCTTTATATACTCTCTTTAAAACTGTCTTGGATAAGATGGAAAGAAAAGAAATTGAACTTCTTTATATAAATACTAATTTGCTTTATAATACGTCAATAATTTTAGATAGAATTTTAACCAGAATAGATACGCATAAACTCATTGATAGAATACATTTTACTACATCAGGAGATGAATATGGTAGATTTTCTAATTTAGATCAATATAATTTATTTTATGAAAATTTAATTAACATACGTAAAACATATCCTACTTTACCTATTTATGTTAATCTTATTCTAACAAAAAAATTCTGTGAAGATGTACTATCTGATAAATTTAATATTAAAGAATACCAAGAAACATATAAAGTAGAAGTAAATACTATTCCATATATTAAATTTGGTAAAGTTATAAATGCTCCTACAAAAGAACAAGTTTTTCAAACAATTATGAAATTAGATGAACAACTTCCTGGTTATGGTCTTAAGTATTGTAATAATTTTTTACTTAATCAAGATATTATCTTACAAAAAGTACAAAATGGTAAATTAATAAACATTTCATCAAATAAAAATACGTGTAAGCATTCAGAAAATTTTACGCGTTGTTATTCTGATTCTAATTCGTGTTTTGTTTGTGATTGTAAAGAATTAAAGAAAATATTTAAAGAGAGATTATAATGGCAAATGTTGTACAGTTTGGTATTTGGCCTCAATGTAATAATGCTTGTAAATTCTGTCTTAGATTGAATAGAGAAGTATGGTCAAAAGAAAGAACAATAAAAGAGATACGTAATGTACGTGAAAATATAAAGATTATAGACTGGAAAGAAAAATTTGCAGATGGTATCTCGTTATTAGGTGGTGAGTTATACTATATTACTGATATAGATATACAAAATGAATTTATGTTACTTGTTGATGATATAATTGACAAGATTTTATTAGTTAGTACATCTACAAACTGTAAATATTCTACTGTTACAAACGGTATGTATAATCCTACTTTTTTATTTCGAGTAATAGATAGAATTAAAGAAAAAACTGGTGATATGAGATTTATAGATGTAAATTTCTCATATGATATAAAATACAGATATCCTTCTGAAGAAAAAAGACAATTAGCTTTAGAAAACATTAAAAAATTTAGGGACAGATATAATTATGCTGTCGGTGTACAAATGATTCTTACACAGTATATGATAGATGATATTATGTCTGGACATTTTGATTTACATCAATTTTTAGAAGAAGAAATAAAAGGTTGTAATTTTTGTTTCTTGTATCCACATCCCATTCATTCTGGATTTACATTACCTGATTTTTTCTTTAAGAGAGAAGATTTTCTTAATTTTTGTACGTATCTAAAATCAGAATTTCCTCTTGTATATGCTTTTATGTATAGTTCAACTAAGGCTTCTGCTGTTTATAAATATACTGGAATGCGAGAAAAAAATGGAGATGTAACACAACAACCAATTCTTTCAGATGGTAAAGAAGAAATCACAGAATGTGGTCATAGTAAATTATATAGATGTTATGCTGATTCAGATGAATGTATGTTATGTGATTTATTGATACTAGGAGAATGATATGTTTCTACAATTTGAATTATGGAAAAACTGTTCTTTTGGTTGTGCTTTTTGTTTCAATAGAGATATAGTAAAAAAACAAGATAAGCTAAAACGTATAGCTGAAATTATAAATCATCTCAATTCTGAAGAAGCTGACAATTACGACGAATTCGGAATCATGGGAGGTGAAATCTTTAATAATGAATTAGATACACTTGAATTGAAACAAGATTTTTATAAATTGATTGATGTACTGATAGATAAGTTGAAAACAGGTAAAGCTAAAAGATGTCTTATTTGTACTTCTATGATGTATTCTAATAATTCTCATTTCTTAGAATTTTGTGCATATATAAATAAAAATTGTGTAGATGATAAATTTCTTATATGTACTTCATTTGATTTGATTGGTAGATTTAATCTCCAAAAATTGTATTATTGGAAGCATAATGTAAAAGCTTTGCATGATTTATATCCTAGAATACCTTTGCACGTAGAAATGATTATGACAGAAGTATTATTAAAATCTGTAATAGACAATAAATTTAATCCTAAGAAATTTGAAGAAAAATATAAGTGTAGAATCGATTATATGGTACCTGTAACAGGATATTCTAACAAACAAATTACTAAACAAGAATTTGACAAGGAAGTATTATCTGGATTCTTTCCTAAAAGAGAGACGTTACTTCAATTTTTATCATACGTCTATACAAATGGAATTTTTTCTAAAGCAGATTTGGAAAATTTCATAAATATAAAAAATCATAGTGATAGATTCTATTTTGGTAATGGTGATGATGAATGGGAATTAATGGATAATAGACATGATACAGAAGATAAAGTACATCATTATATGTGTAAACCAAATACATCTGGTTATATAGATTCTGAAGTACATCCACGTGAAGATGTTGAAGACTTTTTAAAAATGATAGGAGACTAATATGGAGTTAAATGAAAAGAAAAGTTTACAATTTGAACTTTGGCAAGTCTGTAATAACAGATGTCTTTTCTGCTATCTCTCTGAAGAAAACAGATATACTCCAGATTCTCTCAAATTACAAGCACTTAATGATGCCATTACTATCTTAAATGATGAAGAAAAGATGAAGCCATATAATGTCGTGTCTCTTATTGGTGGTGAATTTTTTCAAGGTCAATTAAATACGTTAGAAATTAAAAATAAATTTTTTTCATTAATACGTAAGATTGCAGAATTACAAGTTTCTAATAAAATACAAGAGGTTTGGATTATGGCTACTCTTACTATAGGAAATCAAGAAGATTTATATACATCTATTAATTTAATGAAAGAGATTTATGATAGCGTTAATAAACCAGAGTTTCTTAATCAAGTCTGGATTGTAACTTCATATGATACTATTGGTAGATTTCATACAGAAAAAATGCACGATACTTGGAAGTCTACTATGCTAAATTTACATAATAGATATCCAGAAATTAAATTTAATACGTGTACAATTTTAACACAAGATTTAATACAAAAATATCTTAATGATGAATTCTCTTTTAATGATTTTATGCAGACATATAACACTAATATGTTCTTTAAACAACCATCTCCAGGTGCTCTTGCATCGTTAAAAAAAGGACAATCCCCAATGGATCAATATATGGAAGCTAAACAAAAGATGGAAAAAATACTTCCTGGATTCTTTCCTAAACGCGAAGATTTTCTTAATTTTCTTATTAAATTTTCACAAGATTGTCCAAATCTTTATGATCATCTTTTTAATATTAAATATAGAGCTGATGATTTATATAGAAATTTTAATTATGAAGATAAACGTATGTTATTAAATCATAGAAATAAAGAAAGCAAAAATGAAATTACAAGAACTGGATTATCTGATTTTGATACACAAACTGCAGAATGTGGGCATCTTCTTAATTATTGTGCTTATATTGATTCAGATGCTTGTATGATTTGTGACCGAGAATTTGTTCGAAATCAATATTAGCGTAATCTCTTTCATTATCATACGTCAATATTTTTTCTTTTGGTAATTCTTGAGTACTGATTAATTTTATATTAGTCTTTAACATATTTTCACGTATATTATTAAAGTTTAATTCACATTTTTCTTCACTTTCATTTTTTTTAAATAATTGCCATTTATTGACGTATTCATCAGAATGTCTAAGACTAGATTGATTATAAAATCCTTCTGGAGCAAAAATAAATGTCCCATCATCAGTTATAACTTCATAACTATCCCATTTTAGATTTAACCAATTACCATCTTTATCAATCGGAGCTAAAAACCAATCTGAGTCATCTAATAATACAATATCACCGGATTCTGTTAAACCATAATCAGCATATTTATTAACACAATTACGTATTAAATGAATTTCATTTATTTCTGGAATTTTATCACGTATTTGTAAAACAATAACATCCAAATAAAGGCGTTTTTCAAGCTCTCTGAGCGTATCTGACCAATTTAATAGCAACTTATCAAAATCTATACAATTCGGCTTGCACACGGTCAATTTTTGACGCTTTTCTATTGTATATATATAATTTTCTTTTTGAATTGTGTATACATCCCATAAAATATTAAATTTTTCTCTATAAATATCACCTAATACGTCTCTAATATGAGCCCAAAACATTCCTGAAACATAATCATGTTGATAAAGTTTAAAATAATTATCAGATGTAGCAATTACTACCTGATTACTATATTCTTTCCATTTTACCCATAAATCTGGAGATGTATCTCCATCTAATTGCGAAACAAAATCTATAAAATTATCAAACGTCTTAAAAGAATTATCTTTTTTATTAAAAACTGACCAATTAGATTGTGAAATTAAAGAATTATTCATAAAATAACTAAGCTCTTGTGAATAAACACTCTATAATCATATCACTTACAACATTTAACGTTACTTCTATTTCAGGTTGTTCAGCATTAATCCATTCTTCCCATAAAAATAACTGTTTTTCTGCAAATTTATTAGCACCAATATAAATACTAACAATATGATGTGATAAATTAGGATGTAATCTAAATAATTCATATACTTTTTGAAAATCATCAATAGCTTCTATATGTGTAGATAAAGACATATCAATACTATCTGGAATAGGAGTAGATTCTAATCTTTCGTTGAATGTTTTTTGAATATTATAATCAATAATCTGTTTAGCCACTAATAATTTATCATGTTTTATATGCTGCTTATCTAATAAATTCAAAGTATGATCTATAACTCTATGTACTTGACTGTGCCATTCATCTGTAAATAAGTTATCACATATATCATTATTATTTGGTTTTGACATTTTGTGCTTTAACCTCACATATTATTTTCTTTATTATTAGAATTTATAAAATTCGAAGACGTATAATAATTTTTTTTCCATTATTTAACTTTTTATTACACTTTTTGCTAAATTAAGTATTTTACAGCGATTGTCATATCCATTCAAACCACCATTTATACGTTTTGTAATAGTTTTTATGTCATCATTATCAGCATATATGTTTAAATCGTTTCTTTTCCAAAACCAGCAAGCTACTTGAATGCTTACAATTGGATCATTAGCTACTAAATCTGGATTATTTTCTAAATCAATACCTAAATCACGTCCGCAATTTATATAATTTGTACGTCCTGTGAGCTGTAATACTCCACGACCTCTCAGTTTCCAACCATCACCACTTGCTTCATTACCATTTCCCATTCTATTTGCATATACTCTATTAGCTATTTTCTCAGGTTGACGTGCATATTTCTCGGCAATTTCATCATTTGGAAAATATTTACCAAAAGTCTTACGTAAAGCTTGTGCAGAATAGTTAAGATTTTCACTTTTATACTTTAAATGACCAGATTCATGTAAAATTTGAGCTAAAAAATGACAAATTCTAAGCTTTGTATTAATTCCATATTGAGGAAGTATCTCATTTAATGCTTCATAATAAAAATCACATTCTTTTTGATTCATATTTGAATTAATTTTGTATAAATCTTCTTTAGAAAATAAATACGTCTTAACATTTTCTTTAGGTTTTTCTTTTCCAAATAATTTTATCATGATAATTTCCCATAATTTGTTCACGTATCTATCTCCTCTTTTTGTTGTAATAAAAGAAAGGACCGAAGTTAATCGATCCTTTCAATCCATATTTATCTATATAAACTAAGAAATAAATTATTTCTTCAAAGAAGCTAATGCACGAGCAGCTGCAGTCTGATAACGAACCATTTTCTTCTCAGGTTGAGCTTTCTTAACAGCTTCCAACAAAATTCTATTTAATTTAGAAGCATTCTCATACATTTTTTGAGCTGTTTTATACAATTTCTCATTCTTTTCAGCTGATTCAGTCAAAGTAGCTTGGAAAGCTTCACCTTTAGCAATAACAGCTTCGAAAACTTTCTTCATTTCTTCAGCATGATTCTTAGTTGCTTTTTCTAATTGAGATTCAGCCAAAGCTTTAATTTCAGCAATTCGCTTTTCATAACCAGCTTCACGAGCTTGAGCTTCTTTCAACTGAGCTAACAATTCATTATTAACTTCAGCGTTTTCTTCAACTTTGCGACTAGAAACGTTGATTACGTCTTTCATAGCATTGTCTTCTTTCTTACGTTCAGCTTCTACTTTACCAGCTTCCAAATCATCAGATTCTCCACCGTTTTTCGAAACACCATCTTTATCAGCAGGAACAATAGGCTCTTCTGCTGCATTTACCATTTTCTCAACACCAGCTTGTGTCGGTAATTCCTCATGAGGCATACCTTCAGCCGGTTTTACATCGTCAACAACCTTGGTTTCGATGTTTTTAACTGTCTGATCTGCATTTGTAATATTTTCAGCAGATTCAGTTAAAAGACGCATCAATTCTTCTTTAGTCATAGTTTTTGTTTTCCTTAAAATCTAGAGTTAATTAAAATTGGTTTTTACTATAAAATAGAACTAGTTAATTTATTGAATTGAATGTAATCCTCGGATATCTACGTCATTAACTTTCATAACGTACATTTTTCCTAATTTATCACAAACGGCTTTCTTAACTGCATCGTAACTAATTTCACCGTCTGGTAAATCTGCAACATTCATTTTCAAATTAATGCTATCCGGTAAATCTTTAATCTTACTTACCATATCAGCAGTATTAACTATATCAGTTGGTTCCATGTTAGACATAAACTTATTAATGAAGTCTTTATTATCCCAATCAATAGAAGATACGTCTACAATAAAATCTTCATTGCTAACAGAATCTTCTAAAGGTTTTTCAACATAAGGATCTGAAGCTTCACCAGGATTTTTATAAATAACTTCACTCATGTTTGTAGATTCTGCTGCTATCTGATCTGCTTTATAATTATCAATATCTTCTTGATTTACAAAACCAATATCTAAATCATCACCGAGAATATCTTTTAAATCAAGACGTAAAGCTTCTTCGGATTCATATGGACCAACAACACCAACACCTTTAACTAATGTATAATAGCCAGGTTTAATATTTTCTAAAGCATAATCTGGTGCATCTTGATATTGTGGAGTCTTTTCATTATCTTCACTCATCAATACATCACCACCAAGTTTACCTGCTTCAATACCAGCTTTTGCAATAGCTGCTTGTTCAGGTGTCTTAAATTCTTTTTCGACTTTGTTATTATCATCTACTTCCATAGATAGCTTATTACCTTTAAGCTCTAAATCACCGGCAGATTCTTCTTGAGGTATATTATTTTCGACCGGTTGTTCAACAGATTGAAGCTCAGTTTGTGTTTGAAGAGGTTCAACCTGTTTTGATTCAGGATTATATATAAAAGTTTCATTTGTAGACGTATCTCTCACTTTAATTGTAATAGGACCATCTGCTTTTTGAACTTTCATATTATAGAGGTTTCCTACCTCATTAGTGATTCCTTCCATCTCAACAGCAGAAACCGGAATTGTCTCAGATGAACTTCCATTCTGACCTTGAATTTCTACTTGAGCTTCAAAGCGAGTGTTACTGCCATTATCTTCTAAAATAGCTTGACCTGAATGATTTGGTGTGCTTACTGCATTACCATCACCAGTTATTAAACCCTCTTTTTGTTCCTCTTTTGATACGTCTGTATTTTCTGCTGGAGTTTCATTATTTGCAATTCCATCAGGAGCACTAATATCTGTGGTATCTTTTCTATAATACTTCTCAACATCATAAACCCCCATGGTATCAAGGATTTTCTCAACACCCGAGAGATGTACAAGCCCTGATTCCTCTTTACCGACAACAAAGTGAAGCGCTTCTTTCGGATTATCTTTAAATACCAATGCGTTTCCATCCATTGCAACAAATCCAGCAGGACATTTCAAAACAAACTTACGTCCAGCTTTAGGATCTTCCTCTTTCTTAGTTTCTGTTATTACAGATTCATTCTTAGTCTTCAGAATATTATTGATAGAACCAGCTGGTTTCATATACGTCAATAAATATTCATAAGGAATAACATTATCATGCATTTCACTATATGCACGACATGCTTCTTCTACAGTCAATCCTTCATTCCACATAAGAGCAATAATAGCATCACGTACTTTATCAACACCCTCAGTCATTTTTACAGATTCAGGTAATTCAAAATTATTAATTAAAAGCATATCCTTAAGACGTGACGCAAATGTTGCTTGATCAATCTCACCGTGTTCAAAGCTATTTGCCATCTGACGTGCTTTTTTCTGAATCCAAGAATCTTCTGCTGTATTCTTACAAATTTTACCAAGTAATACATATGGATTCTCATCTTCATCTTCTGTCATAACAGATTCAGGTACATATTCTACGTCTATATATTTCTTTAATTCTTCTAAAGCAGCATTTCTATCTTCTAATCTGCCTGTAATTAAATCATTTTGAATACGTAAAGCTACCTTATAACCCTCACTATCCTTAGGATAATTCATCAAAATATAATTAGTAATAGGAGTTATACGCTCATTAATACCTTCTTCAAAATTAAGTGGACCCTCACGAGATTCAAGACCTCTAGCACAATGATTACATATATATCCTAAGTCTTTTTCTTTCTTTAAATCAGATAAAGGTAACTCTTCACCGCACCAAGCACATGTACCATAACGTTCTTCATCATCGTCATGATTCTCTTCATTCAAAGGTACGTCACTATTTTCAACAGATTCTTTAGGTTGTTCTTCTTTAACATTCTCAATTGTAACAGAATCAATATCAGCCTGACCATTCATTATAGCTTTCTTAGCCAACATCAAAGCTTGATCAATATCTGTAACTTCATCTTCAGTATCAGTCTCTAACGTAACCAATGTAGTCTCAGCACCAGTCTTAGGATCAATCTCAGAATCAACCTTCGTAGATGTCTTATTAATAGTACCATATTTAATATCATCAAGACGATTAACTAACTCTTGAGCAGACTGCAAATCACGTACAACATTAGTTGCTGATGAAGATACAACAAATGTCTCAGTCAAAGGTGCTGCAGAAACTTCTACAGACTCGTTAACAACTGTCGACAAATAAACCGAGCTCGATGGAAGTCCAACCAGATCTAGGCCCAAAAAGTCATACGAAGTAACTTTTCCTGTTGCATCACATTCACCAAGACCCCTAATACTTAAACCAATTCCTACACCTTCTGCAATAAATTTTTGCATATTTACTCCATGAGGAACAGTAGGAAGTACGCATATATCACAAAAAAGTACATTTTGTCTTTCTTTTCTACCGTTATCTTCAATCAAAACATTCTTAATGTAAGCATCTGTTACATAGTGACTAACATATTCTGGTTTTGGCCAAGATTGTTCTGGATGTTCTGAACCAGAACAAACAAGCATTTTAGCTTTCATTTTAGGTTTAGCTTCTTCTATCGCCTGTTGCATAATTGATGTTGGATAAATTCTTCCATTTTGATTAATTTTATCCAAACGTGTTGCTGCTACACCTTTAACTATTAAACAATCATTTGATTTTTTAGAAACTTCTAAAGCTTCTTTTAATTTGGTTTTTTTATCATTTGATAAATTACATACCAAACCAAATTCACAAGACTCAATGAGTAATTGTTTTTCTGACATTGCAAGATCCCATAAATATAAAAACATGTTTAGTTTATAGAACTTTTATATTCTAATAAAGACGTGTCTGTTTGTTTTTATTCAATAGACTAACATATCCCAATCTTTATTTCCTAACATATATTCAATATCTTTTGGCATTTGATAATTATGAATTTTTTCTAATTTATCTTCACGTATTCCATATTTACCTATATCAGTTCCATTTATACTTTGTATAATAAAATAAAAACTTTCTAAATCTAAAAGATAGATTTCATTATTCCATAGGAAATAATTACGCGGATCCCAATTATCTTGATATGTCATAATATGAAAATTATTATCTACTAGTAAATCTTTATAAAAAGGATTTTGCTCTGAAAAATTTTGTAAAAATGTATACGTATTCTTAATTATTTCATTTTGTGTAAATAAAGAATCTTCTTTTAATACGTCTAAAAACGGAGTTGATATACTAACATATTCATTTGTTATTTCATATCTAAAATCTATACCTAATTTGTTATATTCTTGGCATAAATATTTCATACAATCCAATTCTAAATTACAATTTTTATTTGGACGTGTTTTAATAATACGTCTATGTTTTAAATCTATTTTGTATGATTTACCATTCTTAGTGTTATCTAAGATTTTCTGTTGTATTTGTTGTTTTATATAATTAAAATCTATCATTTTTTATAGAACAAAATAATTTTGTTTATATACGTATAAAAAATAAACTCCTACCTTACTTGATAGAAGTTTATTAACAACTTAGGAGAAATATCATAACCAAAATTAAAACTATTAATTTTGACTCAATCTATTTATCAAGAGTGAACACTATATAAGGAGGTAATGTCTAAACTACAGGGGAACTGTATTCATTATAAAAAAATTAAAATTTATTTTTTTAGAGAATCTAATTTAATTTTTTTTAAAACATACAGTATTCACTCTTGATATTTATTATAATAGCATAAAAATTTTATTTGTAAAGCAGTTTTTTAAAAAAATTTAATTTAATAACTATTACCACTCATATTTGTTTGATTCTATTAATTTTCTTAACCATTTACCTGCTACAAATCTAGCTACATTTGGTTTTTGTAAAGCTGATTTTTCAAACTCTACACTTTCTGGAATCAATGCAAATTTACTTCCATGAATTTTTGTGAAGCCATTTTCAATATCGTGTACTGAAAATTTTGTTAATTGTTCACTTACTCTATTTCCTTGAAAGTCATACCATCCAGATACATATTTATTTGATCTTAATAAAATCACTTCTTGATCATATTTCTTACATAACCAAAACATATCCTGATCAAATGTTTCTTTATTACCATTGTTTATAACAAAAAACGATGATTCTAACACATCCTGCTCTGTTGATAATCCTTTATTCTCAATATATCCGCCATTTACTTGAATAAAACTATAACCTAACGATTTAAGGGCATTAGCTAAACTTCTTGTAGCATTTTCATTTTCTTTATGTGTTCTTTCACCACGACATGCAGATATTAAACAAATTTCTTCATTTGAATCTATATGTTGTTTAATTCTAGAGAGTCTTGCCATTTCATCTAACGTCTCAGTATTTTCTTTTTTTATAGACGTATTTAAATCATTAGTCTTTTCTAATTCTTTAGCTGCATTGATTAATTTATCTTGTGGCGTTTTACCTGCAATTCCTTCAGAATCAACTAAGAAAATTTTATTTGTATTGAAATCTTTAACTAATACAGTCTCTTGTTTAAATTCTTTACATAATTCAATAGCAAATAAAAGTAATAATTCACTTGGAACTCCACCTAATTCTAATGATGTAGACTTATCATTATATATTTGATTACCAGACTGATATTTACCTTTAAAATTATTACCTACAGTCATAGCTCCTAAATACATATTGTCTATACCACCAAATTCTTTATTCCACGTCTTAACTAAATTGTTAAGTTTTCTATCTTTAAAGACGTGATTCATAACAGAATACCAAGTTTTCTTTAATGATGCTTTTAATTTATTCTTTTCTACATTATCAATAACTGTATTAACAGATAAAGCAAATACAATCATACCACCTTGATATTTAGTAAAACCATATTGTTCATCTGCTATTTTTTCAGTCAAAAAAGATTCCGTTAAAGGCTGACGTATAAAAGACTTCTCATTATCTTCTATAGCTTTATACATACCCGCATTATAATAACATACTCCAGAAGGACGTCTATCTTTTCCATCAGGTCTAAAATATTTAATTTCTTCAATTTTCATATACGTATCCTTTTATTTTTTATATGTATATTCATATTTATCAAACCATTTATTTAATATTTTAAATATACTTTCTTTAATGCTTAGTTGCTTTTCTCTAATAAGAACAATATCATTATATAATTTTAAAAAATCTTCACCGTGTTTAAGTACTAATTCTTTTCCTAATGGTATCTTATTGTTATATTTACTTACTAAAGATTCAATTGAATTCGTGTATGTAAATAAATTTAATTTATCTTCTGAATCAGTTAAATCATCAGTTAACCATTTTTTTAATTTATTAGTTTCTGGAAATCTATTAGTAGTTTTTAATTTCATTTTAAATACTTTATTTAACCACGTAGAAATTTCCCCAACCCAATGATTATAATCAACATCATTCGATCCAAAAATTAAACAAGCTAACAAATAAGTACTTATATTATCTCCCAAATCTGTTATCTTGTCTTCAATATAATCTAATCTTCTAGCATTTTCATTAAATAATATTTGTGGATCAATATTACATTCTTTCAAAGCTTTATAAACAGCTTCTCTAAAATTTTGAATACTATCTGTTAAATCATCCGGCATTACATTATTCCTTAAAATTATTATAATTATATAATATAAACTATATTTTTGGAAAAGTAAAGCCTTTTTTATAATACACTATTGTAATAATCTCTACGTAATTCAGCTGTATCGTCATATATATGTAAGTCTACAAAATTTTCTAATTCTTTACTTACACTGCTCAAGTAACCTTCAGGTAATTCTGCTGTAATATCAGTCAATCCAGGTTTACCATTCGTATACGTCTTTAAGTAAACTTTTTTTGCAACTACTTCTTCATCATCTGGATAACCTTCAATATCGTACTCTACTTTAACATCTGCATCAGGCCACATATTCTCAGGCATTCCTGTCTCATCATTAATCAAGTCCTCTTGATTCGCAATACCGCCACTAACAAGAATACTACGAAGATTATCATTAAGAGGTAAATCTAAATCAAAATCAATTTCATGCTCACCAGTATGATCTTCTGGATGTTGAGACTGATACTTTAATTCTGCAGGATCATCCCACTCTTTAAGATCAATATTATTTTCTCTCAAAGCTTCTTCTACAATTTTACGAAATTCAGACATAGTTGTTAATCCTTTATTTTATTGATTTTAAACTTTCTACTAAATCATTTAACATAGCATATTGAGTACATTCTTGTAAATTATCTTTAATATACTCTATACACGTTTCTACTATTTCTTTGTAAAATTCTTTAAACGCTTCTTTATTTTTAGCTAAAGCATTAAAGAATTCGTGATATATAAATCCTTTTTTAGATGTAATAGTATCTATAATTCTATCTATCTGTTTCTGTATAAATTCTGTAGTTAATAAATCTTTTTCACTAATATTATTACGTATACTTTTCTTAATAAGATTTATCATAAAATCACAAATTGCCACTTTATTTGATAATATCTCTGTTGGCTGTGTATAATAAGATATTTCATCATTAGAATAATTACTATAATTCCAGGGCATACTATTATCATTTTCAAATTCAGAAAGATAATGTGTTACTTCATGCATAAAATTTGATCTAAAATAAATATCATCTTTTATATTATCTAAATCTTTTGTATATAAATATATTCTTTTATTTTCACCATCATAATTACTATAATTATATGATCCATGATTACCATTATCTATAAAAACTGTAAAATCATCTAAATCTATATATAAAGCTCCAGATTTTAATATATCATAATCACGCTTATCTATTTTTTGAAGAAGTTTTTTATAATAGTCATATGCTAAATATAAATATGCTTTATTATCATCTTTATCTTCTTCTAATTCTTCTAAAGATACATTAAAAATATCACATAATTCTTCATATGTTCTTGGTTGTATAGCTATAGTAGATATGATGTTATTTTCATCAAATGCTTCTTTGACAATTTCACGAAATTTTGACATTATCTACGTATACCTTTTAATTAAAAATTTTATAAATTTATATACGTATATAGAACAAAATGAATTAAATGTAAAACACAAACTATAAGATTTATGCTTTTGTCACTTTAGAAGGTTTAAAATCTCTCTAGTCAATTCTAATCCTGGTATTAATAATTCTGGATCTCTAAAATATTGAGCTTCTCTAATACGTAAATATATTTTTGAATTACATTCATCATTATTACCAAAAGTAGCTTCTAATCGCATACCATATTCTTTTAATTTACTTTTTATATTCATATACATGTCTTTGTATAAAATATGTGTTATTTTAACTTCTGGAGCAAATATATGAGGAGCTGTTAAAAATTTAGGTAATTCTAAGACGTGTTCTCTAAATAAGTCTTCAAAATATTGATACATTATGTATTTAAATTGATAAAATTTTTCTTTTCTTGATAATATTACATCTAAAGCTTGCTTATATGCTATACTTTTATTATAATCTCTAAAACCTCCTAATTCTTGAGATTCTTTTTTACATATAATCATTCCCAAATTAAAATCTGTAACTAATGCATGACATGTATATACAATATAATCAAAAATACTATAATCTCTAGGTACTATAAACATACCATGTACATCATCTAAAACCATAATATGTTCAATATTATTACGTATAAATATTTCTTTTATTTTTTCAAAAATATACTGTGACGTTATAATACCATTAGAAATCTGTGTGCCTATATGATAAAAAAATACTTTCTTATATAACTTTACCTTCTTTTCAAATTCAGTCTCATTAAATTCATTAAAAATATAGACGTGCTTACATTTTGATACTAACTCTTTAACATTATTATGCTCATTTTCTGATGTAACTACTAATACGTCATCACTTTCACAAAATTTTTTAAAAAGTGACTTAATACCATCTGTAGCACAATCAAATAACTCAATAATATGTGTATCAGAAGAAACATGACTAAACGGTAAAAGAGAAAAATACGAATCTTGTAATGCTAAATGCTCATCCTCATATACAGGTAAATATTGAGATGATGGACATGAAGATTTAATATATATCTCTTCTTGCTTAGATAAAGGCTGTAAGTCAAGCCAATATTGAACTATGTTTGTATTCATATATATTATTAAATATTTTATAAATTTTTAGAATAATCTTCTTCATATTTCCAATGCTGAATAATCTTGCCGTTTTCAACCTCATAATAAGGTATGGATATTTTACCCTCTTGAGGTTCATCATTAGTTTGTATAACTTTTTGATAACCTGCCCTTACAAAATCTTCTTCTGTTGGTTTTGCTATTAATACTCCTGTTTCTATATTTGTCCAACCTTCAAATTCAATAACTGCAAAAACAATTTTGTTATTTATAACTTTTGCATGCATTTTATTCGGCCTCCAATGTTATAGTTAAAATTGTATCATCATAAATATGATCAATAGTACCTGTTTGACTAACATATCCAGCTTTACTAACTAACCATGTTACAGGTATACCTTTACGAATATCAGCTGTCGAGGTAATATTACTATCAATAGTGACAATAGCATCAGTCGGAGTTGGTATAATAGTAAGATTAGCAGTGTTTACAAAATTAGTAATGCGCTTAGTAAATACAGTCACATCAGTTGTATCTCCTGAACCTTGTTGACCGCAATTATTCACACCACAACCATATAAACCTTCAGATTTTATAATATACCAAGTAACAGTACCTGCACATTCTATTGATTCAACATTACTTGCACGTTTGGTAAAAGTAGTTACGTTAGTTGTAGTACCATTACCTTGCTGTCCATAATTGTTCCAACCACAGCCATATAAATCACCATCGTTAGTTATATACCACACAGCATTATTATATGCAAACATATCCTTAACATTATTTGCGCGATTTGTAAATGTTTTATAGCTTATTGTTTCACTTCCTGCTCCTTGTTGACCATAATAATTACTACCGCAACAATATAAATCACCGGAATTTGTTATATAACAACAAGTATTTCCTGCAAATTGTACTTTACTAACGTTGCTTGCTCTTTTAGTAAATGTAGTTACGTTATCTGTCTTACCAGAACCCTGTTGACCCACAGTACCTTCACCGCAGCCATATAAATCACCACCATTAGTTATATACCAAGAAGCAAATGCATCAAATGAACCTTTACTAACGTTACTCGCTCTTTTAGTAAATGTGGTTACCTTTGTTGTATTACCCGAACCTTGCTGACCGCAATCATTTATACCGCAACCATAAAGATCACCACTATTGGTTATATACCATGTACTTCTTCCAGTTGTTTGTATAGATTTGACATTACTAGCGCGTTTAGTAAATATAGTTACCTTTGTTGTATCTCCTGAACCTTGCTGACCAAAACCATTCATACCACAACCATAAAGATCATCATCGTTAGTTATGTACCATGTAGTACTACCATAACTACAAACATATTTAACATTACTCGCTCTTTTAGTAAATGTAGTTACATTAGTTGTATCACCTGAACCTTGATTACCGGCCGAATTATTACCACAGCCATATAAATCACCATCATTAGTTATATACCATGTAGTACTATTATCACTATAAACAGATTTAACATTACTTGCTCTTTTAGTAAATGTAGTTACATTAGTTGTAGTACCATTACCTTGCTGTCCATAATTGTTCCAACCACAGCCATATAAATCACCATTTAAATCTATATACCAGCTTGTATTTTCATTTATGGCTGTCGATACTATTTCTTCTTTTTTACCTAACAAATACACAGGTAATGTTGTATCTTCATTTAATGCAGCAATACTTCCTGTTTGTGTTTCAAATCCTTCTGCACTTACACTCCAAGTTAAAGATGTTCCTGGTAATACTTGTTTAGTTTTTGTTGCTGACATTTTTTATTCTCCATCAATCAAAATTATTGCTGTATCTGGCATTGCATTCACTGTGAATTTACACATATCTTTTTTCATTCTAGCATTAAGTTGTGTATCTTCATATATTCTTAACGTTCCTTTTTCAGTAATATATGTACTTTTTGATATTTCATATGTTACTGTATTACCATATTCTACCTGTACTTGATTAGTTTCGATGCCATTTATTTTAATAGTACAATCACTCTGATCACTTGTTATTGTAAATAAGCAATAAATAGTGTCTGTTTCTATTTTTTCTTCAGAAGGATCAACTCTGTTGTTTCTCGTATAAAGTACTAACGTCATTTCTTAAATAACCTCATAAAAGAATTTTCATCTTTATCATAGAACTTGCTTATGAAACAAAGAAAAAGAGAGTCATATTTCAAAATTTTAAATTAAAATATATACGTATATAAATTAAAACAAAACTTTTATACAAAACAAAATAAAAAAGAACCCCTATTCAGAGGTTCTCTTAATAATCAATATATAACAAAAATTAAGCAGCGTATCTAAGAAATTTCAATTTCAAATAACCGTTTCCACCATTATGTCCAAAACTTGTATGTTTATCTTGTCCTTGATACTGTGTTTCACCATATTTTACTTCGCCGCCTCCACCAGCACCATAAATAACTCCATCAACAGTTATAACACTAGGACCTTCTATAATTTTATTTGCATGTGTCATTTGAGTCCATGTTGTACCTTTTGATCCATGATTTGCATCAAAAGTAGTTCCTTTAATCAATTCTTGAAAATTCATATCTGCAGCTTTATAATTGTAACCACACGAACAACTACCACTATTACTTACATAATTTATAGCACCATGGGGTGAACCATAAGCACAAATTTTAATATTATTTTCAGAATCATATACCAGAGTGGATTCACCAGGATCACCTTGTATTGTAACTGTCAAGCCAGTATCAGAACGATTATAACTTTTACCTTCACCGCCTGCTCCAACAACAGCTTTATAAGTACCTGCAGGAATCAATATTTCTCCACCATAATAAGGTGTACCAGCTGCACCAGTTGCTACCTTTGGATAATCAGAACCTCCATAAAAATTACCACCGGCTCCACCAGAGCCACCACCTGTTATAGTTGGTTCATATATTGCATCTTTATCTATAGTAAAAGCATATTCACCTGGTGTTTTATATTCTATATCAAGCATTAATTTTTGCATTTTTACGTTTAATTCAATATCTTGATATACTTTTAATTGTCCTTTTTCAGTAATATAATTTTCTTTTGATATCTCATAATGTACCATATCTCCATATTTAACTGATAATTTACTTACTTCAATATCATTTAACTTTATGGTACAATTTTCTTGATCACATTTAACAGTAAATAAACAATTAGTAACCTCAACATCTACTTTATCTTCAGAAGAGGATACTTTGTTATTCTTCGCATAAATAACTAATGACATTTTTTATAAATCCTACAAATAAAATTCTATACAAAAGCTTATGTTAAAAATAAACCCCCAACACGTATAAATAGAACTTATTTTTATATATAATAAAAAAGAGAGTCATATTTCAGACTCTTCAACTATTTCAAACAATATACGCCATTAAATTAAACTTTTTGTGTAAAAACATTGAACCAATCAACAAAATCTTGAAATGTAAAAAACTCATACCAATTCAAATAATTAGCTACCGCTGTCTGTCGTTTCAAAGGATCGCGCCGAGTCCATGTGTCTATCGCATCTGTGTATTGAGATTTTTTACCAGTTTTATTTTCTATTTTTTCTGCTTTTTGCTTCCATTTAGCAATGACTGCTTGGTGTTCTTTATTATTAGAATCATACGGACCTAATATATTTAATCCATCTTTACCGTGTGTCCATGCGCCTTGATATTCTATGTACAAATTAAGTTCTGGAATATAAAAGTCACAATGAAACGGATATTCTTTCGTTTTATGATTACGAAGAACATTAGGATATACTTGTTTTATAATCTCAAAAATTTTATCTTCTTGCTTTGATTTGTTTAATTTGTTATGTACTTTTTTTGTTTGCCAGCTTTTTTGACAAATTTCTTTATTTTGTGTACAATATTCTACGCCATACCGTTTTAAATTCGTTTGTTTAGTTTTTTCTCTTATTTCTGGCAATTGTTGAATATTTTCTACACCGTATTTTTTTAAACAAGTTTGTTTAGTTGCTTCTGTATTATTATAATATTTTACACCATAACGTTTTAAATTAGTTTCTATTCTTTTCTTTTTTACTTCTAGTAATGATGATGGATTTTCTACACCATAACGCTTTAAATTTGTTTCTTTTATTTTTTGCTTTCCATATTCAGAAGCATACACATTTTCGACTCCATACTTCTTCAAACAAGTAGCTTTCATTTTAGCTTGTACTTCTTTAGTTTGACTATATGATGTATAACCTGTTCTTTCCAAACACAATCTTTTTTCACAAGCAATTTTCAATTCTCTAGATTTAAAAATTTTATACTTTTTTATATTTCTAGTTATTGTAGATCTACTAACTTTAAATATAGTCATCAATTCTGATATAGATAAATTCTGATTTATATATAAATCATATAATTTTTCTTTATCTAAATTACAATGCTTTTTTCTTTTATATATATTATAAACTTTTAATAAGTAGTTTAATTCTTTTTGCATAATATTATAATATATACACAAATAAGTCTTGCTTTTGTTTTGTGTAATATAAAGATCATATAATTCCTCTTTAGAAATTATAACCTTTAACTCTTCATCTGTAATTTTCTTAATCATATTCTTATCCTTATGTTTGTAACAATTCATTGACTTTTAAACTAAAACTTGACATATATTAGAACTGTAAAAAATAAAGGTAAGATCAGAGAAATTCTAATCTTACCTATTTTGTCAAGTTTGTATTAAGCAACATAAGGAAATCCATAATAATGGATACTTTAAAACTTAATACATATATATAGAACATTAATTTTTTACAAAAGTAAAACCATAAAATAAAAAAGAGAGCCATGTTTCAGACTCTCTTCTTCAGAATTCGTATTAAATTCTTAATTATGCATTAACTGCACCATTACCAGTAACAACCGCAATATATGTTCCTGCAGCAACAGTAGAAGCAGCATTAAAGGTAATTGTCAAACTATTATTAGCTTGAACAACCTTCATATACACTATTTCACCAGAATTTCCATCCTTAATTTGAACAAGAACATTTGCACCAGCTGTATGATTAATTTGCCATGTAGCTATACCAGCTACGGGCTCAATCTCAGGCGAAGTAAATGCAACTACATGAGCTGCAGCTTCAGCAGTAGATTGAGCTGTTGCAATATCGGCTTCTAAAGCAGCTTTATCTGTAGCATAATCTGTCTTATTAACATATGCAGCAGCAATCTCAGCAGATGTTGAATAAGCGGATAAATCTACAACACCAGAAACTACATCCCAATGAGCAGCTACACCATCATGTTCAGCAACCCAAATTACATTGTCACCAGCTTTAACATCGTGTGTCGGATCAGCAGCAACAACATTATACATATCACCTTCTGCTTGACCAGTTGCAGGCAAGTCAGCATATGTAGCAACAGAACCACGATAATGCAAACCAGCAGCAATCATGCCATCAATTTCAGTCTTATTATAAGTCTCAGTCTTAGCATATACGTCTGCGGCGTTTGCTTTCAAATCCAAAGCAGCTTGAGTCAATGTAGAAATAGGTTTGTCTAAATCTGCAGTATTGTCTACGTTAGACAATCCAACATCATTTTTATCTAACGTTACTACACCTGTTTTACCAGCCACAGAAGCGATAGATGAACTGATTGTACCATCGTTAGCAATAGTAATGTTTGAACCTTGTTTAACAACACCTAATACAGCGTCAGTAGCAATCGGTAAAGCAGACCAAGAGGCATCTGTACCGTCAGTTGTTAACCATTCACCTGCATGACCAGTTTGTTCTGGTAAAGAATCTTTTGCATCAATTTTAGAATCGATAGTATCTTTATCATACGTATAATCTGCAATTTCTGCACCAACAAAAGCAGTAGAAGCTGCTTTAGTCGAAGAATCGTTTAAGCTAGCAGTCGGAACTAGCGGAGAAGCACTAAATGTCTTTACACCAGCAATAGTTTCGTCACCTGTATTATGAACAACTGCAGAATCATCAGCTTTTAATGCAACAGCTGCATCATTAGTTGCTTCATAAGCTTCCAAAGCAGAATTTACAGTTGCGGCTGCAGCATCAGCATATGCAGTAGAAGCAGCATTAGTAGAATTATCACCTGCAGTTTGAGTTGCAACAGTTACTGTAGCTGCTGTACCATCAATAGCACCTGTAAAAGTTTTTGTACCTGCAATGGACTCATTTCCAGTTGTATGTACTAAACCATTTTCAGCAGTAGTAATAGTTGATTTAACCCAAGCTGTTGTTGGTACAGTAGTATCATTAGAATCTGCAGCAATAGTTTCACCAGATTTTAAGCCTGCTGAAAAAGTTTTAATACCAGTTGCAGTCTCAGCATTAGCCAAATGCATAACTTCTGAATCATTTGCTTTTAAAGCAACTGCAGCATCATTAGACGTTTTATATGCATCTAAATCGTCTTGTACAGCTTGAATAGCAGCTTCAACGTCTGAAGCATCATCAAAAGTTTTCCATGCATTATTTAAATAAACATAAAATTTATGATCAGTTGTATTTACATAAAATTGTCCTTCTTTTGGATTTGAAGGGGCTACTGCTAAAGGATGTGCAACAGCGTTTTGGATTTCATTCTGCAAGAGGTTTAAATCCGTTAAATATTTTAAAGCCATCTTTTTTACTTCCTTATAATTTAGATATCTAAGTTAAATTAAAGTTAAAAAATTAGTTACAGTATGCTTTACCTTTGAAGGCACCTGTGAAAGTTACCATGACACGATTTTCATCAATATATTCTATATCACCGATAACTTGGTTTTCTGCACTGTCAACAACTGTGACTGCAGGAAATTTATTCATATTATGAGTAATTAACCACACGTTACTTGCTATACCTTGAGTATGGATATAAGACTGTGAAGAACTGCCTGAGGTTAGAATTACCCAATTAAGATTAGATGTACCATCTTTTAAGACATATATTTGTCCGTCAGTTTGTACGTAGACAGCCATACCTATTTTACGTCTTTCTTGAGGAATAGCATCACGTTCTGTTAAGTCTAATACTGAGCGCCAACCGCCTTTACCATATGTATCTTCGTGAGTAGCATATGTGTCTTCAGAATCGAATGGAACTACTGAGGAAGCGATATTGGTTCCTAAAATCTCACTCATTATAAAAATACTCCACTTTAATGTTAGATGTATGTTGTAAATTATTGCATCTAAAAATAGAATATGTAGACGTATAACCACTGGCGTTTGTTAACTGTACATCTTCTCTTGTCATATCACTAAAGATAAAACCATTTATTTTAAATGTAACACTATCTGCTTTTTCTGTAGGTATACATATGAAGAAATATTTACCACCAGAGCAATTGAAATTACAAATGCCTTCAGTTTCCGTCGTTTCAAAATACTGATCAAAATCAAGTATTTGTGTATTATCAACGGTGGTATTCTGAGATGTTCCATTGTAAAGTTTTTGTGCGAAAATGACAGTTTGCTCAGTTGTATATGTATTTTTACCGTCATTCATTTCGATAGTATATGTAGTTGTTTTATCGATATTCGCATCATGTATTGTATATGTAGTAGTCGTTGGATCTACAGAAATATCACCGGGTTGAATAGTGATAGATACGAGAGGTTTATTAACTTCCCAAGAAAGAGTTACGTCTTTAACAGTACTTCCCTCTTCTACGATTTCATCTTCACCTGGTTTAATATCAGGTTTAAAACTCATAAGTAAATCTAAAGCTTGTTGTACATTAGTAATTGAGCCATAGTTATATTCAATTTTATCTGCTACTAAATCACCTGGTTCAATTCCACCACCTTTTGTATTACCAATTAATTCCCAGCGATTGTCTACCCACAGATATTCATAATACCAATTATCTTCTAAACCAGACTCATCGCTTGGAGTTAAATATAGGATATGTGATTGTCCTATTGTAGGTAATTCTTCAACAATTTTAATATCAAAAGTAGGTACTTCAGCAATTAAATTATCTACTTCATCTTTTGTATAAACATCAGATTTTTTTGCATACGTATCATCTAAAGTTTGAATAATTTCAATTATATCAGTAGTAAATACTGGAAATTCTTTAACTTGTTCACCTTCACCTTTTCCAGCGACAATTTCACTATACGTATGTAAGCCATCACCAAATACATACCACAAATTTACATTACGTTCACCGTCTGGGTAATAAGCGTATGCTTGAGTATCTACTGGTATAATTTGATTATAATAATCTCCGCCTTCTTGATAGTCAGCAATAGGTCTTATAAATCTATGAATAACTCTGTTTTGACTGATTGTTGCCATAATATATTACTCAAAAATGCATTTTTATCTATTCTTAATTGAATAGAACCTAATTAAATTTTGTGACGTATTAATATGATAACTGACTATTTAGCAACTTCTAACACTTCATATACATCAGTTGCAGGATCAACAGCTTCACCAAATTGTTTCCAGTTATCAGGATTAGAATAATTTTCATCACTGACATCAGAAGGAGCATATAAAAAGATTACCCAGTTTGTAGCTTCTTGTAATGCAAAAGTTACTACTTGACCTGGTGTTCTATCTTTTAATTCAGTTTTTTCAGTAAAATATGTCACAGCATTAGTTAAATTATTAAAAACTTTTGGCTCTGACGTATTTGGTTCAAACTTTGTAGACCCATTATAAAACCAAGCAATGGAATCTCCACCAGAAGAGCCACCGCCGTTTCCACCAAATAATTTTACCAGTCGAAGTGAATTTGTATAAATGCTTGTATCAGTCATGATGATTAGAACTTTGAGGTTCTAAATCTATATTAACAAAAAAGATTATAATGGTGACGTATATGAGTTTTTGTCTTCTTCCAAATAAAGTTTATAAAACTAATCCGACTAATATTGGTACTGTTATTTTTCAAGCTGTAAATGGTAATGCTAATTTATTTGGTACTAATGTTACAAAATATAAACGTATGGAAAATGGAAAAGTACGTCTTGTTATTCCAGAATTTTCTGAATTAATTAAAATATGGGATGATATTATCCTTAAAGATACTGTTGTTCCTATGTCATGCTTGGTTGACTGGATAGGATTTACATCAGATAATCCAAATACACGTCTATGGTTAAATTTAGGAATTAATACACGTATTACAGAAACAGATGAATACATAATTGTCGACTAATAATTATATAGATTTTGAATACGTGTACTTAAATATAAAACAAAAAAGCAGTCTAAGGGAAAGGAGGAGAAACCTTAAACTGCTCTTATCAACTGATATAAATCAGAGGACTTATTCTAGAACTTAACCTTATTCTTTTCGTACATATTTCAAGAATTTAATAGATAAGTCTCCCTCTTTGATTTCACTTTGAGATTCTGCGCATGTCCAACCATTAAGATGATTAAAATCAATATTAATACATACGTATTTATCTAAATTGTTTTTTGCTTCTTCTTCAAGTTGTTTTGATGTAATCTTTGTAAGATATAATGTGTTAATTAAATTATTATTAAAAACATATTCATAAATAGACTTACCACCGCAAAAGAATACTTTATCATAATTATCACAAAACGCTAAAGCCTTCTTCATATCTTTAAATACAAGATAACCACCAGTGTTTAATTCTGATGTTTTTTTAATTGTATTATCTAAAACTATATTAAGTCTATTACTCAAAGGATATACAGGTAAGCCAAAAAAAGTAGTACTACCAAATAAACAAGCGTTACCACTAGTGATACTTTTAAAGTGTTTAAAATCCACTGCCGAATGCCAAACAAGTTTATCTCCTTTTCCAATTATACCTTTTGGTCCAACAGCTAATATTGCTGCTATTTCTTTAGACATTTATTTTCTCCTTTTTCTTTTTCTTCAAATTTATAGACGTCCCGTGAACTAATGTTAAGCTAAAAACTTAGCATCTTCTACGCTTCAACGAAGCTACTTTCAGCCTTTTTTGAAGACCTTTTTACTTCTCTGCATTTATAATCCTCTGTTCCAGAGGATATGGATTTTAACGACAATCCATAAGTTAAAATGTTTTTTGCAGCATTTATATCTCTATCATGTTCTGTTCTACAATTAGGACAAGTCCAAGATCTTTCTGAAAGTTTTAGATCTTCTTTTTTCCAATTACAAACAGAGCATGTCTTAGAAGATGGATAGAATTGATCAATTTGTACGATATCACAACCTTTCCATTTTCCTTTATATTGCAGCATATTAACAAAACTATACCAACTAGCTTCTCCAATTACTTTAGCAAGTTTATGATTTTTCATCATATTTTTAATTTTCAAACTTTCTAGACAAATAGTCTGATATTCATCAGTTAGTTTGTTACTAAGTTTATGTTGAAAATCTAATCGAGAATTGGTTATCTTCTCATAAATTTTAGCTATTTTAAGTCTTAATTTTTCTTTTCTTTTTGAATCTTTTTGCTTTTTAGAAAAATAATGGTGCAATTTTTTAAGCTTTTTTGTTTTTTTGGAAACAGAAAAAGAATATTTTGTTCCATCCGATAGTGTTACAAAATCTTTAATTCCTAAATCTATTCCTATTTTTCCTTCATTTGTTTGTTTATATTTATTTTCTTGTTCAACTAAAATAGAAACAAAATACTTTTCAGAAGGTGTTTTAGAAATAGTTAAAGACTTAACTTCTCCAATTATTTCTCTATGAAATTTACCTTTTATTTGTGATTTAAGCTTTGGAATAATTATTCCTTTTTCTAAGATTTTAAAATGCTGTGGAACACAAAACGATTGATAATTTTTCTTTTTCTTAAATCTAGGAAAAGCTGTTTCTTTTCTAAAAAATTTTAAATAAGCAGCATCTAAGTATTGAAGAGCTTGTTGACAAGTTTGAGAATTTATTTCTTTTAACCATTCAAATTCTTTTTGTTTTTTCATTAACATTAAAGTTTTTGTTTGAGCATAATAATTATCAGATTTTCCAGTTTCTTTAAATTGAGTATCTCTTTGATTCAAAAAATAATTATATATAAAACGAACAGCTCCAAACTGTTTATTTAAAAAATCAACTTGGATTTTAGTAGGGTATATCCTAAATTTATAAGCTTTATATATTTTATTCTTCATATTATATAGAACTATAATTTTATTAAAATTTTATAATTTAATAAATTTTAGTTTAGTGATATAAAAGCAAACATTCCTGCAACAAAACAATCTTTATTCATCTCTATTATCCTTTCTAAACCATTCTCTTCATCGTTTTTCTTCAATAGCGTTGCATAAACATT
>Ga0247611_10002604_pt1 | contig 28553 bp, 23 predicted proteins | sample 177DNAGHGhighgp2_FD_192422 | JGI IMG/M metagenome (GOLD analysis project Ga0247611, IMG submission 192422) | Sheep rumen microbial communities from Palmerston North, Manawatu-Wanganui, New Zealand - 1770 DNA GHGhigh gp2 | ecosystem: Host-associated > Mammals > Digestive system > Stomach > Rumen... | reverse complement strand
GTAGCACCTCCTTGAAATCAGGTTTTCCTAATTCCAAGGGCCTCTTTGAATCTTCCATATAAGGATTCAAAGAGGCCGCACACTTTGGTGTGCGTGTCAACCCTTTAGTAAAAAATCCTCAAAAAAAAGACCCCCATACCTTTGCGGTATGAGGATCTTCGGGATTACTGTCTTAACTTAATGACATTGCTCATGACACAATTGAGTACGGTCCTTTATTATTCATGTTACGGATATCAGTAATTGATCTTCAGGCTCTTCTGGATATCCTTGTCGGCACCGAAAATGGTAACCGTATCGCCGGTCTCGAAAACAAGGTCGGCCGGGAATTCAAGAATGGCTTTTCCGTTTCTCTTGATGGACAAGACGTTAAGATGGAGCTTGTTCCTGATGCCGAGTTCCGCAAGACTCTTGCCTATCCAGTCCTTGGGAACCGTGATCTCGAAGATCGAGTATTCGCCGGGGAAATCAAGATAATCGACGACTCTGCCGGAGCACCAGCGGATGGCCGACCATTCGGCGAGCTGCTTTTCCGGGAAGACTACATAGTCTGCGCCGTTCCTCAGCAGGAATTTCTCGTGGACCAGTCGTGACGCCCTGGCAACAACATACTTTGCCCCACATTCCTTGAGAAGAGATGTCGCCTCAAGTGAAGACTGGAAATCGTCGCCGATCGCAACGAAGCAGACATCGAAGTTCTCAACGCCCAAAGACCTGACAAAACTCTCGTTGGTTGCATCGCCTATCAGGGAACTGGTGACCATGCCGAGAACGGGTTCAAGACGTTCCTCGGACGAATCGACCGCCAGGATCTCATCTCCCGCCTTGTTCAACTGGTCGATAAGGTGATAACCGAATCTGCCTATTCCGACTACGAGTATGCTCTTCATAAAGTTTCCTTTCTGCCGGATCAACCGACCGCTATGTTATCTGCGGGATATTGTCTGTTGCCCGTAGCTTTTCTTGTTATCGCTGCAAAGACGAGCGTGAGGCCGCCCACACGTCCCGTGTACATCAATACTATCAATATGATCTTTGATACAGTTGTAAGTTCCGGAGTGATACCCATCGACAGACCGACGGTCGCAACGGCTGAAGCACTCTCAAACAGAGTCTTGAGGAATGCGATGTTTTCGATCTTCGAAATGGCCATAGCGCCGAAAACGGTGAGCAGTATGTCGAGCATGAATACGGCAACGGCACCGCTTATGGCTTCCGGCATTATCCTGCGCTTGAATACGGCAGGGGCTTTCTCACGCTTGAAGACGGATATCATGGTGAAGAAGAGGACGGCAACGGTCGTGATCTTCATACCGCCGGCAGTGGAGCCGGGAGCGCCGCCTATCAGCATGAGGATTATCGTCATGACAACACCTGTTCCGGAGAAGGCGTTGTAGTCTGTTGTATTAAAGCCTGCCGTTCTCGGTGTGACGGCCTGGAAGAGGGAAGCCAGGAATCTCTGTCCGTAAGGGAGATCCTGATATTCTCCAAACCAAAGATATATAAGAGGAAACAGCACAAGGATCACTTCCATTACGATTATGACCTTGCTCTGCGTGCTGTATCTCGTAAATCTCAGGCCGTATCTCCTGATATCCATCCATGTAAGGAACCCCAGGCCTCCCGTGAGGATGAGGAATACGAGCGTGACGACTATGATCGGGTTATCCATGTAAGGAACCATGGATGAGAACTGTCCGTGCGATCCGTTGAGATCGAAGCCCGCATTACAAAATGCCGATATCGATGAGAAGAGAGCGACACAAAACCCTTTGAGAATGCCGTATTCGGAAATGAAGACAGGAGACATTGCGACTGCTCCGGCCAATTCGAATATGACGGTTCCTATACAGATGAATCTTGTGTATTTCATGATCTCGCCGAGGTTCGGCGCGGATACCGCTTCCTGAAGAGTGGAGCGTGCCTGAAGGCCGATCTTCTTTCCGATGAGTCCCGTCAGGATGGTCGTCATGGTAACGACACCCATACCGCCTATCTGGATGAGAAAAAGGATTATGATCTTTCCGAACCAGGACCAGTGGGTAGCCGTATCATATACGATCAGGCCGGTAACACAACTGGCGGATGTCGCGGTGAACAGCGCATCGGTAAAACTTGTCCATTCGCCGGACTTTGTTGAGACGGGTAGCATCAGGAGCAGGGCTCCTGCAAGGATAAGAACAACAAATCCCAAAAGAATACTTTGGGATCCGCTCAGTCTGTAATGTCTGTGACCTTTATCACTCATGTTGCTATTATAACTATTTTTTATTTTTTTAGTACATAATTGTCCCATTAGCGGGGAACTATTGTCAGGTAATACTGTTATAATCTCCTAATAAAGTTTTTTAAGGGAGAATTCTATCTTGACGGACGGTATTTTCAACAATTCGGATGACTTTTTCAGAGACATGGAGAATATATACGGTCAGGAAGCCGGGACGGTATCTGACCTGGAAGCTGACAGTATACTCGAAGGACTTAATGCGGAACAGCGTGCTGCGGTAACACACCTTAACGGTCCGCTTCTCATCCTCGCGGGTGCCGGTTCGGGCAAGACCAGGGTGATTACTTACCGCATCGCTTACATGATCAGAAAACACAACGTCGCACCGTCGTCCATCCTTGCCATCACGTTTACCAACAAGGCTGCAAATGAGATGCGTCAGAGGATCGAAGCTCTCATAGGAGACCGTTCAAAGTTCATATGGTGCGGTACGTTTCACAGCATCTTTGCCAGGATCTTAAGGCGCCATGCCGAGCTTCTGGGGTATACGAAGAATTTCTCGATAATCGACACAGACGATCAGGCAAAGCTCATCAAGGATTCAATGAAGGAACTCGACATCGCGGACAGCCAGTTCAAGCCGAGGTCCATCCAGAATGAGATATCCAATGCAAAGAATCAGTTCCATGATGCCGAGGAGTATTCGATACTTGCAGGGAAGGACTATTTCCAGAGCGTCGTCGCAAGGGTCTACAAAAGATATCAGGAAAAGCTCCTGGCGAATAACGCCATGGATTTCGACGATATCCTCGTCAACATGGTAAAGCTCCTGGAGAACAATCCGGACATAAGGGAACTTTACAGGAACAAGTTCAGTTACATAATGGTGGACGAGTACCAGGATACCAACATGCCTCAGTATCGTGCCGTGATGCAGCTGGCCCAGGGAAGCGGAAACATCTGCGTGGTAGGCGATGATGACCAGTCGATCTATTCGTTCAGAGGCGCTGACGTAAGACTCATCCTGAAGTTCGAGAAGGATTTCCCGGGCTCCCAGGTCATAAAGCTCGAAGAGAACTACCGCTCTACAAAGACGATACTCAACGCCGCCAACTGTGTCATCGCAAACAATAAAAAGCGTAAGAGCAAGCGGCTGAGGACTGAAGGGGCTGAAGGCGACAAGATAATCGTCATGAACGCCGATACCGGAAACGGCGAGGCCGATTTTGTCGCAAGGACCATCAAGATGATGGCGGACAAAGGCAAGTTCAAGTATTCGGACTGCGCGGTCCTGTACAGGATGAACGCCCTGTCACGTAACATCGAGACTTCGCTCCACAACATGGGTATTCCGTTCAGGGTATACGGCGGCATGCGTTTCTATGACAGAAAAGAGATCAAGGATATCCTCGCATATCTTAAGCTCATAAACGACACGAACGACAACATCGCTTTCGAGAGGATAATTAATGTGCCTAAAAGGGGCATAGGAGACGCGACCATAGAGAAGATCAGGCAGTATGCCATGAGCGGTGACACCAGTATGTTTGATATTGCGATGCATGCGGTGGATTATCCCGAACTGGTGAGGTCTGCTTCGAAGATCTGCTCATTTACCGATCTCATAAACAGGATGAGGGAAAAACTCGTTGAGGGTGAACTTGATTTCGCGCAGTTTGTCGATTATGTCGAGAACGAATCCGGCATCATCGAGGAGATCACGGAGCAGCGCGAAAAGAAGGGCGAGATAATCGACAGGGTCGAGAACCTCAAAGAGCTTCTGTCCGAAGCCGCCGAATATGATAAGGCGCACCGTGCCGAACCTGTAGATATGGACACCCTCGAGATCGACGACGGCGATGGTCTTCCGGTGGAGGTCGACGATGACTTTTTCTTCGACACGGCAACCTCGGACACGACAGAGGGAATACTGGGCCTTTATCTCGAGAATGCGTCTCTTTTCACTGAAGGAGATGACTATAACGACAATGACGACTACGTTAAGCTCATGACGATCCACAGTGCCAAAGGACTTGAGTTCGGAGCGGTCTTCATCATCGGAATGGAAGAGGGGGTTTTCCCGAGCTACAGGTCGATACAGAGCATAGAGGATACCGAGGAAGAGAGAAGGCTCATGTACGTCGCGATCACGAGAGCGAAGAAGAATCTATTCATAGTTCTTTCCAAGCAGAGGATGCTCTTTGGTCAGACTAACTGCAACCAGCCTTCCAGATTCATCAGGGAGATAAATCCCGAACTGCTCTATCTCATGGGTTCGAAAAGAGAAGCTCCCAAGGATGTTCCCGAAGGCAAGACAAACAGGGAGAAGTCCAGACAGTCCATTGCTTCGGCGATCAAGTCGCAGTTTACGGCGGAGAAGGCAAATGCGCACCGCGAAGATGCTCTGAGTCCGTCAGATCTTTTCGAGGGCATGAAGGTAATACATCCCAGATTCGGCGAAGGCGTCATACTCAAGGTCGAACCTGTCGGAGGCGATGCGCTTATCACGGTGGATTTCGACGGGATGCGCAAGAATATGCTGGCAAACGCCGCCGGGCTTAAGAAGGGATAAACAGGCTTTGCCGCAGAAGAGGGCAGATCATTTGTAGTATAATGATTTAATGCTTTTTATAAGGAGACTAAAAAGATGACAGACAATCTGAGTTTCCAGGATCTTTATGCGGACAGCGTCGCCAGTATCGGAAAGTCGGACAAGATATCCGAAGCAACCAGGGCGAAGATCAAGATGCTCCAGACCCAGAAGGACAAGATCCTGAGTGTCAATGCCACCAGGTGCTCCGATTCAAAAGGCAGGATCCAGCCGGAAAAAGACGGCGACATCCGTAACTGTTTTGAGCGTGACATGGGCAGGATCATATACTCCCAGGCATTCAGACGTTTAAAGCACAAGACACAGGTCTTCTTCAATCCCGCAAACGATCACATCTGCTCCAGACTCGAGCATGTCATCTATGTCGACTATATCGCCTCCACGATCGGAAGCGCGCTTAACCTCAATGTCGACCTTATCAGGGCGATCGCTCTGGGGCATGATGTCGGACACACACCGTTCGGTCACAGCGGCGAGAGAATCCTGAACAGGAAGCTCAAGGAAGTCGACGACAAACTCTATTTCGAACATGAATCAAACGGTCTCCGCGTGCTGAACATACTTGAAAAGCACAACGGCGATAACGGACTGAATCTTACATTTGAGGTCAGGGACGGTATCATAAGCCACTGCGGCGAGTACTATTCGGAAAGAAAGCTCGAACCGTGCAGGGACAAGACCGAGGAGGATCTGTCTTATCTCATTCCCAAGAAGAACCGCAAAGGTCCCGCGACCATGGAAGGATGTGTCGTCAGATTTGCCGACAAGATCGCGTATGTGGGAAGGGATATCGAGGATGCCTTGAGGACCGGCGTTATTGCGAGCGAGTTTGATGTTCCGGTCGTTGCAGACGGATTGGGAAGCTCAAATTCCGAGATAATCAATTTCCTCGTACAGGATATTATCGAGAACAGCATAGACAAGGGCTGCATCATGATGAGCGATCATGCGGGCGACGCGCTCGAACACACTCTGAACGAGAATGTCGCGAAGATCTACAGGGCGCCCAGGGTACAGACCTATGAGAAGTACTGCGAAGTCATGATAGAAGGTCTTTTCGATGCTTTCTACGAGGCTGTTCAGAATGTTGAAAAGGCGACGGAATCCAGATCGTCATCGATAAGAAAATTCGCAGAGTTTGTCTGCAACCATCCTGAGTACAAAGCCGGAGAAAATACGCCTCTGCCTATCTATGTGTCAGACTACATTGCCGGCATGACAGATACGTTTGCGGCAGGGTGCTTCAACGAGATGTATAAGAGTTAAAGGAAGAAAAGATATGGATAATAAGGAAGAATACGGCTTTTTTGCCATGCTGGACCGCATGCAGTACATCGGAAGATGGGCTTTGATGCGCAACAGCAGAACCGAGAACATCAAAGAACACAGCTTCGACGTAGCGGTCATTGCACATTGTCTTACTCTTCTCCACAACAAGTTTGAGAAGGATAAGGAAGGCGCGATATTGCCGGATCCTTACAAGGTTCAGGCCTATGCGCTTTACCATGACTGCACCGAGATCCTTACAGGCGATCTCCCGACACCCATCAAATACCGGAACAAGGAGATCACGAAGGCTTACAAGGAAGTTGAGAAGGAGGCTGCTGCGAGCCTTGTCGAACTGCTTCCCGAAGACGATGAGATGAGAGCGGAATATATGGAACTCTTAGCTCCCGACATTACCGGCGAAGAGCAGATCCTCATTCATAAACTCGTAAAGGCGGCTGACAAGATAGCCGCATATATAAAGTGCCTCAGGGAAGAAAGCACCGGCAACGCCGAGTTCTCCGCCGCCAAAGAGGCGACAGGCAAGACCATCAGCGAAATGGATATGCCCGAGGTGCGTTATTACATGGAACACTTCGTTCCTTCCTACGGTTATACGTTAGACAAGATCACCGGGAGGGACAATTAATTGTTTATCAGACGCCCCGAGTATTTTGCCGTAGCGGCTCTGAGCGGAGTCCTTGCGATCGCCGCAACGGTCATTACAGCCGTCTGTCTTGATACCGGCATCAAAGAACCTGACAGGAAGACGATGAAAAAGGCGGACGATATAGTCGTCCGTGCGGCAGCGCTTACTTCCTCATCCGACACGGAAGTCAGGATCGCAAGATCGCATGTGGAAGACGGACTCGTGTCCTGCGGTGACTATGTCATCTCGGTCATGACTTCTCCCGAGTATCTGCTCGGCGGTATATCAGACCAGCAGTTTGCTTCTGACTTATGTAATGTTATCTATGGAGAGCAGCGTCAGGATGAGATCGGATACATTCTTGAAGACCTGGAGAAAGGATCGAGGATAGCCGCGATAGACAATGCGCTCGCATCTGAGGACAGGGAACTCAGGGCTTCCGGAAAGCCTTCCGGAAAAGGATCGGTCATTTCAGGCGTCAGCCTTGAGACGGCCATTGATTCTGCGGAACAGTATACTGTTGGCATAAGGGAAGCCACCGGTTCATATACTGCCACGGGAGACGAGGTCAGGACCGACTTTTTCGTCGACGGTTCACTCTATTACGGATACCTTAAATATGCAGACGGCAATAACAACGGTTACAGGGAATTTGTCCTCTCATGGGATACAGCGGACTGCATTCCCGGAAGGCATGAGGTATATGCGCTCCTCAGGAGTTCCGACGGGCGCGGAACCGTCATCTCCGGAGGCGAGATACTTATCCCCGATAAGCAGACCGTAACGCCCGGTTCTGTTGCCTATGGTTTTATCCCCGGCGGTGAAGCTGTATCGTGGTACATGATCGACTGCGGCGAAGAGGACTGCTACATAGATTTTGCCGGCCTTTCCGACGACATCAGGGTATCTCTTTATGACCTTAAGGGAGAACTCATAGGATCGAATGAGAATCCAGGCATCCCTTATCTGATGCTGAGGGGAAGAAAGCAGGATACGGCAGCAGTTCAGGAGGAGACCGGTATTGCCGGCGTGTCCAACTGCTATTATATTTGCGTCAGCCGTACAGGTTCCGGCTCGGATATCGAAAAGGACATCTCTTATGCGATGATACAGTCAAGGGAATGCGCATATTTCGACGGTTCCTATATGGCAGTGTCGGACGGCTCGGAAGATACGAAGGTTAAACTTACCGACAGCGGAAACAACACTTACGAGGTCGAAAGGAAAAAGGCAGGGATCATTCCGATCAACGGAGCTCTCTCGGGTCTTTATATCGCTGATGCGGCTACAGAGGAAGCTGTTGATATCTATCCTGATTTCGAGTTCCTCAAGCGTGATTATGCTTATTATTCAAAGAACCCTAAGAGCATCGCTTTCAGGTGCACGGCGTTGGAAGGCTATTCGGCAGATATTTCCATAAAGGCCGGTTCTGACGGCAGTGAGGTGATGCTCGACCAGGGACAGATATTTGAGCTGCCACAGGGAGAGACCGTCATCACATGTACTGTGACGAGCTTTGACGGAACATCCGATTCATACAGATTCTATCTCCTGAACGGTGATGACAGCGGAGATTTCTACGAGAACACTCTTCAGAGATTCCCCGTGAGCTATTACAGCGGATTGTGGCTTTTGCATAATCTAAAGCCGTCTTATGTCTTCACGCCTTACTATACCAATCTTTCTTTTGATACCGCGCTTGCGGCAGAAGACAGCAAGGGCAGGAGTCTCATCCAGAATTCCACCGATCCGTCCTGGGTCAAGCCGAACAGCCAGGTCTACGACAAGCCCGACTGGATGGCCGCCAAGACGGAAGTCGTAAGTTACTATCTGGATCCGAGAAATTTCTTTACACCCGAGAGATTATTTATGTTCGAGATGCTCGGGTTTGATCCGCAGGTCCATACCGTCGAAGGCGTCAGATCGATAATCAAAGGTTCGTTCATGGACGGCGGAGACTACGACTATGCTCAGATCATCTATGAGGCCGGAGAGTATGCCGGCGTATCGCCCTATTTCCTTGCAAGCAGGATAATCCAGGAGATGGGCTATTCCGGTGAATCCGCTCTGTCCAGGGGCGATCTTTCCGGTTTTGAAGGCTATTACAATTACTATAATATCGGAGCATATGCGACGACAGAGCCCGGCGGCGCGGTAATAAACGGCGCTAAATACGCGCAGTGGGGAAGAGACTGGGAAGGCCAGGAGATAACTGAAACCGAGGCTTCGTATCTGCTCCCGTGGACCTCCGTTGAGAAAGCGATTAAGGGCGGAGCCGTATGGATAGCAACGGGCTACATAGACAAAGGACAGAATACTCTTTACTTTCAGAAATTCGACGTGCTCGATGACGGAACGGAGAAGTATAACCATCAGTATGCACAGAATATCCAGATGGCGTATTCTGAAGGCATGAGATATTACAGAAGTTATGATTCGATAGGAATGACGGAAGCCGGTTTTGAATTTATAATTCCAGTATACGAGAATATGCCTGCGTCATACGGGAGCCTGCCTTAATGAGAGATCTGATCGGCAAAAAGACGGTTTTGTTTGCGGCAAAGTCAGGATGTGCTTTCCTGGCTCTTCTGCTTGTTGCATCGGTATGTATAGCGGTTTTTAAGGCTGACATGGTAAATGCCGATTCGCAGGTGGTGATATCAGCCGTTACGAGATCTTCCGATATCGGTCCCGGAGATATCATCATTGTCGATGTCGTTGCAAATCACATGCCCGGCATTACGGAATTCGGTCCTGTCCGTTTCAATTACGATGCGGATCAGGCGGAGTTTGTCGCGTTCGATCAGGGAAAGGAACTTACTAATTACGCATATACCGAGACACAGACCAAAGGTGAGCTCATTGTCAGCGGTATGGACCAGATGATGAGCGTCGGAACTGACGAGAACGGTGAGGAGACCATATCCGCATCATTTGCTTCCGAGGAACAGGTTGTATTGTTTACCGTTACGCTCAGGATATATCCGAACGGGAGCGGTGACATCAACTGCTGGATCAGCGAATGCGGTTCTTTTACATCTCCAGAAGAGAGCGTGTCTGTGAGCATCGGAAGCGGGGTAACACTCCCGATAAAACGTGGCGGACTTTCCAGCAACGCAACCCTCTCATCGCTCAAGGTAAGGGGCGCGTCGATTACTCCCGAATTCAATCCGAACATAACCGAATACACCTGCTCGGTCGAACTTTCCGTAACGGAAGTGCAGGTCAGCGTTATCGAGAGCAACTCATGGGCTGCCGTGAGCATCAACGGAAACCAGTATCTCAATGTCGGTGACAATACGGTCACCGTGGATGTTACGGCCCAGGACGGTATCAACCGCATGCACTATACGATCCATGTCGTACGAAGAGAGAGTAACATCCCCGACAACGCTTTGCTGGTCGATGTAGACGGTAATACTTATACATTCCTTGATGCTCCGGAAGAAGCAGTCATCCCCGAAGGTTTTTCACAGACCACGAGATACATCAACGGATACAGTGTTCCCGCATATATCAGGGACGGTGTTACGAGCGTTCTGATCTACCTTTATGACGGTACGCAGTCGCCCGGTTTCTATTTCTATAACAGTACCGCCAAGACCGTGATCAAATATGAACCGGAGAATACCATCATCGAGACATCACAGATACTTAAGTCTGTCGAAGTTCCTGACGATGTCATGATCCCTGAAGAGTTCAAACCTGCTATTTTTGATAACGGGACCATGCTCTTAAACGGCTATCTCAACGATGACGGGGATTTTATCCTTTATCTGGCCGATGAGAACGGTTTTAAGGATTTCTACAGATATAACCAGACCGACGGAACGATAAGCACATACAGGTTTGCCGACAAGAAGGCGGAACTTCTCTATTCTTATCTGTTTGACGTTTTCCTTGTTATTGCTATTATTGAGGCGGTTATTATTACCATAACAGTATATATCATCAGAAGGATGGTCTCCGACAGGACAAGTCCCAGACCGAAGAGGGTATAAAGGAAAATGAATCTTAAGACGATAATCGTTGGCGGCAAGGATCTTACAGAAAAACAGGAAAAGATCCGTAAGCTTTTTATGTATCTGGTAAGCGGCGGTATTACCACAGTTGTTAACTGGGTTCTGTATATTGTCATTGATAAGCTCATCCAGGTCGATATGACGGTTGACATCATTGGCAAACCGGTTTCACTAAAGTTCATAATCAATCAGATCATCTGTTGGATCGTTTCGGTACTGGTAGCTTATTTCCTTAACAGGATCACGGTGTTCAGATCCAAAGGAAGCATTGGCAGAGAGCTTATGTCTTTTTTCGGTGCCAGGATAATCTCATTTCTTGCACTTGAATTAGGTCTTTATTCATTAATGATCTGGGGATGCATTGCGATGACGGGTCTTCCGATCGATACGGCAATGACGACTATTTCGATTTTCAGCTTATCGTTCGGATTTACATATGAGTATCTTGTTAAGCTCATTAATTCAGTATTCATCGTCATTGCAAACTATGTAATGAGTAAGCTCATGGTCTTCAAGAAGAAGGACATGGTTGATTATAATGCCGGAGACAAAGCCTCAGACGGAAAGGAAAAGGCTGATGTCTGATCCGAAGATTCCGGAGATCCTGGAAGGCGCCCTGAAATTCGGCATCAAACCCGGCCTTGAGCGGATAACCGCTTTGATGGACTTTCTCGGCAATCCCCAGGACACTTTTAAGTCTGTCCATATTGCGGGAACAAACGGCAAGGGTTCCGTTGCGACATTCATTTCATCGATAATGGCGGCTTCAGATAAGACGGTCGGTGTTTTCACATCGCCTTATCTTGAGAGGTTCTCTGAACGTATCAGGATAATCGACGGAAAAGCCGGATTGGATAAATACATAGCCGACGATTCATACGGAGAGATATCTTCCGTAGATCTCGAAAAGTATTCGGCCCGGGTAAAAGAAGCCAGGGAGAAGATGATCGCCGGAGGCATGTGTGATGAGCCTACGGAGTTTGAACTTATCACGGCCATCTGCTTTCTGTATTTCGCGGAGAAGAAGATCGATGTGGCGGTCCTTGAAGTAGGACTTGGCGGCAGGCTTGATTCAACGAATATCATAAAAGATCCCCTGGTGACGGTCATTACCGCTATGGGCCTTGATCACACGGGAGTTCTGGGCAATACGATCTCTGAGATAACGGGCGAAAAGGCAGGCATCTTCAAGGAAGGTTCGCCTGCGGTGTGTTTTGATCCGGATCTCATGCTCCTGCCTGAAGAGATGAAGCAGGATGTAAGGGCGACCCTGATCTCAAAAGCGGAAGAGAAAGGCATACCGCTGTCTTTTGCGGGCAGCAGAGAAGCCTTTGACAGCGCGCGTTTTACCGAAGACGGCCACATGGAATTTGCATATGAGGGCACCATCTACAGAACGGCTCTTAACGGCAGGCATCAGATAGGAAATGCGATCACGGCCATTGAAGCGGCGAAGAAGTGCGGAGTCTCTTCTGAAGCCTTAAGGGAGGGGATCGCGCTTGCCAGATGGAAGAGCAGGGCGGAGATAATGAGCCTTGAGCCTGCCGTGATACTGGACGGCGGTCATAATCCGCAGGGAGCCATGAGTCTTGGCGAGACCATGAACGATATCCTGGGAGGCAGACTCAGAGGCAAACCGGTAAGACTTCTCATGGGCGCGATGGCCGACAAGGAGATAGCAGGTGTTCTCGAAGCCTATAAAACGTGCGGTCTGAACATAAAGAGCGCCGTTGCGGTGACCCCTGATAACCCCAGGAGCGAACCTGCCGATGTCCTCGCACAGAAAATCAATTATGTGTATAATATCAGCGACAATTTGGAGGTATGCCCTGATCCCGTTGAAGGAACAAGGCTTGCTTATTCAAAATGCGTTGAAGACGGGATGATCCTTCTTGCCACGGGATCGCTCTATCTTACGGGTCAGATAAGGGCCGAATTGAAAGGATTGATTAAATGCACGACTATCTGAGCTTATGCATGATGATACAACCTATCAATGAATCGAGTCTCATTCTTTTCGATGTCAGCAATGAAGAGAAAGCCCGTATAGTCCGCCAGTACAACAGGGCTTTGCAGAACAGTCAGGGCGACGGCACTGACGTTGCTCAGATATTCTTAAAACCGTTGATCTCCCAATATCAGAAATGGGGAGATCCGGCACTGATATTCGGACTCTGTCTTGCGAGGGAAGGTCAGTTCAAAAGGGCTGAGGGCAGTCTGGCATTTGCCATTCAGGGAGTCCTCGGTACTGAACAGTATCTGACCATTGCCCAGGAGGCGCTGAGGATGGTCAGGGAGGATATAAAGAATCCTCCGGAAGACCTTCCGCCTTCAGATATCGCCGGAAAACTGAAGAATGCCCAGATGGCATCAGGTTCGTCGCCTGCGGCCCGCGCTAACTTCCAGGCACCGATCCTGACGAAGGCCCAGAAGAGTTCCGAACCGCCTCAAATGGCCTCTGCAAAAGAGAGAAGAGACATCATGATGCGCTCGGGCGGAGTTGCCGATGAGCTGCCTGATGATTCAATAGATATTGAGGATATAAAATCTCCGAGAGAGAAGATGAAAAGTTTAGTCGTCGCAGGCATCGTAATTCTGTCAATGTTACTAGTGACGCTGCTTATCATATTTGGTATTATTCCTCTGATAAAACAGATCGAAGCCGGAGCTGCCGCCCAGGACAGGCTCGAGTACCTGTACAGGGAGTTCCACAGGAACAGGTACGATCCTGAAGTGTCGGCACTTGTCAGCGCTTACGAATCAAGCTACGGAACGATCAACACAGAGGGTATGCCTGCCCAGGACACTGTCAGCCATACCATCGAATTTGAGAGTGAGACAGAGACCACGGAAACGACTACGGAAAGTACTACGGAATTAGCGGCTATTCTGGCAGAGACGACCACGGCATCCGAGACTCAGGGAGAAACAGAATGAACTATATAAGTACAAGAGGATATGAAGGAACGTTTTCTTCAAGCGAAGCGATAATAAGAGGCATCGCTCCCGACGGAGGTCTTTTTGTACCCGAGTCTATCCCGCAGCTTACAAAAGAAGATCTTGAAGCAATGCAGACAATGGAGTTCTACCAGCTGTCCGCTTTCGTTCTGTCCAAGTATCTTACGGACTTTACGGAAGCTGAGCTTCTCGAATATACAAGACAGGCTTATTCGGAGGAAAAATGGGGCGAGAATCCCGTTCCTCTCGTTCAGCTCAACGAATATAACGACAGGGAGTTCATCCTTGAGCTCTGGCACGGTCCCACGTGCGCATTTAAGGATGTTGCCCTCCAGCTCCTTCCCCATCTCATGACGGCTTCCGCTAAGAAGACGGGTCTTAACAAGAAGATCTGCATCCTTACGGCAACATCAGGCGATACGGGCAAGGCTGCTCTTGAAGGCTTCAAGGATCTTCCCGGCACGGAGATCATCGTATTCTATCCGACAGGCGGCGTATCTGAGGCACAAAAGCTCCAGATGACCACGACAGGCGGATCCAACACGCATGTCGTTGCAGTCAACGGCTGTTTTGACGATGCGCAGACCGGCGTTAAGAGGATCTTCGGCGACATGGAATTTGCCATCACGCTCGACGAGCACGACATCATGCTCTCTTCGGCAAACTCCATCAACTGGGGAAGACTCGCTCCGCAGATCGCATATTATGTATATTCTTATGTTGAACTTATAAGAAAAGGTAAGATGGATCTTACCGAATCCTTCAACATCGTTGTTCCGACAGGTAACTTCGGTAATATCCTTGCTGCATGGTTTGCAAAGCAGATGGGTATTCCGGTCCACAAGCTTATCTGCGCTTCCAACCGCAACAAGGTCCTGTGCGACTTCTTCTCGAGCGGCACCTACGACCGCAACAGGGAATTCTTCAAGACCACGTCGCCTTCTATGGATATCCTTATCTCTTCAAATCTCGAGAGACTCCTTTTCGAGATCGCGGGTAAAAATCCCGAGACGGTAACTGGCTGGATGAGACAGCTCAGCGAAGACGGAAAATACAGCGTTGACAAGGATACGTTAAAGTCACTGCAGAAACTGTTCGTCGGCGGCTTCGCCGATGAGACCGGAGTATCGAAGACGATCCTCGAGGTATATGACCGCACGGATCATGTCATCGATCCTCACACGGCAGTCGGATTCAATATTTACGGCAGATATCACACGAGATCGGGTGACGATAGCAAGACAGTCTTTGCTTCCACGGCATCACCGTTCAAGTTTGCTCCTGCCGTAATGGACGCGCTCAGGGGAGCCGGATATTCGGATGAAAAGCCTATACCGGATATCATCGCCGAACTTGCCGAAGAGAGCGGGCTCGAGATCCCGCAGTCCATTGCCGAACTGCCGTCTCTGGAAGTAAGACATAAGGATGTTATCGAGAAGGAACAGATGAGGTCAAAAGTCCGCGAGATCCTGCTCGGCTGATTTGCAATTCAAGGCTTTTTCTTCCAAAGAAAAAGCCTTTTTTATAAAAGGGGGAAGACCATATGAAACGTTATCTTGTATTGGAGAACGGCAATGTTTACGAAGGCGAGGCGATGGGCGCCGGCGGAAGCGTTATTTCCGAGATAGTATTCACCACCGCAATGACGGCATACCTTGAGACACTCACGGATCCGAGCTACAAAGGACAGGCAGTTGTCCAGACATTTCCCCTGATAGGCAACTACGGAATAATAACTCCCGACATGGAGAGCTCAAAGGTTAACGTATCGGGCTATATCGTAAGGGAAGTATGCGCGCTTCCATCCAATTTCAGATGTGAGACTGATCTCGATACATTCCTCAAGGAACAGGGAATTCCCGGTCTTAAGGGGATCGACACGAGAGCGCTCACAAAGTGCCTGAGAGAATCAGGTACGATGAACGGCGCTATCTGCGACCGCCCGGATGAATTCACTTTAGATGAGATCAAAGCATATAAGATAAAGGATCCCGTTGAAGAGGTAACAACTCCTGAAGAGACCATCGTATCACCCGAGGGTGAGGTTAAGTTCAAGGTCGCAATGTTCGACTTCGGCATCAAGAGCAATATCGCAAGAGAACTCGCGAAAAGATCCTGCGAGGTGCATCTCCTTCCCGCAGATACCGGTGCGGCAAAGGTAATGGAGCTTGCGCCCGACGGAATCTTCCTGTCTAACGGCCCCGGAGATCCTGAGGACAATACAAAAGCCATAGAGACGATGAAGGTCCTGAAGGATTCGGGGATCCCCATCATGGGAATCTGCTTAGGCCACCAGATCCTTGCACTCGCTCACGGCTTTAAAACATCCAAGCTCAAGTACGGCCACAGAGGCGCTAACCACCCCGTTAAGAACCTTGAGACGGGAAGAGTCTACATCACTTCACAGAACCACGGATATCAGGTTGAGAGCAATTCGATCGATACCAATATCGCGAAAGAATATTTCGTTAACGTTAATGACGGAACAAACGAAGGAATCAAGTATCTTGATAAGCCCGCTTACTCTGTACAGTTCCACCCGGAAGCCTGCGGAGGCCCCAAGGATACGGAATTCCTTTTCGATAACTTTATCAGCATGATGGAAAACAGGGAGGAGAAATAATATGCCGCTCGATAAAACAATACGTAAAGTCCTTGTTATCGGTTCGGGTCCTATCGTAATCGGACAGGCCGCTGAATTCGACTACGCAGGCACACAGGCCTGCAGAGCACTGAGGGAAGACGGCATCGAGATCGTACTCCTTAACTCAAACCCGGCTACCATCATGACCGACAAGTCGATGGCAGATAAGATCTACATCGAACCCCTTACACTTACGACAGTAAAAAGGATCATCGAGACTGAAAAGCCTGACTCGATCCTCTCAGGCCTTGGCGGACAGACAGCATTGACACTCTGCATGCAGCTCGCAAAGGAAGGGTTCCTTGAATCCCACGGCGTAAAGCTCCTCGGCTCATCTCCCGAGTGTATCGACAAAGCTGAAGACCGTCAGATGTTTAAGGATACGATGGAATCCATCGGCCAGCCCTGCATTCCTTCAAAGGTCGTAACTACAGTTGAGGATGCCATGGATTTCGCAAAAGAGATCGGTTACCCGGTAATCGTAAGACCTGCATTCACATTAGGCGGAACAGGCGGCGGTATCGCAAACGATGAGGCTGAGCTCCACGAGATTGCAAGAAACGGTCTTGCTTTGTCTCCTATCACACAGGTCCTCATCGAGCGCGGAATCGCAGGCTGGAAAGAGATCGAGTTCGAGGTTATCAGGGATAAGGACGGCAACGTTATTACGGTCTGCTCGATGGAGAATTTGGACCCCGTCGGCGTTCACACGGGCGATTCCATCGTTATCGCGCCTGCGGTAACGCTCTCCGACAAAGAGTATCAGATGCTCAGAACAGCATCGCTTAACATCATCGAAGCATTGGGCGTAGAAGGCGGCTGCAACTGCCAGTTCGCTCTTAATCCGAACTCGTTCGAGTATGCTGTAATCGAGGTTAACCCGAGAGTTTCAAGATCATCGGCTCTTGCTTCAAAGGCAACGGGTTATCCGATTGCAAAGGTTGCAACAAAGATCGCGATAGGTTACAGACTCCACGAGATCGTAAATGCCGTTACAGGCCACACATATGCAGCTTTCGAGCCTGCATTGGACTACGTTGCAGTCAAGTATCCGAAGTGGCCTTTTGACAAGTTCGTATATGCCAAGAGAAATCTCGGCACGCAGATGAAGGCAACGGGCGAAGTCATGGCGATCTCCGATTCATTCGAGAGCGCTCTCATGAAGGCCGTAAGAGGCGCAGAGATCTCTGCCGACACACTTCACCTCAAGAAGATGGAGGAAGTCGCAGACGAAGACCTCATGGAGCGCTGCGTAACACCTACGGACGAGAGACTCTTCTATGTAGCTGAGGCGATCAGAAGAGGCGTTGATATTGCTGAGATCAACAAAGAGACAAAGATCGACATGTGGTTCCTTGCCAAGATCAGAAACCTCGTCGAATTCGAAAAGAACATCTCAGGCAGAGACATCTCTTTCGATGAATACGTAAAGGCTAAGAAACTGGGCTTTACAGACAAGGCTATCGCAAGGATCACAGGCAAGCCCGTAACATATGAACTAAAGCCGACATTCAAGATGGTTGATACATGCGCAGGCGAGTTCGAAGCGCACACGCCTTACTTCTACGCTACATTCAACAGACCTGAGGAAGGCGGCGAGAATGAAGCAGACTTTGAGAAGGCAGGCGATAAGGACAAGCAGACCGTAATCGTATTCGGTTCAGGCCCGATCCGTATCGGTCAGGGTATCGAGTTCGACTATGCCGCGGTTCACTGCGTACACGCATTAAGAGCATTGGGCTACAGGGTTGTCATCGTAAACAACAATCCCGAGACGGTATCGACAGACTTTGATACGGGCGACAGACTTTATTTCGAGCCTTTGACACCTGAAGATGTAATGAACATCGTTCATCAGGAAAATCCGTTCGGCGTAGTCGTTGCATTCGGCGGCCAGACAGCCATCAAGCTCACGAAAACATTATCCGAGAATAACATCAACATCATCGGTACATCTGCCGATTCCATCGACATGGCAGAAGACCGTGAGAGATTCGATGAGCTTTTGGAGCGCCTCGGGATCGCAAGACCTAAGGGATTCTCTGTACTCACACTCGAGGAAGCGCTCAAGGCTGCAAACACACTCGAATACCCTGTGCTCTTAAGACCTTCCTACGTTCTTGGCGGTCAGAACATGATCATCGCCTTTAACGATGAGGACGTTAACGAGTACATGAAGATCATCCTCGCACAGGGCATCGAAAACCCTGTCCTCATCGACAAGTACATCCAGGGCAAGGAGATCGAAGTCGACGCGATCTACGACGGTAAGGATGTCCTGATCCCGGGTCTCATGGAACACGTTGAGCGCGCGGGAATCCACTCCGGTGACTCGATCGCGATGTATCCTGCAAAGCACATTTACGATGACATGTACAAGAAACTTGCAGATACTACGATCGCTCTCTGCGACGGACTTAAGTCGACAGGTATCGTAAACATCCAGTACATTGTAAAGGACAACAGGATCTATGTAATCGAGGTTAATCCGAGAGCATCAAGAACGGTTCCTTACATGAGCAAGGTTACGGGCATCCCGATGGTAGACGTTGCCATCGAAGTAAGCCTCGGAACAAAGCTTGCGGACATGGATTACGGCACCGGATTCTACAGACAGTCACCTTACACGGCGGTTAAGGTTCCTGTGTTCTCCTTCGAGAAACTTACTGACGTTGATACCCAGCTCGGACCTGAGATGAAATCCACCGGTGAGGTATTAGGCGTCGGCAGAAACCTCTCGGAAGCTCTGTACAAGGGCCTTGTAGCGGCAGGCTATAAGATGTACAAGCGCGGCGGTGTATTCATCACTGTAAGAAATTCAGACAAGATGGAGATCGTCGAGATCGCGAAGAAGTTCGACATCATGGGCTTCAAGCTCTATGCGACACATGGTACGGCAGAGGCACTGAGACAGGCCGGAATGGAAGTAACAGCCGTATCGAAGATCCACGAATCCGATGAGAACAACACAATGTCTCTGATCGAGAGCGGCAAGATCAACTACATCATCTCGACATCCGCAAAGGGAAGACTCCCTGCAAGAGACTCAGTCAAGCTCAGAAGAAGAGCAGTCATGCTCGGCATCCCATGCCTCACGGCCATCGATACCGCAGACGCTCTTGCGGACTCTCTCATGAGCCGCTTCTCCGAGATCAACACAGAGCTCGTTGACATTAACAACATGCGTGACAAGCGCCGTAAGATAAACTTCATCAAGATGCAGGGCGCAGGCAACGATTACATCTACATCGACTGTATGGAGAGCATGGTATCCTCACCTGAGTCACTCTCCGTCTACATGAGTGACAGACACTTCGGTGTCGGCGGTGACGGCATCGTTCTTATCGCTCCTTCAAAGGTCGCTGACTGCAAGATGATCATGTTCAATCTCGACGGTTCGGAGGGCATGATGTGCGGTAACGCGATAAGATGCGTTGCAAAGTACATGTACGATGAGCGCGGTCACAAGAAGAGACACATGAAGATCGAGACAAAGAGCGGCATAAAGACTCTGGAACTCATGACATTGGGCGGAGTTGTTGCCAGGGTAAAGGTCGACATGGGCAAGGCAGAACTCAATCCGCCCAAGATCCCGTGCACGCTCCCCGGTGATACGGCAATTAACGTTCCGGTAAATATAGACGGCGATGAATATAACATTACGGCTGTTTCGATGGGCAACCCGCACGCCGTTGTATTCACGGATCTTGTCGATGTGCTGGATCTCAATAACATCGGTCCCAAGTTCGAATATGCAACTGACATCTTCCCTGAGAGAGTTAACACAGAGTTTGTCAAAGTCATCGACGACCATACTCTTAAGATGAGAGTCTGGGAGAGAGGTTCCGGCGAGACTATGGCATGCGGAACAGGCGCATGCGCAACGGTAGTTGCAGCCTGCGAGAACGGTTTATGCAAGAAGGGTGCAGACATCAGGGTTATCCTTAAGGGCGGCGATCTCATCATCAGATATACGGATGATGCGGTATTCATGACAGGCAACTGCGCCAAGGTCTTTGAAGGAACCATGGAGGTCTGATGGAGCCCGTAAACAGACGGTTCAAAGCAGCGGTCTTCGACATGGACGGACTGATCCTCGATTCAGAGAGGACAGTCCTGAAGTGCTGGGAAATGATCGGTGAGAAGTACGGCTTTGCTGATATCGTGACATATGGCATCAGCGTTATCGGAAAGAATAAAAAGGCTACGGTAGACGAGTTTGAGAGAGTCTACGGAGAGCCGGGCGAACGGTATGAACGTGAGCTCCGTGAGATCTATAACGGTCTGGCCGCGGAGGGTAAAGTCCCGTTAAAGCCACATACCATAGAACTTCTGAGTTCGATGAAAAGTGCCGGCATGAAGATCGCCATAGCTTCTTCTTCGACAAGAGAGGAAGTCACTTCACAGATGGCATCTCTCGGAGCCCTGCCGTATTTCGACACCTGCGTGTGCGGAGACCAGGTAACCAGATCTAAGCCTGATCCGGAGATATTCCTTCTTGCCTGTGATGCTCTGGGCGTAAAGCCTGAAGATGGCGTGGGACTTGAAGATTCATTCAACGGGGTAAGATCATGCAAGGCATCCGGACTTTTTACGGTCATGGTGCCTGATATCATTCAGCCCGACGATGAGATGAAGAGTCTGGCAGACATCATCCTGCCTTCGCTTAAGGACGTTCAGGATTTCTTAAACCTTAAGTGACCATTGTTGTACATATAGTTCATCACGGATGCGCCGATGATTATCGCGTATCCCAATATGCTGAGCCAGTCAGGAACATCACCCAGGAAGATCAGACCCAGAAGCGCGGTGAATATGACCGTCGAATAATCGTAGATCGATATCTCTTTCGCGGGGCATACTGCATATGCGGATGATATGAATATCTGTCCGAAGCATGCGGATACGCCTGTCATGCAGCAGAAGAACAGCTGCTGCAAGGTTATAGGCTGATAGGTGAATATGATGAACGGAATGAGCGCAATGCACGAAAAGGTCGAGAAAAAGGCCACGACGATTATCGGACGTTCTCCATTGAGCGTGACTTTCCTTAAGAACGTATAAGCGATGCCTGCGCTGATGCCGCCGATAAGAGCCACCAGCAGAGGGAAGAAGTCATCTCCGCTTACTCCGAGATTTCCGAAGAGGAAAGAAGGTTTTACGACAAAGATCGCTCCTATGAGAGCGGTAAGGATGGCAGCCCACTGGAAACTGTCGGCAGCTTCCTTGAGCACTATTATCGAAGTTAGGATCGCGAAAAAAGGTGAGAGCTTGTTTAGCATCATGGCATCGGACATGTTGGTGTGCGAGATGGCATAGAAGTTTCCTAAGATGCCTATGGTGCCGAATGAAGCGCGCATCAGGAGTCCCGGCATGGAGCCTTTCTTTATCCTGAACTTTTCGGGTGACCTTGCAAGTATGAAGTAAGACATGAATATCGCCACGAGATTTCTGAAGAAAGCCTTCTGAAAGACGGGCATATCTCCGGCAAGGCTGATGAACAGCGCCATGCACGCAAAAGAGAATGACGATAAAAGAAGATAGATAATGCCTCTCTTGCGGGGCGACATCCTGTCCAGGAATTTGACCGACACGTTTATTTTCCTTTTTCAAAAATCTTTAGGAATAAAAATATAGCAAGCAGAGGCTGTTGTCTATAATAATGGCCTTGTTCAAAACATAGATTGACACAAAGAACTGCTCAAAATACAATTAGAGCGTTATATTAATATAAATATAAGAGGTCCGGATATGCTTAGAGTTGGTATTCTCGGTTGCGGAAACATAGCAGCTAAAGTTGCAGACAGTCTGAAGCGCAATAAGAACGTCGTTATAGCGGGTGTTGCCTCCAGAGAAAGAAACAAGGCAAAGAAATTTGCGGCTGCACATTGTCCCGATGCCAAGGTGTTCACGGGATATGAAAAGCTCGCCAAGTCTGACGAGATCGACCTTATCTACATCGCGACACCGAACACATATCACTACGAACATGCGATCATGTGCATCAAGGAATACAAGAATATCCTCGTCGAAAAGCCCTTTGCCATGAGCAGGGCCGAAGCGGACAGTATCTTCTTTGAAGCAAAGAACAGGGGCATTTTCGTTGCTGAGGCAATGTGGACATCCTATCTGCCGCTGCATAAGCAGGTCCTTGAATGGATAAGCAAGGGCAGGATCGGAGCAGTCAAGTATGTGACTGCAAATCTCGGTTATGACATCGCAAGTGTTCCGAGGCTCAACAGCACGGTCCTCGGCGGCGGAAGCTATATGGATCTCGGTGTTTATACGACTAACTTTGCGCTCTCATTCATGGGAGACGACATAAAGGTTGCAAGAGTATTTGCAAGACAGTTTTCCTCCGGAATAGACAGGGATACCACATATTCCATGGAGTCAGAAGACGGAAACATCCTCGGTAATTTCTACGTTACGATGTGTGCCGATACTGACAGGGACGGTGTCATCGTCGGTGAACGCGGCAAGATAAAGCTCAGCAACATCAATAATTACCGCAAGGTTGCCATCTATGCTCCGAACGATACTCTTCTCGAAGAGGTCGAAGCTGAGGGCGATTACGACCACGGATATGTTTATGAGTTTGAGAGCTGTGCCAAGGCCATTTCATCAGGCCTTATCCAGGCTCCCGAGATGCCCTGGGCAAGGACAGTAAGGATCTGCCAGATAAATGACACTATCCGCTCGATGATGTAAATATGGCCGATACCGCATCCGGAAGTTCCGATAACAGAAAGCAGATCAGATTCGTTGTCTTCAATGGCATCGTTGCTGCTCTTTATGTTGTTTTTACGGCGCCTTTTGCAAATATCGCATACGGCCCCATCCAGGTGAGAATCGCCGAAGTAATGGCCATCTTCACGATCTTTTCGTGGGGAATGATCCCCGGTGTTACGCTCGGGTGCTTTATCGCGAATCTCATCAATCCGGGAAATCTCGGTCCGGTGGATGTTATAGGCGGCTCTCTGGCCACGCTTATTGCAGGCATTTTGTCTTATTTCATCGGAAAAAAGAATAAGTGGCTCGGACTTATCCCGCCGATCGCCGTAAACGGCCTTATCGTCGGCGGATATCTTCCGTTCCTTTTGGTTGACAGCGGAAGCTCGGTCACACTCCAGGCCGTGCTCTTAAGTATGCTCTCAGTAGCGGGCAGCGAAGCTGTTCTGCTGCTGGTATTAGGCATACCGCTCATGTTGGTAATGGAGAAAACAGGATTAAAGAAAAGATTGCCATGACACAGTATTTTGACCCTAACCCCATAACTCCGTCAGACCGTAAGACGATCCCTTACAGGATGAACGGCATCAATTTCGAATTCTTTACGGATTCGGCAGTCTTCTCGAGGAAGAATGTCGACTTCGGCACAAATCTCCTCATCGAGACACTCGTGAAGGATATCAAGGAAAGAGGCCCCAAGATGGAGCGCTTCGCAGACCTGGGCTGCGGCGTCGGCATAGTCGGCATCGTTATCAAGTCATGCTTTATGGCTTTTGACGTCACGGGTGTGGATATCAATTCAAGGGCTGTTGCACTTGCAAGGGAGAATGCGATAAACAACGGCGTAAACTGCCGTTTCATGTCGAGTGATATCTTATTTGCCGTAAGGGAAGAGCGGTTCGACATAATCGCGACGAACCCTCCGGTAAGAGCCGGAAAACAGACCGTATTCGGTTTTTATGAACAGGCTTACGACCAGCTCAATCCTGGCGGATACCTTTATGTCGTTCTTCAGCGTAAGCAGGGAGCTCCGTCAACGATGGACAAACTTAATGAACTGTTCGGCAACTGTGAGACTCTGTCCATAGACGGCGGATACAGGGTAATGAGGTCCAGGAAAGAATGAGTTTACCCTATCCTTTTATCGAATCCTACCTGATGTTCTTCATATACAGTTTTGTAGGATGGGTTGTTGAAGTCGTATACTACGGCATCACCGAAGGAAAGTTCATAAACAGGGGATTTTTGGCAGGTCCTCTCTGTCCGGTCTACGGTCTTGGCTTTTATGCGGCCATATGGATATTCGAACCGTTCAGGGACAACTTCCTGATCATATTTTTCGGAATGGCTGCAGCCTGCACCGTAGTTGAGCTCATCGCCGGCGTTATCCTCTACCACATCTTCCATATGCGCTGGTGGGATTATTCGGATTACAAGCTCAATTTCCGCGGTTATATCTGTCTGAGATTCTTTATCTACTGGGGTATCGCAGCCTCTCTCGGTATCTATGTGCTTCATCCCGCGGTCAAGTGGCTCATCGGTCACGTCAATTATCCGGTCAGGGTGGGTCTGATCATCTTCTTTACGTTGATCCTTGTTGCCGACCTTGTCACGACGATAATAACCATCGTCGGCTTCAAGAAGAAGTTCGAAGCAATGGGGAAGGTAGTCACCGGGACCAAAGCCGTATCCGACAAGATCGGTTCGCAGATCTACGAAGCTGTCGACACACTGGTCACGGTAAGCGAGCCTACGAGAAATCACTACGAGCAATACAGAAAGCTCCTGGCGGATAACCGTCAGGAGGAGCGTGAACTGGCAGCGCAGCACAGGGCTGAGGAAAAAGCATTTGCAAACCAGTTCACCGAAGCGGAGAAGGAGAGCCTGAGGCTTGCCAGGGAACAGGCTTCGAACGCAATGGGTTCTTTAGTGAGATCGTTTAAAAAGAACGAACAGCGTCTTGTCAGGGTCGTCATGGTCAGATCGAGTGATGCGGGCGCCGCGGTAATGAGACTGATCAAGAGAAAGACTGAGAACGTCAATGACGAGCTCTTTGATATCGGTGAAGACGAAGTCACTGATCCGCTTCAGAAGGCAGATGCCTGATACTGACGGAAAAATTGAAAAAACAACGTGATTTACATATAATGAACGCGAAAAAAATAAGGAGATTCAAATATGTCATCAGCATGTGATTCTTGTCCGTCAAAGAACGGCTGCACTTCCCAGGATTCATGCCCGTCCGCACTGGGTAAAGACCCTCTTGCGGCAGGTTCGTCAATTAAAACGGTTATCGGTATAGCAAGCGGAAAGGGCGGCGTCGGAAAGTCATTCGTTACATCCGTTCTTGCCGTACAGCTCGCGAGAAAAGGATATAAGGTCGGCATCATGGATGCTGATGTTACGGGTCCTTCGATACCGCAGTCTTTCGGCCTTTCGGAAAACCTCAGGGCAAATGACGAGCAGCTTATCGAACCCGCTCTGACTTCCACCGGTATCAAGACTGTAAGCGTAAATCTGGTCCTTGAAGATAAGGAAGCTCCCGTTATCTGGAGAGGTCCGGTTCTCAATTCACTCATCAAACAGTTCTGGGGACAGGTCAACTGGGGTCCTCTCGATGTCCTTCTCATCGACATGCCGCCGGGAACAGGCGATGTTCCGCTCACGGTATTCCAGGCTATCCCGCTCGACGGAATAGTTCTTGTCGCCACGAGTCAGGATCTTGTATCCATGATCGTAAACAAGGCGCGCAACATGGCCTCCATGATGAAGGTTCCGGTTCTCGGAATGGTCGAGAACATGAGTTATGTAAAGTGCCCTCACTGCGGTGAGGAGATCAGACTCTACGGCGACGGATCTTCCATCGAGAAGTCTGCAGCCGAGATCGGTTCAAAGGTTACTGACAGGATGCCGCTCGATCCCGAGGTTACAAAACTGGTGGATTCCGGAAATGCCGAGAAGGTAAGTGACGACCTGCTCGAAGGAACGACCGCGATGGCGATCGGACTGATCGGAAAGTGAGATACAGAGCACAGCTTCTGCTGACCGCACTGCTTGCCGCGGTTCTGATCTTCTGTTCATGTTCCGGGCAGGAACAGAATCCGTTAAACGCTTTTCTCGGAGACTATTCATACAGTGCTCCGGCGGTCTGCATGGTATATGAAAGAGTCGAGGATGAACTCGATGATGACGGCAATCCGTGTTACGGTATCCAGTACCGCGAGGTAACCGATCTTGAAGGTCTCATGGGTTCCGGCAACACGTTCCTGATCTATTTCTACAGTTCGATGTCAAATGAGGGTGCTGAAGTAACTGCCTCTATGGAGGATGTGGCTCAGCTCTACAACGGAAAACTGACGGTGCTCATGCTCGATGCGATGGAATACCGTGATCTGATGGAGAAATATGATATTGAAGCCGTTCCGGAATTCGTTCTGGTGAGAGCAGGGCAGAACGATCAGGTGTTTAACAGCAGTTCTTACGGTTATTGGACCGTAAATGATGTGATATCATGGCTTCAGAGCAACGGAATAGCTTAAGGTGATTAACATGGGAAATATTATTTCTGTAAGCACGATAGGACAGGACAGCCACAGATTCGGAGATCCTTGCGGTGAGACTTCCATAAGGCTCGGAGGAATCGATATTCCTTTTGATAAGCCCATAGTCGCAAACAGCGACGGTGATGTCGTCTATCATGCGATAACGAATGCCGTCTCAGGTTTCACGGGCGTGAACATCCTGGGCGGGGAAGCTGACAAGCTCTGCCTCGGAGAAGGGATAAAGGACAGTTCCGTTTATCTCAGAAAAGCGCTTGAATATCTGACTGACGGTAAGATCATCCACTGTTCTCTGACCATCGAATGCCTTAAGCCCAAGCTCATGCCCCATATTCCTCAGATGAAGGAATCTGTCGGAAAGATACTTGATATCCCGGCAGCATCTGTCGGCATTACTGCCACGACCGGGGAGAGACTGACAGGTTTCGGGCGCGGTGAGGGAATACAGGTTTTCTGCATCCTAACATTTGCGAAAGAGATCTGAACATCAGTCGTGAAAAGGTTCGCTCTCTCCGCGTGATCTGACGATCTCTGATGCTATGGCAATGTCCTCGGGTGTCGTGATCTTAAGGTTTGAATAAAGTCCCCCGGTAAGAAAGACATCAAGCCCGTATGCTTCTGCCAGTGCGGTATCATCGGTCGCGGTCACATTGTCCTCTATTGCTCTTGTGTAGCACATGCGGATGTCTTTGTATCTGAATCCCTGGGGAGTGAGTATCTCGAAAAATCTCGATCTGTCGGGTGTATCCGTAACCCTGACTTCGCCCGACGGAGTGATCTCGACTTCCTTCAGGGTATTCTTGACGGGGACGGCGGAAGCACAGACCGTGTGATCCTTAAGTCCGTCGATGCACGCGGTGATCTCTTCGCGTGTAACGAGGCACCGTGCACCGTCGTGAACCAGCACCAGGTCGTCTTCTCCGGCATCTGTGATCGCATCAAGTCCGAGAGCGACAGATCCTGTTCTCGTATCGCCTCCCAATGTGAATACCGTGGTGATGTCAGGAAAATATTCCGCACACATTGCCTTAAGGATGCCGATGAGATCAGGTGTCGTTACGATCACCATCCTGTATTCAAATCCGGCATAGCCTTCTCTTGCAACTCCGGCGAGAGCACCGAGCGTCCTCAGGATGACGGGACTGCCCTCAACGTTTCTCATGAGCTTCGGCTGACCGGCGCCCATGCGGGTTCCGCTTCCTGCGGCAGGGATGAGAAAAAAGCATTTACGGTTCATAACAGCACCTCGTTCAGATCATGAAAAAAGGATATCAACGGCTTCCTTAAGATTATCCGCATAAATGAATTCAGGCACGGGATCATCTCCGAATGCGCCGGACGAGAGACCGGAGAGTTCTTTCTCCAAAGCATCCTTCGAACTTCCGGGAAGAACGACTGTATTTATGCCGAGTTTTGCGGCGGTAAGGCACCTTTTCAGGATCCTGCTGACAGGCCTGATCTCGCCTGACAGTCCTACCTCACCCAGAATCAGCGTGTCTGCACGGCAGCTGACCCCTCTCGCGGAAGATACGGCCGCGATGCAGACGGCAAGATCCGTGGCAGGATCGCTAACCTTCAGTCCGCCAATGACATTTATGAAGCAGTCTTTGGATGTAAGTCCCAGTGAAAGTATCTTCTCGCATACGGCAAGCAGCATGAGAACGCGGCCTCTTTCCGGACCTGACGTCATCCTCTGGGGATTGGGGTAGACAGTCTCAGTGCAGAGAGCCTGGACTTCGATGGTCAGGGCGTCGTTGCCCTCGAGCGTTGAAGTGAGCACGGAGCCCGGGCTGTTAAGAGGTCTTCCCGCTACAAGCAGTGCTTTGGAACTGTCGACCGGGATGAGACCTGTCTCACCCATCTCGAAAAAGCTTATCTCGTTGC
>Ga0247611_10002603_pt1 | contig 28573 bp, 16 predicted proteins | sample 177DNAGHGhighgp2_FD_192422 | JGI IMG/M metagenome (GOLD analysis project Ga0247611, IMG submission 192422) | Sheep rumen microbial communities from Palmerston North, Manawatu-Wanganui, New Zealand - 1770 DNA GHGhigh gp2 | ecosystem: Host-associated > Mammals > Digestive system > Stomach > Rumen... | reverse complement strand
ATGGCTGCTATCGAACCATCCTCCACCCAACAGTCGTTCTGCATGGGGTCGCCCAGTACCACGATGGCCACAGGGGCATCCTTCAGGAACTGTGAACCGAGGTTCTTCGCATCAGCCAGTTTCTCCAAGTCGAGCTTGTCGTCGACAACGACAAACTGCCAGGCACGCTGACCTTTCGATGTCGGAGACATCAGGGCTGCACGGAGTATTAACTTGAGGTCTTCAGGATCGATCTCTTCATTCGTAAACTTACGATGACTACGCCGCTGCTGGGCTAAATCTTTAAATGACATCATAGTAGGAATCATTAATTCGGTGCAAAGGTATGTATTTTTTCCGAAATAACGACGATTATCCCGAAAAAGTTTCTCCGACTGCCATTCTTCTCGCTATTAATCAGTTGCACCAATGTCGCCCGGAAGAGATGGTTGGTGCTCATGCCCGCCGTTACAACGCTCACTCCATTGGCATCTGCTACGAAGGAGGCCTTGATGCCAACGGTAAGCCAGCCGACACGCGTACCCCAACCCAGAAATATGCCCTGATCACCCTACTCCGCTGTCTCAGGTACGACTAATCATCGGCCACTGCGACCTCCCCTGGGCCAAGAGTAAATATTGAAATAAAGTTAATTCTAATATATTTTATTTCAATTTTTTGGAATTTAAGTATATTATTATTAACTTTGCAACATGTTTGAAGACGATTTATATGCACAGTCAAATTCATCCATTATCGCCGGACTTGGGAAAAGGGTGCGTGAATATAGGATGAAGGCACAGCTGACTCAGGAAGAGTTGGCTGCAAAAGCCGGTATATCGGCATTGACATTGAAGAAGTTCGAGAATGCGAAGACTGCAAATATCAATATGCAGTCCTTTCTTGCCATTCTCAGGGCTTTACAGCAGTTGGAGTGTATCAACAATATCCTTCCAGAGCTTCCTATTCCTCCATCTGTGCTAAGACAGTATCAAGAAAAGGCGCCAAAAAGGATAAGGCATGGAAAATAATATAGTAAAGGTCAGCCTTTGGGGACAGACCGTAGGTGAGATATACTGGGATGAAAAGAGAAAACAGTCTTGTTTTTCCTTTTCCAGTGATTTTATTGACAAAGGTATGGATATTGCGCCTTTAACGGCATCAATTCATAATCCCCTGCTGGCACGGGGGGAAGTGTATCTTGGAAACAAGAAAGACCTGTATAAAGGGCTTCCCGAGTTCCTTGCGGATTCATTGTCTGACAACTGGGGTGAAAGGGTGATGAAACATTGGGCCGACCACTATGGTGGGAAGATACGCCTTACTCCTGTTGATGCTTTATCTCTTATGGGAAAGCGCTCTATGGGAGCCTTTGAGTTTGAGCCATACATGGAAAAGTGGGAAAAAACCACGGATATCCTACTCCCCGAACTATATAAGTTGGCGAGTATAATCATGGAGGAAAGCAAGTTCCCTGAAGGGGAAGATCCGCTGATTCACCTCCAGAATCTCTTCAGTGTCGGAACCTCTGCAGGTGGCAAGCGTCCGAAGGCCATCATTGCCATCAACCAGAAAACGGGAGAAACCAAGTCAGGCCAGGGTCTTCTTCCATCTGAATACAAATACTATATTCTGAAGTTCAATGAGCGCAAACAGTTTCCGACCACACTGCTTGAGAAGACCTATTATGACTTGGCAGTAGCGGCAGGAATTCCCATGATGCCGTCGTCGCTCATGGATATCAATGGAACGCCTAATTTCGTTACAGAGCGTTTCGACAGAGTTGACGGGAAGAAAGTCCACACACAGACGCTTGCGGCGCTGACCCCGGAGGCCGACTCTTATGAGGATCTGTTCAGTGTGGCAAGGAAATTGGGCGTACCCAACGAAGAGCTGGTGAAGTTGTACCGGCAGACCGTGTTCAACTTCCTTAGTGACAATCTTGACGATCACAATAAGAATTTCTCCTTTATCATGCAGCAAAACGGGAATTGGCACATATCCCCGGCGTATGATTTATGTTTCACCTATGATCTGACGGGTATGGGCTTTGCCAACCGCCATGAGCTTTCCTTGGGCGGTAAGGACAGGGATGTCACAACAGAAGACCTCCTGAAGTTCGGAAAGGCAAACGACATCCGCGGAGCGGAGTCCGTCATAAAGGAGATTTCCGATATTCTCCTAAGCTTCAAGGAGTATGCCAAGAAAAATGGCGTAAGTGAGGTCTATGCCGAGGTTATCCAGAAGAAGCTCTGCCAGAACCTATGTGTCAAATATGAGACAAACGAAGAGCAGAGTGCTGGCGAGAATCCTGGACAGTCCAGCATCTTCGACCACATAGTTATTCGTAAGAACAAGGAGAAATATACGATTAAAGCCATTCTGAAAGGAGCCAGGCTTCATGAGAAGAATATCCTCCACGAGGATTATATGGCTTATTCTTTCGGACTTGTCTCTAAGGAAAAACTTGCTGAGAAGTATTTCCAAGACGAAATAAACAATAAATAATACAGGTCGTTGCAAGTTCTCTTGTGCTCCAGTATTCTTTATCTTTATGGCCATCCTTCTTGATTCTTATCAATTCACTATTTTTAAATACCATTACACCTCAATAATATATATTGCCAAATAATCATCATCCCGACATGCGAAAGAAATCATTCTCATCGACTCTCCTGACCCTGCAAAGTGCTCGGCGGTTGGCTCCTTCTGGCAACATATAACAATTTAATAAATCTCAAAAAAATTCAAATTTATTTGGTTTTTTAGTTGATTTATACTAATTTTGTCACCATGAATGGACTGACGACGAGGATTTACCGGAATTGTAAGGACCTGCCGGAGCTGGAGGAGAGCAATTTCTTCCATAGTCGCCAGTTGTTTGAAATCTTGCTGAATACCCCCCGACAGAAGCCTTATCTGGTGGTGACGACAGACGGGACTGGGCGCGTGGTGAGCCATCTGCTAGGCATCATGCGCATCCGCACATTCTGGCTGCCGCCATTCCTGCTAGTGCATGCCCGCGTGCTCAGCGAGGGGTTCTATGCGGCGTGTGAGTATTCGAAGGAAGATCTGATGGCCGAGATGCTCGGTGCCCTGACTCAGCGCCTGGGCAACTGGGTGCTCTACATCGAGGTGAGTAATCTGAGCCAGAAGATGCTGGGTTACAAACAACTCAGGATGTTGGGTTTCTACCCTGTCCACTGGATGAGTATCCATAACTCTCTCCATAGTCATGCGCCTGAGGAGCGGATTACCCCGAAGATGCAGAAGCGCATCGACGCTTCGCACGCCAAGGGAGTGGTTACGGAGGTTGTCAGAAACGAGGAGGACTTTCAGGCTTTCGAGAAACTGCTGCGCCGTCATAACATCCTGAAGCCTAAGCGGTTTATCCCTGACTCACAGTTTTTCAGACAGTTGATGAACAGCGACTATGCCCGCCTGTTCGTGACCAAGTATCATGGAAAAGTGATTGGCTGTTGTGTGTGTGCCTATAGTAACGGGAATGCCTATCTCTGGTATTCTGCCTTCAGAAGAAAGACGTATATGCACCTGCATCCTGATGTAATCACCGTGTGGGATGCGATGAAGGATGCCTACGACAGAGGGTATAAGCACATGTGCTTCCTCGATGTAGGACTGCCATTCAAGAATAATCCATTCCGCGAGTTCATCCTGAGTTTCGGCGGAAAGGAGCAGAGCACTTACCGTTGGTTCCGATTCTCCATCAAGTGGGTAAACAAGCTGCTGGCTTGGATCTATCGGGAATAAACAGATCTGCTATTGTTTTCCCGACATCATCTTCTCTACTTCATAGTTATTGGCGTTCATATTTATGCTTCGTTCTTTGGGGATATCGGGTATTTCAATCAGCCCACCACCATCATCCATCCAATCAGATTCTTGTTCCTCTTCTAAGACGACTGTGTCCTCTTTGGGATAGATAAACTCTATCCGGGCCGAGTCGTACTGGTAACGCTCGTAGGCACGCTGGTTTGCATTTCCGCCACACCCCAGGAACGTCAGTGCGAAGAGGGTTATCGACAGAAGGCCAAATATCTTCATATACTGTTGGTTATTAGTCAGTTATTTATATTCGTTCTACTTGTTTCACGCCCTTCACAGTGCGCAGTTTCTTAATCAATTGTTCTAGTCGCGAGGTATCTTCCAGCATCACGACGAGGTTTCCACTGAACAGTCCGTCGTGGGAGTCGATATTAATCGAGCGCAAAACGAGGCGCTCATCCTTGGAGATGATACTCGTAAGATTGTTCACGATACCGATATCGTCATTTCCGATTACTCGGAGGGTGATGCTATACTGAGAAGCCCCTTTCCCACTCCACCGGGCCTTCACTACCCGATAGCCATAGCGACGGCGCAGTTCGGGGGCATTCGGACAGTCCTGACGATGGATCTTGATACCGCCGTTGATCGTGACAAATCCGAAGATGGGATCGCCATAGATAGGATGGCAGCAACGAGCCAGCTGATAGTCGAGTCCCTTCAAGTTGCGGTCGATGACCAGTGTATCGTCAGAAATACCTTGATTCAAGCCAGGAATCTTCGAATCATCGAGCTCGAACTCACTGGCAGAACGGGCCTGATTATCGCCCGTAATGGTCTTCTCGCCATCACGCACCTCTATATATTTTTCAATGACGGCATTCACGTCGAGCGTACCGTCGGCTATTTGCTTATAGAAATCGCTCACCTCCTTGAAGCCCATCTTCTTGATGACGTGGAACATGACGGACTCTTCCTGCTCAATCTTACGGTTCTTGAACTTCCGTTCGAGCATTTCTTTGGCAAAGAGTCCTTCTTTCACCTGCGTCTCCTTCAGAGCCAGACGGATCTTCGACTTGGCACGCGAAGTCTTGACGATTGAGAGCCATTCCTGACGTGGTTTTTGAGATGACGAGGTCAGGATCTCCACCTGGTCACCACTCTTCAGCAACTGACGGATGCTGACCACACGCCCGTTAATTCGACCGCCCGTACACTGGTTGCCGATTTTAGAGTGGATATGGTAGGCAAAGTCGAGTACTGTGGCGCCTACAGGGAATTTGAAGAGGTCGCCACGCGGGGTGAACACAAAGACTTCATCTTCATACAGATCCATCTTAAACTGGTCCATCGCCTCCATACCTTCGGCATTCTCGAGCATTGAGCGGATATTCGTGAGCCACTCGTCGAGGCCAGTCTCGCCTTTCACGCCCTTATAGCGCCAGTGGGCAGCCACACCGCGCTCGGCAATCTCGTCCATACGTTCTGTGCGGATCTGCACCTCCACCCATTTCTGTTCCGGGCCGAGCACAGTGATGTGCAGACTCTCATAGCCATTGGATTTTGGCACTGAAAGCCAGTCGCGCAGACGTTTCGGGTTGGGCTGGTACATATCCGTCACGATCGAATAGGCCTGCCAGCACTGCATCTTCTCCTTCTCCTCGGGACAGTCGATGATGATACGGATGGCAAACAGGTCGTAGATTCCTTCAAAGCCACACTTCTGTTTCTTCATCTTCTCCCAGATGGAGTGGATCGACTTCGTGCGGCCCTTGATATGACAGTTGATGCCTGCAGCCTTCACTTTCTCTTCTACAGGTTTGATAAAAGCAGCGATATATGCATCACGCGAGGCTTTCGTTTCGTTCAGCTTCTCTCGGATCATGTAATACGCATCGTGCTCCATGTATTTCAGCGACAGATCCTCCAGCTCGCTCTTCAGTTTGTAGAGACCGAGTTTATGGGCCAGAGGTGCATAAAGATAGGCCGCTTCCTGAGATACCTCCATCTTAGCCTCCAGATTCTTCGTATCGCGAATCTGGCGCATCAGGTTCACACGGTCGGCAATCATGATGAGGATCACGCGCATATCCTCTGCAAACGACAGGAGCAGGTTGCGGAAGTTCTCACTCTCAATCACAGGATTCTTCAGATAGAGTTGCTGGATACGATTCAAGCCGTGCAGGATGCGTGCCACCTGTGGGCCATGTTCTGCCTCAACGGCCTCAATGGTCGTGTGTCCTGCCTCGATCTCGGGGATGAGATACACGGCTTCGATAGCCTCGCCCTTCAGTCCGATTTCCTCTTCCAGGATCTCTGCCGTCTGGGCCGCCATGCGCTTCTTTTCTTCGTATGTAAAAGCAAACAAATCTGCCATTCTGTACAAAATTTGAGGCAAAGATACAATTTTCTCTGAATTTATTCGCATTTTTTGGAAAAAGTTTGTATTTTTGCACGAAGATTATACGTAAAACTAATTAAAACCACTGTAATATGTTATCACAACAAGATCTAAAACAGATTGCTCAGAAGGGTATTACCCAGGAGCAAATTGAGAATCAACTGAATGAATTTAAGACTGGTTTCCCCTTCCTGAAGCTCGAAGCTGCCGCTGGTATCGGTCGCGGCATTATTGCCCCTGATGCTGCTGAGCGCAAGCAGTACGAGGACATCTGGAACGCCTACAAGGCTGAGGGTAAGCGCGTAGTGAAGTTTGTACCTGCATCGGGTGCTGCCAGCCGTATGTTCAAGAATATGTTTGCCTTTGTGGATGCCGACTACGATGTGCCGACCACCGATTTCGAGAAGAAGTTCTTTGACTCCATCGAGAAGTTCGCTTTCTACGATGCGCTTGACGTTGCCTGCCAGAAGAACGAAGGCAAGGGCATCAAGGCGCTCATCGCCGATGGCAACTACAAGGCTGTGGCTGCCAACATGCTGAAGGCCGAGGGTCTGAACTACGGTCAGCTGCCGAAGGGCCTGCTGCTCTTCCACAAGTATCCCGAGGGGCCGCGCACACCGATGGAGGAACATCTCGTAGAGGGTGCCCTCTATGCCGCTTCAAACGGTGAGGCCCACGTTCACTTTACCGTCTCTCACGAGCACATGGAGCTCTTCAAGGCCAAGGTGGCTGAGAAGGCTGACATGTTCGCCAAGAAATACGGCATCAAGTACGACATCACCTTCTCCGAGCAGAAGCCTTCGACGGATACTGTTGCTGCTAATCCTGACAACACCCCATTCCGCAATGATGACGGCAGCCTGCTCTTCCGCCCGGGTGGACATGGTGCGCTCATCGAGAACCTCAACGAGATTGAGGCCGATGTGATCTTCATCAAGAACATCGACAATGTGGTGCCCGATCGTCTGAAGCCCGAGACTGTAGAATGGAAACAGGTGATTGCCGGTGTGCTCGTCAGCCTGCAGAAGAAGGCCTTCGAATATCTGCGTCTGCTCGACGCCGGAGCAACGGATGCCCAGCTGGAGGAGATTGCCAAGTTCGTCAGCGAGTGTCTCTGCACCGATGCCAAGGGCAAGAAGGCCGATGCTGCCTATCTGCGTGAGAAGCTGAACCGTCCGATGCGTGTCTGTGGCGTCGTGAAGAATGTGGGCGAACCTGGCGGTGGCCCGTTCCTCACCTACAACCAGGACGGCACTGTCAGCCTGCAGATCCTCGAGAGTTCTCAGATCGACACCAACAACGAGGCTTATATGAAGATGTTCACCCAGGGTACGCACTTCAACCCCGTAGACCTCGTCTGCGCTGTGAAGGACTACCAGGGCAAGCCATTCAACCTGCCCGAATTCGTTGATAAGACCACTGGTTTCATTTCATCGAAGTCGAAGGCTGGTAAGGAACTGAAGGCACTGGAGTTGCCTGGACTCTGGAATGGCGCTATGAGCAACTGGAGCACAGTCTTCGTAGAAGTACCGCTGGGCACTTTCAACCCCGTGAAGACGGTAAACGATCTGCTCCGCGAGCAGCATCAGTAAAGAAAAAGGGCTGGCCTCGGAGGTCGGCCCTTTATTATTCGTTGTTTTTTTGCATATTCATACAAAATCAATTTTAAAGATACAAAAAAAACAAAAAAGCTGAATGTATTTCAAAGGATTTTTGTAATTTTGCGAGCGATTTTCAGAAATAACAACAAATAACGGATAATACACTATGGTAAAGATCTCGAAAGAAGCCGCTCTTGAATACCACGAGAGTGGGCGTCCTGGCAAAATTGAAGTAAAGCCCACGAAGGCTTATCGTACACAAACCGACCTCTCATTAGCTTACTCTCCTGGCGTTGCATTTCCTTGTCTGGAAATTCAGGAAGACCCTGATGCAGCTTACAAATACACGGATAAGGGCAACCTCGTTGCCGTGATCTCCAATGGTACAGCCGTGCTCGGTCTGGGCGACATCGGCGCCATGAGCGGCAAACCTGTGATGGAAGGTAAGGGACTGCTTTTCAAGATCTATGGTGGTATCGACGTGTTTGATATCGAGGTGGCCGAGAAGGATCCAGAGAAGTTCTGCGAGGCTGTTGAGCGTATCGCCCCCACCTTTGGCGGTATCAACCTCGAGGACATCAAGGCGCCTGAGTGCTTCTATATCGAGGATCGTCTGAAGAAGAGCCTCGACATCCCCGTGATGCACGACGACCAGCATGGTACGGCCATCATCTCGGCTGCTGGTCTGAAGAACGCCATGGAGGTGATCGGCAAGGACATCAAGAAAGTGAAGATCGTCGTCAACGGTGCCGGTGCTGCCGCCATCTCATGTACGAAACTCTATATGGCCATCGGCGCACAGAAGGAAAACATCGTGATGCTCGACTCGAAAGGCGTGATCTCTACCGAGCGTCAGGATCTCAACGAGCAGAAGAAGTTCTTCGCTACCTCGCGTACCGATATCCACACCCTCGCCGAGGCAGTGAAGGATGCCGACGTGTTCGTGGGTCTCTCAAAGGGCAACGTGCTGTCGAAGGATATGGTGAAGAGCATGGCAAAGGATCCCGTGATCTTCGCACTGGCCAACCCCGTACCTGAGATCTCATACGAGGATGCCATGGAGGCACGTCCCGACGTACTGATGTCTACCGGACGTACGGACTATCCCAATCAGATCAACAATGTCATCGGCTTCCCCTACATCTTCCGTGGTGCACTCGACGTGCATGCCACAGCTATCAACGAGGAGATGAAACTTGCTGCCGTCCATGCCATCGCCGACCTGGCCAAGCAGCCTGTGCCCGACGTAGTGAACGATGTCTACAAGGTGAACAACCTGACTTTCGGCCGTAACTACTTTATCCCGAAGCCCGTTGACCCGCGTCTGATTACCGAGGTCAGCTCTGCCGTGGCCAAGGCTGCCATCGAGAGTGGGGTGGCTCGTAAGAAGATTGAGAACTGGGAAGAATACAAGGATTCACTCAGCGTGTTGCTGGGTCAGGAAACCAAACTCACACAGAAGCTGTATGCTACTGCCGCTGCCCACCCGCAGCGCGTGGTTTTTGCCGAGGCTGTTCACCCCACCATGCTGAAGGCTGCCGTACAGGCCAAGTCGGAAGGCATCTGCCAACCCATTCTGCTGGGTAACGACGAGGTGATTGCCAAACTCGCCAAGAGTCTCGACCTGAATCTCGACGGCATCGAGATTGTCAACCTGCGCCACCCCTCCGAGCAGGAGCGCCGTGAGCGTTATGCCCGCATCCTCACTGAGAAACGCCAGCGCGATGGCTACACCTTCCAGGAAGCCAACGACAAGATGTTCGAGCGCAACTACTTCGGTATGATGATGGTTGAGACAGGTGAGGCCGACGCTTTCATCACTGGTCTTTATACTAAATACTCCAACACCATCAAGGTTGTCAACGAGGTGATTGGTATCCGTCCGGAATACAAGCATTTCGGCACAATGCATATCATCAACTCTCCAAAGGGAACCTATTATATAGCCGATACACTGGTGAACGAGAATCCTGACAAAGAGACCCTGGTTGATATCGCCAAACTGGCTGCCACCGCTGTGCGTTTCTTCAACGAGAAGCCAGTGATCGGCATGGTGAGCCACTCTAACTTCGGCAGTAGCCAGAGCGACGGTGCCAAGAAGGTGAAATATGCCACTGAGGAGATGCAGCGCCTCTACCCCGACCTGCTCATCGACGGTGAGATGCAGCTGGGCTTTGCACTCGACAATGAACTGCGCGACCAGGAGTATCCCTTTACTAAGGTGAAGGGCAAGAAGGTGAACACGCTCGTGTTCCCCAACCTGACCTCTGCACGCTCTTCTTACAAGATGCTCCAGATGCTGGGAAGCGATGCCGAGATTATCGGCCCGATCCAGATGGGTCTGAACAAGCCGATCCATTTCATCGACTTCGGTGCCAGCGTGCGCGACGTTGTGAACATCGTGGCTGTGGCTACCATCGACGCCTATGTCGACAAGATCAAGAAGAAACTCAACGCACTCGGTAAGTAAACTTACACCTTATTATATTTATAGGGAGTCGTATCCGCCTGGGTACGACTCTTCTTTTGTGTTCGGGCACAAATGACGCTCCCCGATTTTACCTTTTGCCTTGATTTATGTCAATTAAGTGGCAAAACGTAAGCGTTTTCGTGATTTTTCTGACGAAATGTTTTGTTTTAATTGATTTTTGCTGTAATTTTGCAACCAGAATCAAGAAGATAAATACTAAATCATTATAACACTTAAAAAAATTAGATTATGAATGCAGCAAAAGTTGTAGAGGATCTGAAACAGAGATTCCCCAATGAGCCGGAGTACATCCAGGCAGTTTCTCAGGTACTTCCCACCATCGAGGAAGAGTACAACAAGCACCCCGAGTTTGAAAAGGCTAATCTGATCGAGCGCCTTTGCATCCCCGATCGTGTATGTGAGTTCCGTATCACATGGGTCGACGATAAGGGCAATGTACAGACCAACATGGGTTATCGCATCCAGCACAACAACGCTATTGGCCCGTACAAAGGCGGTCTCCGTTATCACAAGAGCGTGAACCTCGGTATTCTGAAGTTCCTCGCTTTCGAGCAGACCTTCAAGAACTCTCTGACCACACTTCCTATGGGTGGTGCCAAGGGTGGTTCTGACTTCTCTCCCCGTGGTAAGAGCGACGCTGAGGTGATGCGTTTCTGCCAGGCATTCATGAACGAGCTGTATCGCGTGATCGGTCCTGATGAGGACGTACCCGCTGGTGATATCGGTGTAGGTGGCCGTGAGGTTGGCTATCTCTTCGGACAGTACAAGAAGCTCACCCACCAGTTCCAGGGTGTGCTCACAGGTAAGGGTCTCTCTTTCGGTGGTTCACTCATCCGTCCTGAGGCTACTGGCTACGGTTGTGTTTACTTCCTCACCTCTATGCTTGCTACCCGTGGTATCGAACTGAAGGGCAAGAAGGTACTGATCTCAGGTTCTGGTAACGTGGCTCAGTATGCTACAGAGAAGTGCATCCAGCTCGGTGCTATCCCCTTGACACTCTCCGACTCTGATGGTTACATCTACGATCCAGACGGTATCGACGAGGCTAAGCTCGCTTACGTGAAGGAGCTGAAGAACGTTGAGCGCGGACGTATCAAGGAGTATGTTGAAGAATATCCTAACGCTGTATATCATGCAGGTGAGCGTCCCTGGCACGAGAAGGCCGATATCGCTCTGCCTTGCGCTACACAGAACGAAATCAACGCTGAGCAGGCTCAGGCTCTCGTAGACAATGGTGTAATCGCCGTTGCTGAGGGTGCTAACATGCCTACCCTGCCCGATGCTATCAAGATCTTCCAGGATGCTAAGTTGCTCTACTCTCCTGGTAAGGCTTCTAACGCTGGTGGTGTATCAGTATCTGGTCTTGAGATGTCACAGAACTCTGAGCGTCTGAGCTGGACTTCTAAGGAGGTTGACGACTACCTGAAGCGCATCATGAACGACATTCACGAGAACTGCGTGAAGTACGGTACCGAGGCTGATGGTTACATCAACTACGTGAAGGGTGCCAACGTAGCCGGCTTCATGAAGGTTGCCAATGCCATGATGGCTCAGGGAATCGTATGATGGTTCAGGGCATTGTGTAAGCAACACAAACACAAAATTTATAAAACTACCAAAGGAAAAGGGTGGATTCCAAGAGAGTCCGCCCTTTTTATGTTAATAATCTATAAATAACACATTCCGATAGCATTTTCAATTTTACAATCTTCCATTTTTACATTCTTTTTCAGTACCTTTGCACCCGCTTTTCTCCCCCGTAGGGGGAAATAGGGGCCGGAACAGGCGCTTGCTCCTATCAATTATTAACCCTTTAAAGATGGTCTGGTAAACGTCTGTTCAGGCCCCGCCCCGACAAACAAACGAGGGGCACCTAATAAACAAATTATGTCAGAATTAACAAAGAACGTTAAGCCGCTCGACGATTTCAATTGGGATGAGTTCGAGAATGGTACGCCCGCTGGTGTTAGCAAGGAAGAACTTGACAAGGCGTACGACGAAACCCTTAACAAAGTAGCCGACCACCAGGTAGTTGAAGGTAAGGTCATCTCTGTTGACAAGAAGGAAGTTGTTGTCAACATCGGCTACAAGAGCGACGGTATTATCCCCGCTTCTGAGTTCCGCTACAATCCCGACCTGAAGATCGGCGACTTGGTAGAGGTTTACGTAGAGAGCGCTGAAGACAAGAAGGGTCAGCTGATCCTCTCTCACAAGAAGGCTCGCATGTCCAAGTCTTGGGATAAGGTTAATGAGGCTCTCGAGTCTGATGCAATCATCCAGGGCTTCATCAAGTGTCGCACGAAGGGCGGTATGATCGTTGACGTGTTCGGTATCGAGGCATTCCTCCCCGGCTCTCAGATCGACGTTCACCCCATACGCGACTACGATCAGTTCGTAGGCAAGACCATGGAGTTCAAGGTAGTCAAGATCAACCAGGAGTTCCGCAATGTCGTTGTTTCTCATAAGGCTCTCATCGAGCAGGAGCTCGAGGCCCAGAAGAAGGAGATCATCGGTAAGCTCGAGAAGGGCCAGATCCTTGAGGGTACTGTTAAGAATATCACCTCTTACGGTGTATTCGTTGACCTCGGTGGTGTTGACGGACTCATCCACATCACAGACCTGTCTTGGGGCCGCGTAGACGATCCCCACAAGGTGGTTGAGCTCGACCAGAAGATCAACGTGGTTATCCTCGACTTCGACGACGAGAAGCGTCGCATCGCCCTTGGTCTGAAGCAGCTCACTCCGCATCCTTGGGATGCTCTGGATGCTGACCTCAAGGTGGGCGACCACGTGAAGGGTAAGGTAGTCGTGATTGCCGACTACGGTGCATTCGTTGAGATCCAGCCCGGTGTTGAGGGTCTGATCCACGTTTCTGAGATGTCTTGGAGCCAGCACCTGCGCTCAGCTCAGGAGTTCCTGAAGGTAGGCGACGAAGTAGAGGCTGTAATCCTGACACTCGACCGCGACGAGCGCAAGATGTCTCTGGGTATCAAGCAGCTCCGCGAGGATCCCTGGGAGAACATCGAGGCTAAGTATCCCGTTGGTTCTAAGCACAACGCTAAGGTTCGCAACTTCACCAACTTCGGTGTATTCGTAGAGCTCGAGGAAGGTGTCGACGGTCTGATCCACATCAGCGACCTCTCTTGGACCAAGAAGGTAAAGCATCCTTCAGAGTTCACACAGGTAGGTGCACAGATCGACGTGATCGTGCTCGATATCGACAAGGAGAACCGTCGTCTCAGCCTTGGTCACAAGCAGCTCGAGGAGAATCCTTGGGATGTATTCGAGGCTAAGTACACCGTTGGTTCTATCCACGAGGGTAAGATCAGCGAGATGCTTGAGAAGGGCGCCGTTGTATCTCTCGAGGAGAACGTTGAGGGCTTCGCTACACCTAAGCACCTCGTTAAGGAGGATGGCTCTCAGGCTGCTCTCGGTGAGACTCTGCCGTTCAAGGTGATCGAGTTCAACAAGGACTCTAAGCGTATCATCCTCTCTCACAGCCGCACCTTCGAGGATCCCGCTCGTGAGGAGAAGAAGGCTGCAGCTGCTGCCAAGAAGGCATCACGCGCCAAGAAGGATGACACCCCGAAGATCGAGAACGTTGCTGCCAGCACCACACTTGGTGACATCGACGCTCTGGCTGAACTGAAGGCTAAGATGGAGAAGGGTGAGTAATCTCCCCCTACCCTATAATGCTCAATCCCTCCGATTTCCGAATCGGGGGGATTCTTGTTTTTGGCACGCTTTTTGCAATATCATTCGCGGAATAAATTAAAAACAAAAGATATTATGCAAAAAGGTAACATCGGGGTTACAACCGAGAACATTTTCCCCGTCATCAAAAAGTTTCTCTATTCAGATCATGAGATTTTCCTCCGCGAGATGGTGTCTAACGCCGTCGATGCCACACAGAAGATGAAAACCCTCGCTGCCAGCGGTGAGTTCAAGGACGATCTGGGCGACCTGACCGTTCGCGTGAACTTCGATGCCGACAAAGGTACCATCACCATCAGCGACCATGGTATCGGCATGACCGAGGAAGAGATCGACAAGTACATCAACCAGATTGCCTTCTCAGGCGTCACTGACTTCCTCGAGAAGTACAAGGACAACGCCAACAACATCATCGGTCACTTCGGACTCGGTTTCTACTCTTCATTCATGGTATCCAAGAAGGTGGAGATCATTACCAAGTCGTGGAAGGAAGGCTCAAAGGCCGTGAAATGGAGCTGCGACGGCTCTCCTGCCTACGAGATCGACGATGCCGAGCGTGAGGACCGTGGTTCGGATATCATCCTCTATATCGACGACGACTGCAAGGAGTTCCTCGACAAGAACAAGCTCGAAGGCCTGCTCCAGAAATACTGCAAGTTCATGGCCGTACCCGTGGCCTTCGGCAAGAAACAGGAGTGGAGCAGCGAGGAGAAAAAGATGGTCGACAAGGACGAGGACAACATTATCAATAATGTAGAGCCCCTGTGGACCAAGGCCCCAAGCACGTTGAAGGACGAGGATTACAAGTCGTTCTACCGCACCCTATACCCCATGAGCGACGAGCCCCTGTTCTGGATCCACCTGAACGTCGACTATCCCTTCAACCTCACGGGTATCCTCTATTTCCCGAAGATCAAGTCGAACATCGAACTGCAGAAGAACAAGATCCAGCTCTACTGCAACCAGGTCTTCGTAACCGATCAGGTAGAAGGCATCGTGCCAGAGTTCCTCACCCTGCTGCATGGTGTCATCGACTCACCCGATATCCCGCTGAACGTCTCTCGTAGCTATCTGCAGAGCGACCGCGAGGTGAAGAAGATTTCCACCTATATCACCAAGAAGGTGGCCGATCGTCTGAACAGCATCTTCAAGGAGAACCGCAAGGAATACGAGGAGAAGTGGGACGACCTGAAACTCTTCATCAACTACGGTATTCTCGCCGAGGAAGGGTTCTACGACCGTGCCAAGGACTTCGCCCTGATGAAGGACACCGAGGGCAAGTACTTCACCTTCGACGAATACAAGACCCTTATCGAGGCTAACCAGAAAGACAAGAACGACCAGATTGTCTACCTCTATGCCACCGACAAGGAGGAGCAATACTCTTACATCAAGGCTGCACAAGATAAGGGCTACAGCGTGCTGCTGCTCGACGGCCAGCTCGACGTGCCAACTATCCAGACACTGGAGCAAAAGTTCGAAAAGAGCCACTTCACCCGTGTCGACGCAGACATCATCGAGCGACTCATACAGAAGGACGATGCGCCAAAGACACAGCTCTCAGAGGAACAGTCTGACAATCTGTCAGCCGTCTTCCGCACCCAACTGCCAAAGATCGACCACACAGAGTTCATGGTTCAGGTCGATTCCCTCGGCACAGAGGCACGACCTGTCATCATCACGCAGAACGAATACATGCGTCGTATGAAGGACATGAGCAAGTTCCAGCCCGGCATGAGTTTCTACGGCCAGATGCCCGACTCATTCAACATCGTGCTCAATGCTGATCATCCTCTGGTGAAGAAAGTGCTCGACGAGAGCGAGGCTGCTACCGCCGAGGCCCTGAAGCCCATTGAGGCAGAGCTGAAAGGCCAGGAAGCCCGTCTGGCTGCCATCCGTGCTGCCCAGGACAAGAAGAAGTACGACGAGCTGACGCAAGAGGACAAAGACCAGAAAGCCGAAGCCGAGAAAGCCGTCCAGGAGCAGAAGGACAAGAAGACCGCCGTCATTGCCGACTACGCTGCCAAGAACTCCGTTGTTCACCAGCTCATCGACCTGGCCCTCCTCCAGAACGGCATGCTCAAAGGCGAGGCCCTCGACCGCTTCCTCAAGCGCTCCGTCGACCTCATTCAATAAGAGAGAAATTTACGTATATTACGGTACTATATCGCAGGGAGGGCAACTATACCCTCCCTGTTTTTTTGATTATTCGCCATTATTTCAATGGTTTCAGCATCTTCAATTTGCTTTTTTCGCAAAAAAACATCACTTTTCTTGTTTTTTTGCTTATAATATCGTATTTTTGCAACGAAATAACTACATATATGTTAAATAAGTGAGATTTAACCCGAGACAAGATATCATAAAACGATTGGGAATAACGCTGTTCATATTATTGGCAAGTAACCTCCCATTTCATGCACAGACATCTGGCATAGTTGACGCTTTCAACAGTGGCTGTAGTCAGGGGGTTGCCCTGAGGACAAACCTACTTTATGACCTTGCCCTAATGCCTAATCTTGGGGCAGAATGGCATTTTGGTAAAGGCTGGTCAGTGCTGGTTGATTATGCATGGGCTAACTATAGATTCGACAGCGGTAAGAAAAGATATGGTGTATCGCAAGGATCAGCAGAAATCCGCCATTACCTTAATCGGCCTACCTGCGAGTGGCCAACAGGATTCTATCTTGGCCTACACGGACTGGCTGGGAACTTTAATTTGAAGTTCAGCGACACAGGACGCCAAGGTAATCATCTTGGACTTGGGTTGTCTGCAGGCTATCAGGTTAGGATGTCATCGCGGTGGTTCATTGATCTCGGTGCTGCTGCAGGATGGCTTCACGTGACTAAAGGTGAGAAATACCGCACAGATGACAATTTGGGTCTTTGGACAGAGGACTATACGAGAAACAGCTTTGCGCCACTGGCTCTAAGGGCTACGCTAGTATTTTGTTTGTTCAACGAAAGGGAAGGAGGCAGTCAATGAAGCGCATTATTATCCTCATGTTAGCCACCACGAACTTGTGGCTGACAGGCTGTGTGAAGGACAGCCTTTGGCATGAGCACTATAAAAAGGTTTATTCAGTAGGAGAACACATCTCCGTCTCATCCGACAGCATTGCTACAGTGGAACACGCCTCTACACGTGCAGCTAATGAAGTTGACATCGCACCAATGCCGGGATACTTGACAATTGTCACCTCACGCTACTATTCCAACGATGATGGCGAGTATCGTTTGAAACAACATGATGGTTTGGAGGCCATGCATAATGTTGTGGCCAGAGTGAGGGTAAAAGAAGGTAATCCCGCAACAATCCGCACACTAGTGTGCAAGATTAGTGGTCTGGCTTCCCGGTTTGACATTGCCAAGGTGCTACTAATGAGTCCGGCAGCAGAGGCTAGCGCCAAAGTCGAAATGGCGGGCAACGACGGGAATGCACGATTCAGAATCTTAGGTGCAGCTGCAGAAAATCAACCATTGGAACTTCACCTGACAACTACCGATGGAGCCGAATACGATGTAGAAGTTGACGTAACCAATATTATGAGCCGTCTACACCCTACCCCCTTTGAGGTCAGTGCGGAGACTGCCATTGCCATCGACGAAGGGGATTTTAGCTCAACCATCGATGCAGAGGTAAAGGTTGAACTTGAAGTAACGGTAAACATCGACATCGAGATTCGTCTGCCTGATCCGCTGACTGGTGCAGAATTCTCTGCAGCCATCGTCAATTGGAATGAGCATGTAGAAGATATCAACGTATATTAGATAAATATTAAGACTAAAACTAATTAAATATTTGAGGATATGAAGAAAATGATGATTATTGCAATGTCTGCCATCATGATGGCTGCTTGCAGCAGTGACAATGAGAACATGAATCCTAATGGAGAAGGTGACAATGGAAACAATGATGGCAAGACCGTCGAGTTACAGATTTCTGGTGGTATTTTGGCAGAGATCGCCAAGGCTCAGACCCGTGCAGCCAACTCTGCCTGGGAGACCAGCGACGCCATCGGCATCTACGCTGTAGCTACCGGTGGAACAACGGCTATCACTGGAGGCGAAAACGTTTCATACACGGCTTCCGAAGCAGCAGAAACAAACGGTACCAGCTATACCTCTTTCTCAGCTACCAGCGGCACCAGTATCGCACTCCCTAATGACGGCAGCGCCATTGATGTTTACGGCTACTATCCCTACACGGCCTCAGTGACACCTACAGGTCAGGCTATCAGTGTAGCCACACAGACCTCACAAAAAGCCATCGACTGGATGACGACAAACGTAACCAACAAGACCACTCAGGGTGGATCAACGACCATCACCAAGGCAAATCCCAGTTGTCAGTTGCTGTTTGCCCACCGTCTCTGTAAGCTCCAACTGAACCTCGTTCACGGCTCAGGACTGACTGCCACAGACATTACCACTTCGCCTTCTGTATCCATCGCAGAACTGCCTACAACAGCTACACTGAACCTCTATGAGGGCACTGTCAGCAGTCAAGGAACACCTGCAGCCATCGCTCCTGTCCAAATGGGAACGGCAGAAACAGGCTATGACGCCTCTTTCGAAGCCATCATCCTGCCTTATACGACAACAGCCGCCCATGCCGTGACACTGACGCTCAACGGTAAGAACTATGCCTTTAATATTGTGTCAGGAAAAACTTTCGCTGCCGGCAACAAATATACCTATAACGTCACAGTCAATGCAGCCGGTCTGGCTATCTCTGCCGCCATCACGCCTTGGGGCAATGGAGGCTCTGAAAATGTAACAGCTCAGTAATATCAGAATAAGAATATGAAGTCAGTCCGATTGACACTGATCTTCTCACTGCTGTGGGCGCTATGCGCCTGCAGCAGTGATGATTCGTCTATCGAATCGAGAAATGGGGAGCGTGTACCCATCCGATTGACGGCAAGCAATGTAGGAGTGAAGACACGCGCAACGGGTAATCTGCAAGATACACAGATGGCTGAGGGCGAGACTGTATATGTCTGGGCAGACGAGAATGGAGGTTCCAGCAACTATCTGAAAGCCTGGACACTGACAGCCACGACGACAGAAGATCCTTCTAATGCCGGCTATTACCAACTTACAGGCTCCGACCAGTATTACCCGTCAGGCACCAACTACGGCTTGGATATCTATGCCGTTCACGGCAACTTTGCGGAGACACTGACAGAAGGAACGACCGAGCGTCCCACCACTCTGACACATACCGCCATGACAGACCAGAGTACCGCCGCCAACTACCAAAAGAGCGACCTGCTCTACGCCGCCAATGCCAACGTGGCCTATGGGACTACACCCGTTCCCCTAATCTTCTCCCATCAGCTCTCTCGCCTTGTGATTCGTCTGGTAAAGGATCCCAAGAGCAAACGCTTCGATGACGAGTCAGATCTGGCAGGCAGCACCCTCACCATCAGCGGTACTATCTACCATACGGGTACGTTCACGTTGGCCACACAGGCTTTCGCAAACACCACGACTACTAACGCCATCACCGTGAGCAAGAATGAGGACCTTAAGTTCTATGTAGGAGGTAGCGAAGCCACCACTCAATATAGCGCTATTCTCCCCCCGCAAACACTGACTAACGCCCTTATCACGATCACCACAGGTGCCGGTATCACTGCCTCTGGCACATTCTCCCGAGAGATGACTGCCGGCAATGCTTATATCCTCAATGTCACACTCACCGACCCCGGTCTGATTGTTGACAAAAACAAATACACAGAACAATGGTAACACCCAAACTACATATTCGCACCTTAGCCTTACTCTTCGTGCTTCTTTTAAGTGGTATGACAACCGAAGCATGGGCCTATAAAGTGATGTATCATATCCTGACCTTGCCAATGAACAGCGCGGCCGATAACAGCAATACGCTGGCTGCTGTAAATGGCAAGCGCATGGAGGCCGTCAGAGTCATTGTCGAAAATACAACCCAGGTAGGTTTGCCTTCTCACTTCAAGAGCCCGTTGGCCACGAATTTCAAATACTACGCATCAGATAATGTGACGAATCACGGTGCGACAGCCATCTATGAAGCCCGCTCCAACAACAAATATGTGCTCTATACGATTACCAATGAATCTACGACATTGGCAGAAAATGAAGCGATTAGCAAGGATTGCCACATCTATGTCACCTATGAATACGATGAAAACAACACCATTGCCAAACTCGATGGTTCAGAGGCTTATAATATCGAGATAAACGGGCGGTTTATGGCATTTAACAAAGGCCGTAACAACCGTCTGTGCATGATTCCCAAAGAGAAAGTATCAGGCGAACAACTAGCCAGCAATGAATTCGTGAAAGTAGATGTCAGTGGGACTGGCATCACAACCTGGTGGAGCTCCAACAAAACGCCACGGGCAACAGCAGAATCCTACTTCCACTTCTTGTTTAAATATTTTGGAAAAGACCCTTATAATATCACCATTCGTACCGCCTATGAAGGTGATGATTTTTATATAGAAAAATATAATAATGATCAACATAATTTAAACAGATATTATAAATGGGCTACAGTATTTGCCCCCCAGAAAACAACAGACAACTTACTCTTCGCAAGTGACGATAACAGAAAATATACGACTACCAATGACAATGCCAATGTAACGACAGTGACCTATGAAGAGACTGGCTACAAAGGTTATTACCGTGGTTTTGATGGTGTCGTCTGGAATTCCTTTGCCCTGCTGAATAATACGGATGAGTCGGGTTATATCTTTATGGGCAGTAGAATGGTTGCCGATAAAAACGGAAAGATCAATGACCCGTCAAAATCAGGTAACGATTATAAATATTACTACCTTCAGGCTAATAATAACGAACTGAAGTACACGCAGTTAACGCCTAGCACCGCTACAGAAAGTTACTCGTCGGACAAGGAGATGTATGACATCCATACCTTTACTTTTAGGGTAAAGACACCATTTAATAATTATATTAATGTCGATAAGAAATGGACTGACGCCTATCTTTCACAATCAATCAACGACCATATTCCAGATAATCTGAAGCGCAAGTATGTCAATATTGAAGGATATTACAGTGATGCAGAATTTACCCATCAAGTCACCACATTTGCTGATGCCGAAAGCAGTTGCACTCAAGAGGGCGGGAAGTATATCATCTATGTAAAATACACGGCATCGCTGCCCTTTAACGCCTTGGCCGCTGGGGGGAGTTATGCCAATGCCACTTGGTATGAACTGACGGATGCCGCCAGCACACAGGCTGATGGTAAGAAACTCAAGTGGGACGGTTCTGTCTTCAAGAATAATGGTGCGAATGCAACTTACGAAAAAGAGAGTGAGTTCGCTTTCATTGGTGACCCCTACGAACTGAGGGTTATCTACCGAAAAGCAACCGAAACAAATTCTGCCAATTATTATGTCGAATGTGCAGATCCGTCATCAAGTACCAACTTATGCGTAAGCAGCACTGCAGGGACTCACTATAGTTGGGAGATCCCTTATGACGACACCTCTGGTTCCTTCGTGTTGAAAGAATATGGGAATACAGATGCCTACTGGAACTGGACTACCAACAGCGCAGGTAACAGTGTTGAATATAGCACAACAGCCAGCACCCGTATCAAGGTCATGGAGATAGGCAAATTGAACTATACATTCAAAATTGTCGATCGAGCAGGTAATATCGCCATTCAGGCTGCTGGAGCCGTGACACCGTTCACCTCACTGGCAGGCAACGCAGAATATACCCTGATTCCCGGAGACATCCGAAGCCCATTTATCGCTGACGAGACTGTGACATTCAGCAGCACGCAAGGTGGTGATGCGCTCACAGAAATGCCCGGCGGTAGTGTTGGTGGAGATATCTTTGTGTCATATACCACAACCCATCTTGGAAGCAAGAACATCAAACTTGATAACACACAGCAGTTCAATGTAAAACTGAACGAGGTCTATATCTATTATGATGAGACAAACAGTAAGATATTGAGTAACGCTGCTGCGACAGATGAACAACTTAATGCAACCGGTGCAAATCCTTATGAATGGCGACTGGCAGGCAGCGACCCTTATGCCATGAAGATTTACAACATGGGGAAAGAGCAGTATGTGAAAGTGGACAGTTGGGCAAACGGCCAATCGCTCGGATTCGACGCATCCGTCAACTATGCCTCCCGCTTTATTGCCATGATGAGCAACAACATCGGTGTCTATGAGGTGTTGGCGGCTTCTGGTAATACAGATTACTATCATATAGGTCGAACAGGGGGAGATGGCACAGAGACAAAGATATATGATATCGCTACCTATCCACACGGTGCTAACGAACTCCGTTTCGAGTTGGCCTCTAAGGTAACGGTCACCTATCATCTATTAGACAAAGCCAAAAACGAACTGTTCAGTGATGTGGCAATCACCTCCAAAAACCCGCGATTGACACTGCCGGCTGATTACGTCAGTCCTCTGGTGGACACCTATTATTATTATAAGACACGGGAAGAAGCACTTGCTGCACTGACCGCTGATAAGGATAATCCTTCATCAGGAAGCCCGATTTCAGAGGTAGCGGATGACGACGACCAAGTAGTATGGGTCACCTATAAAGTCAGCAATACGATAGGCTTCGGCACCAGTCACCCCTACCTTCTGAAGTTCCACAATGGCAAGGAGTATAAGTTGGAGGACGGTGCCGACAAACTCACACCAAACAAGCTGAAGGCCATCTATCCATACTGTAACGGCGACGGCAACCTGAACATCTATGGCCAGAAGATGCGCGACGAGCAGATGGAGGGCGGTGCCAATACACGTCCGCGCTGGGTGTGGTACTTCGAGAGTGCCGACAGCGACCCCTACCACGTGAAGATTCACTCTAAGAGTACGATATCATTTGGAGGCAGAAGCAACACGACATACCTGCATACGCAAGCCGTTCACTTCAACCAAGAGACAGACGCTCCCAACAAGAAACGGATTGTTACGGGTGGCAACTTGACGGGTATTACGCAGGTGCCGGCCACGGAGTATGCCATACTTGGTACAGCGACTAAATATAAGTTACTGACCACCGACCCTATCAATGACGGTGAAACCAATAAGCGCCGCACGGTCACCTCTTTCGAACAGTATTGGAAGACCTACAACATGATTAAGTTGGAGGTTCTTGGAATAGATAAGAGCACCAATGAGTTTAGTGATGATCCGGCCACTTTCCTGGTGCCAGATGATCAAAAAGAAAACTTGAAAACACAATTGGTCACTTTGAGCATCACCGATGCCAACGATGTCAATTACGTAAACGGTTCCAACTGGCATAGTTACGAAGCTGTGGCCAGTGCAGTAAGATGGAACGGATATAATGATGTGTCAGGTTCTAATGGCTTGGAGAAGAAGAAGGTGGAACGGTTGGAACACTGGTTCCAGACTTTCGACATGGGCGACGGCTCATTCGATATCGAGGATGCTGATATCCCTGCCGTGCTGGTATTGCTCGACCGCCACGGATGGGAAATCATGCGTAAGCCTATCCCTCTGGGTAATAATGACACAGAAGCCGGTGAGAAACTGGCAGCCCTGAAGGCATACGACAGTCCGATGGTGAAGGCCTACAAGTTCTATAGCAATGCCACCAAGGTATCTGGATGCCACAGATACACCCTGAGGATGCAGAATGGAGCAGAGCGCGACCAGATTAAAGTCAATGGCGTTCACTACACCTCTACCTCACTGGCTACGCTGCCCTCATACGTTGCAGACCGTGACCTCTATGTCACCTACACCGTGAAGGATGAGTATGAAAAGAGTTACAATGCCAGCACATCAGAGGCCTCGAAGTTCATCATTCTGCAAAACCACCAATATGCATCGGATGGTGGCTCGTCAATAACTGCGACCGCAGCCCCCGCCCCCCTGTCAGAAACGATTATCTCCGGTGGCTTTAACGATAATGCCCTGTGGTATGTACAGCCTAACAGGAATATCGACACAGAGATGGGTTATCCCGGTGCAACTCCCGTCAGCTACACAGACGCAGAGAACGGTTTCGATCCCTATAACCTGCAAATCAAGAATTCCTCGACATCCAAGTTCTTCACGATAGACATGAAGAAGTCGATACTGAATGCAGGTGTTTATTCTGGCGATTATACCGGAGGTTCTCTCAATGTGACACTGGCCGCTGCGAATGCCTCACCGATTTCCAGCCCAGAGAGCTACGACCACACCACCTTACAGATGACCAACCAGACATTCATGGCGGTGCAGGACGCGAAAGGCAACATGCAGTTGATGCCCCGTTTCGATCATACGCGCCGCATCAATGCCTTTGCCACGCTGGCCGCTTCGGATAACAGCCAAACCCAGAAACACGCGGTTGACGAATCATCGCCAGGCGAACAGACCACCTTCATGGTGCGTCCGCAGGTGTTCGATTACCGCATTATCGACAACAATGGTCATGTTGCCATGCACTACCAGATGGCGGGTGAATACTATCCCTCTATCCCTGAGCATTTCAAGAGCCCGTTGGCAAAAGACTTCAAATACTACAAGACGCTGACAGATTCCAATTCCGACGGTCAATATGAGATGGAAACGCTGGCCGACGAAATCACCAGTTCGTTTGCCGCAGCAGACATCACAGATGATCATGCCAACATCTATGTGCGCTACAGCTATGACGAGTCGTCGGACATCGATAATGACTACATTTTGAAAGGTCGCTGGATGACGATGTCGTTAGGAGGTAAAGATGCACAATACGGCGGCACACTGAATGCTGATGGAAGCGGTATCTTCACAGGTACCAAAGCAGCAGAAAGCCATCAGTGGCAATGGAAGTTCCTGCAAAACCCGATGGTCTCCACGTCATCGCGCTACGTAGCACCTGACCCCTATGCTGTTCAGATCTACAACCGCGACGCCAATAAGGCAGAAACCGATATGCCCGTTGCTATTAAAGTGGGTTCGACAGATCGCTTCGTCATCCTGACGCACCCAAGCGGCGACTATGCCCTGGCGGTAGCAAGTGACGCCACCTCTTATTCGTTCCTGAATGGTGGAAGTATGACGGAACCAAGCACCACGCCTGCTTCTATCGCAGCAGAAGCCAGTTTCACGAAAACAAGTAACAGCATCAGCGATAACGCACGAGTGATACTCACCCACGATGTGACGCATACCTTCACCTATAAAGTCATTACCAACGCCAAACTGCTGGCTGCCTCTCAGACACAGAATGAAGAAACGGCAAACGCCAATGGATATGCTGCCAGAGTGCCTGAAGACATCCAGACACCGCTGCTCAATCTGGATGATTATATCTATTATGGAACGGTGTCTATCGATGGTTCTGAATATACTATAGATGAAGAATCCCAAATCGATAACCTCAATGGCTTATACGATGATATCGTTTATGTACGCTATCCCGCTTTTGACAGAGACAAGACGCCGTATCAAGTTCCTAACGAACGTAACAATGCATCTCCTATCGCTGTAGGCTCAAGTTCCAACAATGTGGCTATCGACCTGAAAGGCAACTTGCCATACAACATCATTTGGGCAGATGATAACATGATGAGATCATCAGATGGCTCAAGCATCACAAACGGAGGAGCCAATGAGCATAAACTTTCAGCTGCAGTTGCTGATATGTGGGAGTTTGGTGGTGAAGATCCTTACGCCATCAAGATCAGGCAACATAAGACGGGTGGCCAATATGTAGTAGGACAATCGACACTCAGCGAAACAGCGACAAAGACCTTCATGCTACTGAAAAAGGACGGTTATGACTACGGGGCACTAGCTGTCACAGGTGATCAAACCACATTCCTCAGCGGATATGGACAGACCACAGCGACGAGTGATCCCACCAAGTTCATTCCTTTCGCCCTCTCTGTGCATCATTTGATTTATCATCTGGTGATTAATACCACTGGTGTAAACACCAATATCCCTTATCGGAGTGGTGATGAAAGTAATCCGGGTGAGCTGACAACCTTAGATATTCCAGGTACGACGCAGCGCGATTTAGCAACCACTTATCAGTTAGGCGAAACCGTCAACGGTCAGAACTATTCACATGACGCTGGTAAAGTAAGTATTGGTGACGACATGGAGGTGCCATCTTGCTTCTATCGTCCCAACTGCTATTATATATATTATGTTGAAGGTATCTATGATGATTTAGCATGCAATACGCCCAATAGTGATCTGAATAACAGATTCAAGGGACTGGAGATCAAAAAACTGATGTCGGATGCAGCCCTTATCGAAAAGACGGTGAGAGTGAATATCGCATACGGCTTCGATACAGGTCTGTCAACAAATGCAGGTGACGGTTTCGTGACCAGCACAGACCAGAACCTCTGGTACACCTTCGAGACGAGTGATGCCACTCCATACCTCGCCCACTACGCCAACGCCTGGGGACTGCAGTCGATGGAAGGTCGTGAAACACGCTATACCAACGACTATCTGTGGACTCCACTCGGTGATCCATACGGATTCGTGATGTACAATCGCTATATGCTGAAGAACAGCTCATCAACAACGGTAATGACTGCCGATATAGCAGATAACTCCAAACTGAGCATGCAAGTAAAAAATGCCAATGCAGTCTATGAACTGCTGGCAGAAGAAACGACGACTCCTGGCTATTTCCTCATACATCCTGTGGTCAATAAAGAAGGAACACAATACTATGTCAGAAGGGGTACAGACAATTATGCAGAACTCAGCACAAGAGCAAATGCCTCAGAATGGACCTTTGGTCTGAGTCCGTTGCTAATCCAACCCTATCTGGAGCGCGTTGGCTATGTGGGAGGACTTAAACAGTCGGTCTATGACAGCATGGATGCTTCGCTCGTGACTGCTATTAAGAATGGAACGGCTAGCGCAGCCCAAATGATGGCGGCTCAGACGATAGTCTATAATACAGATAACATTGTACCATTTACTGCCGGCTACTATCGTCTGCACTCCGTGCCTGGCACGCCCGGCGTTGATCCGGTACGCTATGCCAGCGGCTATCTGCACGACATAGAAAGAGACCCAAATGGAGACGCAAATGAATCGGATGCCATCCCGATGCACTTCTATAGCGAGGTGGGTGAGACCGGTACGTTTAACGGTGATGCAAACCCACTGGGAACGGGCTTCACAGAAACGTCTGCCACACGTGGAGATATCCCAGTTCTTGCTACAGAGGATGACCCATCGACGATATTCTATCTGAATGGAGGAATTGATTCAACGGATCCAAACGATGCCGTTAATCCACGTGTTATCATGAGTACACAGGGGCTCTATGTAAAGGGAAATACTACTGATGCCGATCATGGAAATGCAGTCATGACATCGACATCAGGAAATGCAACTAAATTCTCTTTGATAGATATTGGTGGTGCTGTCCTACTGATAACCGATAAACTGGCCCCTGCAGACAGAAATTATCTGCACTATGGTCAGTCAGGAAATAAATACGACCTGAAGTACTACCACAACTCTCCAACTAATGAGGCCAGATGGTGTATAGAACCTGCTAATAATCAGGGGCTGATGTTAGAGACCCATGATGGAGGCGACGGCAATTTCTACACCACCTTCTGTGCTCCCTACGACGTAGCGCTGCCTGCAGGTTCTGGCTCTAAAAGTTATGATGCTTATATCTGCACAGAATGGAATGATAATAAGCTATATCCTGCCAAGGTAGAGGTCCACAATGATTATGCAGAAGGTCGGTTCGTGCCTGCCGGTACTCCCGTGATTATCCGTACTACCGATAACACGGGAGCTATCAAGCTAACGCTCCCATCGGCGTCACCTTCTTCACCGATCAGTTCGTGCATCTTTACGGGCAAGTATCTGGAGCAGAAACTCGCTACGGAAATCACCGAAGATGACAAGGTCTTCGCCTTTGGTCTGCCCATCACGGGTTATGGTATCACGACGACGACAGGATCATCTAATGGAGACATTACCAATATCATCGATAGAGACCAAGCTACCAAAGGCGTTGGATTCTACATCAATGCCACGCCGAATAAGGAGTTAGGTGGAAGTACAGGTGATTGGCAGCCCAACAACCGCTACGTGCTCCACAACAAGATCTACTACCGCGCCACTGGCGGGTCGTCTGCAAGAGGTGTCGAGTTTGTGCCTGTGGTGTTCAAATCGGAGACGACGGAGATTGATGGGGTCAGGGAGTATAGGGCTGACACCCCCTACCCTGGCGGTGTGTATAACCTGCAAGGCCGTTGCGTAGCCACCGAGGAGATGGTAAAGGACGGCACATGGCGCCAGCACCTCGCCCCCGGCATCTACATCATGAATGGCAGATCGATTGTCGTGAAGTAATCGCCATTTGAAGATAGCATGCCTCCCCCGGCTTACAGTTTCGGGGGAGGCATGATTTGTTTTCTCAACTCATGAACCAGTTCGAGGAACAGTTGTTCCTGACGTTCCGGGTCGGCATCGTAGTGAGCCATGATGTCGCGCCAGATCTCAATCTGCTTGCTGGTTTTCAACTCGAAATCCTGCGAAATTTTTCCGCTTTAGACTCCACTAATGGTACCATTGGCCAGACGGTATTCCCGCTCCTTGG